>Ga0099364_10008448_pt1 | contig 14490 bp, 11 predicted proteins | sample TergutTh196P3_FD_73070 | JGI IMG/M metagenome (GOLD analysis project Ga0099364, IMG submission 73070) | Microcerotermes parvus P3 segment gut microbial communities from Pointe-Noire, Republic of the Congo - Th196 P3 | ecosystem: Host-associated > Arthropoda: Insects > Digestive system > Gut ... | reverse complement strand
GCATCGCCCAAAATAACGTCTGCCTTCAAACCATCGCACAAATCATGGATCAGGAACAATCCTTGGTCTACGAAAACTTCGCTTCCGGAAAACTCGTCAAGAACCTTCTCCGCCTTCCTCAAAAGCGGGCGGTGCTTCGACGCTCCGGCAGCCGCCCTCCAATCGCTGAGCTTAACAGGCGGGCGGACAGGCAAATCGTTATTGTGAATATCAATGACGGTGGCCGCAGTATTGTCATTGCCAAGTGCGCGTGCCTTTACTGTCAGCAAACCATTGACATCATAAGAAAATGTTACCTCAGCTTCAGCCCGCTCATCCCGCCTCTGAGGCAGCTTGTCCAGGTTCAATTGGCCGATACAAGTGTTTTCATGGGGGCGGTCGGACTCGCCTTGATAAATCTGAAAAAGAATTGCCCGCTGGTACTCATGCAGCGCAGTGTACACCCTGCTAAACTCGTAGGGAATAGTGACGTTCCTCCTAATCAGCGGATCCATCTCAAACCCCGTGTTTGTAACGACTTTCAAACCAAGCGTAAACGGGCACACGTCGGTGAGCACTACGCTCTCCTCCTGCTCAATTATACCATCAATGATCGCAGCCTGAATAGCGGCGCCCCGCACGACCATCAATTCCGGGCTGAAAAGGGAATCGCCGCCCGCGTCTATGACTACCCCAAGCTTATCTTCGACAAACTTCCGCACAAGCGGCACACGGGTCGTGCCGCCGACAAGGATCACCCTATTCAAATCGCTCGGCACAATATCCGCATCCTGCAAAGCCGTATCTATCTGCTCGCCGGTAGACTCAACCAGCGTCTTGATCAAACCCTCGAATTCGCCTCTCGTCACAGTTAAGTCAATGGAAATATCGTCAGTAATCAGCGGAAGCCGCACTTGCGCAGACTCCTCGCTTGACAAAGCCGTTTTACAGTCTGAAGCCGCCTGCTTGAGCCTCATATTGGCTCTCGGATCGGCCAAAAGCGCTTTATAATGACGCCCGCCGATGTGCTCCATCAAAAGCTCGTCAAAATCCTTGCCCCCCAAGCGGTTGTTGCCGCAGCTCGACTTCACATCGATAACGCCCTCAAAAAGCTCGAGAACGGTAACATCAAGCGTACCGCCCCCGAAATCGTAAACAAGAATATGCTCGCACTCGGACAAATTGACAAGCCCGTAATCAAGCGCGGCTGCAGTCGGCTCATTTATAACACGCGCAACCTCCACGCCCGCCAGCGCCCCCGCCCTGATAGTCTGCCTGCGCTGCACATCCGTAAAGTATGCGGGAACGGTGACGACAGCGCCGGTCACATCCTCGCCGGTAAACTCCTCCGCGCACTCTACCAGATATTCGATGATATATGACTGGATCTCCTCCGGCGTCAAAATCTTGCCGTGCGCCATGAGCTTTTCGCCGGTGCCGAATTTGCGTTTGATTTCCATAAACGTGGACTCAGGGCGAGTAAACAAATACTCCCTGGCCTCTCCGCCGACTACAGGCAGCCCCCCGGGCGTCAAATGCACCACTGACGGGGTGACGAGCTCATTTTCGCTGTTCGGGATAACGACTACCCGGCCATCATCGTCAACAAAAGCAACCTCAGAAGTACTCGTTCCTAAATCAATGCCAATAATCATGCGTCTTCACGTCCTTTACTGATAATAACCGCCGCTTTCCGTATAACAGAGCCGCGATAAACATAACCACACTCCAAAACCCCGATAACATGCTCAGGCGGTGCATCGTAAAACTCGGCTCCCGCCACAGTATGGAAGCGGGGATCAAGGAACGAACCGAGGCCATCAAACCTCTCCAAGCCGCAAGCTTTCAACGCCTCATCCCTTTTAGCGGCTATCGTCGCGGCATGGCCTGCGCCTGAAGGCTGAATAAACTGCAGCAGTCCGTCAAGCATATCGCTGACAATTATGAAGCTCCCGAGCAGCTGCTGCTCCCGCTTCGCCGCATTCCTGACCTCCTTGGCGTTTTCATCAGAATCCTTTACAATGTCATAAATCTCCTCAACCTGCAAAGAAACATCCGAACCCGTCTTGCGCAGTGCCTCCAGCAAGGTCAAATGAGCCTTCGTCAGTTCGGCTAGCACATCAACCGGAGGCTCGACCTCCGCAAGCAGCAAACTATTAAGCTCAGCCGCAAAATCCATCGGCGCCGCACCTCCTAAAAACCCCAAAACTGCTACGCTATTATAATATGCATCAATACCCACCGTCAACATAATTACATTATGTTTGTGCAAAATAAAGCGTGTCTATTCAGGTCTCGTCCCATCCGTGCCAAGTGAAGGCGTGTTATGCCTCTTCGCTCGGTCAGTTCCGTGACAGTAGCCGGAATTCCCTCACTGCGATGCATAACACGCCTTCACTCGGCACTATAATGAAGCAAAATCAACAGGGTTCTGAATAGATACATTTCTCCAGCATTTCCCTGAAGATTCTGAACACCGGCTTTTCCGCCTGAAACTGGGCGTAAAAGGCGTTTTGCGCTTCGCCTGTCCATTCGCCCCGCTCTTGCCTGTGGGGGCGGCTAAATCAACCACGCCGGGACAAACCAGTTATTTTCATCAAGCGGCAATAAGTCGTTTGACATACAAACAACCGCTCCGGTTCCGATTTCGGTTTTGTACTGTTCCAGCCCGCCGAACCGCTCCGGGTCGGTCACGGGGTCAAGCATTTTGAAATGCTTTACAACTTGTGTTCCGGGGGATGCCGCTTTTTTAATCTCGATGGGGTATAAAGTACCGTTTTCATATATGAGCAGGTCGATTTCCCGCTTTTCTTTGTCGCGGTAATAATAAAGCGGCGCTTCTTTTCCGGCGTTCAGATAGCTTTTGTAAATTTCCGAAAACACCCAGCTTTCAAAGAACGCCCCCGACATAGCTCCCCGCTCCAGCGTTTCGGCGTTACCCCATTTAAGCAGATAGGCACAAAGCCCCGTGTCAAGAAAGTGGAGCAGCGGCATTTTGACGGCGCGTTTCAACGCATTGTTATGGTAGGATCGCACCAATGCCACAAGGCCGGAGGAAACTAATATGGACAGCCATTTTTTCGCTGTCGGTTGGCTGATTCCTGCTTCTTTCGCCATTTCTTCATAGATTACCGGTCTTGCGGTACGTGCCGCAACGATAGTCATGAAGTTATAAAAAGCGGTCTCATCGGCAACTTGGGTTAAATCCTTAATGTCCCTGTGCAAATAAGTGTTGATATATGAGCGGTAAAATTCCGACAAATCGGGCGGGTCTTCGTGGTGCAATGCCGGAAACGCCCCTTGGAATATTCGCTCATATATGTCGTTAAGCCCCATTTTCCGTGAATGCTTCAACCGGGACATTAATCGCTCGGGATTGGTGGTAAACGGCTCCGAAGGCAAAGAGTCGGCTTCCCTGCCGGATAATCCCAACAGCTGCACGATGCCTACCCTGCCGGCGAGGGATTCGCTGACGTTCTTCATCATGTGGAACGCTTGAGAACCGGTCAGCCAAAATTCGCCTTTTTTCCCCGAATTATCAACGCTCATCTTGATATAAGGGAGGATTTGCGGCGCATACTGGATTTCGTCAATCAGCACCGGCGGTGTAAAGCGCTGCATAAACAATGCCGGGTCGGTTTTCGCCATGCTTCGGATATCCGGGTCGTCTAACGTCACGTAGCTGCGGCTATCGTCCGCCAATTGTTTAAGCAATGTGGTTTTTCCCACTTGACGCGGACCGGTAAGCAGCAAAACCGGAAAGGTTTTAGAAATTTTCAAAACCGATTCTTCGATAGCGCGTTTTATATACATAACAGCATCAATTCCTGACTATTTCAAATCATTGTTTTAGTATAGTCGGTATTTTCGTTTTGTCAAGAGGGGAACTCTACTTTTGGGGAGTTTGCGCTGTAAATTGAAATACAATCCTCATCACAGTTGAGTATGTCTATATGCGGTTCCGGGGTGGTCTCGAAAACGAAAATATCCTGTGCCGATGCATGGTACGGCATAAATGAAACTGCCGCTGTAATTGCGGCGGCAAACAGTAAAGCTATTGTCAGATGGCATGTTTTGCGTTTCATAGGCGGCCTCTTACATTTCACTTGATTATAATTACCTGAATAACTCTGAGTGCGCCCCTGTCCGTACAAGTATTAAATCGCGCCCGATTACCGTATAGATTAACAACCAGTCCGGTTCTATATGGCATTCCCTGTCGCCTTTATAGTTGCCGACGAGTGGGTGGTCTTTGTATAACGGGTCAAGCGTCCTTTCGTTTATCAGTTCCATAACGATGTATTTCAATTTTGACAAGTCTTTTCCGCGTTTCTTTACAGCTTTTACGTCCTTTTTGAACTGGGTCTTTTCTTTTGGGTTTAACATTTAGTCGTCCCACCCTTTGAACATGTCCTGTACAGTATTGTGGCTTATTATGCCGACACCTGCGTGAGCCTCGTCTAACGCCCGCTTTGTATCTGCGTTTGGTATCCTAACCTCAAAAGGCAGCCCCTGCCGCAGCTCGCACTGTGTCAAAAATAGTGTTATTGCGTCGGTCATACTAAGTCCAAGCCGGGAAAATAGAATCTCTGTATTTACTTTTAGAGTTTCGTCAACACGCGCCCTGATAAACTCAGTTTTAGGCATTGTCAAAACCTCCTTTGCCCTATTGTATCCCAATTGTACCACGTGTTGCAAGAAAATGCAAGGCTCTATTCTCGCCATTGCCATAGGGGTTTAGATGATATTTGCTAGCAACTTGCTCAATTGTGGTAACAATCCTCATCACAGTTGAGTATGTGAATAAGTGACGGTTTAACCATTCTTACCGCATATATCGCGGTTGGCGGTGGTTTGGACACTAAATATTGAGGTTTTTACAGTTTAGACACTTGCATTTCATCGGAAAATAAACTATAATCAGCGTTGGAGTATGCAATTTACAACCTGAAAGGATAAACGGGTGAAATTCGTAAACGGCATCACGCGCCGCTTAGCGAATCTGGGCAAAAATGCCATGATGCTTGGGAAAAATGTCACGCAGCTTGGCAAAAACACCTCGCAGCTCAGCACGCGCGCGCGCGACAATATCAGCGGCTGGGTTTGGCTTGCGCCGAGCTTCCTCGGAGTTGCGCTGTTTTATATCGTGCCTTTCGGCGTGATTGTTTACTATTCATTAATTGACAACCCTATAAGGCGGGAGTTCGTATTCCTTGATAATTATATTAACCTCTTTCAGAATGCGGCGTTCAGGCTCGCGGCGGCCAACACTCTGAAATTCTCATTGGTGTCGGTGCCTTTGGCCGTGGTGCTCGCGTTGCTGCTTGCTTTGCTGCTGGAAGCGCGCATACCATTCAAAAGCCGGTTCCGCACATTTTTCCTGAGCCCGATGATGGTTCCCGTGGCGTCCATCGTGCTTATTTGGCGCGTTTTGTTCCATTACAACGGCGCAATCAACGAGTTTCTCTCGGTTTTTGGCGTGGACAAGATTGACTGGATCCAATCGGAGTATAACCAGGTCGTCGTGATAGTCCTGTTTTTATGGAAGACGCTCGGCTACAACATGATTTTGTTCATGGCTGCGCTGAGCAACATACCGCGCGAGCTTCTGGAAGTAGCCGACGTCGAGGGCGCAGGGCCGGTTTACAAACTTTTTTCCGTGAAGCTGCGGTATTTGTCTCCGACGATGCTATTTGTGACCATACTTTCGCTCATAAGCTCTTTCAAAGTTTTCCGCGAGGCTTATCTTCTGACCGGGGACTACCCGTATGAGGGCTTGTATATGCTCCAGCACTTCATGAACAATATCTTCAGGTCGCTGGATTACCAGAGGCTTGCCTCCGCTGCTGTGGTGATGGCTATTGTCATGGTCATAATCATGGCTGCGCTGTTCATTGCGGAAAACCGCTTCGGGAAGGACGTGGAGGGGTGAACAGGGGGCGTTTTGTTGGTCGTGCGGTTCTTTTTGTGATAGCGGCAGTGTTTGCCGTCGGGTTTCTTTTGCCGACTGTGCTGACCATATCAAATTCTTTTATGTCACAAAGCGAGCTTAACGCGAACTACGGACTGATATTCCAAGGCTCGAGGCAGAGCGGCGGCAGCAGTTTTATGTCGGACAGGGTGAATTTGAAGTTCCTCCCCGACAGTGTGAGTTTTGGCCAGTATGTAACCGCGCTTTTGCGCAGCCCCGACTACCTGCTGAAATTCTGGAACTCCATCGTCCTTGTGATACCTATTGTGGCGGCGCAGGTCGGCGTGGCGTCGCTTGCGGCTTACAGCTTTACAAGGTATCAAGGCCGCGTGAAAAGTTTTCTGTTTTTCTTTTACGTCATACTGATGCTCATGCCCTATCAGGTCACTGTCGTGCCGAACTACCTGGTGGCAAGCTGGACAGGGCTCCTGAATACGCGTTGGGCTATAATCTTTCCAGGTGCGTTCGCGCCTTTTTCGGTGTTCCTGCTGACAAAATTCATGCGCCGCATACCCGTATCCCTTATTGAAGCGGCAAAGCTGGAAGGCGCAAATGAATGGCAGGTTTTTACGCGTGTATGCCTGCCCCAGTGCCGCAGCGCGCTTTACTCCATTGCGATACTTGTGTTCATCGACTATTGGAACATGGTAGAGCTGCCGATCATCATGCTCTCTGATGCGACGGAGCAGCCATTGTCCGTATATTTGTCAACAATAAACGCGGGCGAGGTGGGCATAGCGTTCGCAGTCGCGGTGGTTTATATGATTCCTCCCCTGTTTTTGTTCCTGCATGGCGAAGAAGCCTTGGTCGAGGGCATCACGCACTCCGGTTCGGTGAAAGGCTGACGCGCGGCCTGCGGGCCGCGAGTTAGGAGTTAGGGGTTAGGGTGCGGGAGTTTGAGGACAGGTTTAAGTGACTTGTTTTTTGTTAGTGATACCGAGGGTTTAAGGGGCTAAGTTTTAATGAATGAAGAAAATGTAAAAAAGAGGGCTTGGGTAAAAAATGCGGCTATAATATTTTTGGCCGTCATGCTTGTCCTTACTTTTTTCTCAAACACTATAATGAACCGCTCTTTGCCTGAAGTCGCGGCTCTGTATACGACTTCCGGGACTATTAACGCTAGGATACGCGGCACGGGTATGGTTGCGGCAAACGAAAGCTACGAAGTCGTCATCAACCAGACCCGCACCGTCAGGGAGGTACATGTGCGCCTTGACAGAGACGTCGAGGCCGGTGATGTGCTTTTCACGCTTGCAAGCGCAGGCAGCGACGAACTGGTGGCGGCACGCGAGGCGCTTGAGCAGCTTTTGCTTTCTTATGAAAGAGCCGTCATAAACGCGACTTTGAACGACGACTACGCGAGCGAGTACCGCAGCATACAGCTTGCGCGCAACGCCCTCAACGATGCGCGGATGGAGCGCGACAGGCTGACTTTCAGCGATCCGGATATTATTGATGCCGAAGCGGCGGTCACTTTGGCAGAAGCGGCGGTCGCTTTAGCCGAGGCGGCAGTTGAGTTGGCCGAGGAAAACGTGGAATCCGCCAAGGAGGCAGTCGCTGATACAGATAAGCTTAGGGTCGCTCCTGCCAAGTCTTTAGTTGACACTGCCAAGGAGGAGACTGCTACCGCAAAAGCCGCTGTGGACACGAGGACTGCTGCTGTCAACGCTGCCCAGGCCGCCCTTGATGCCTTTGACGGGCCGGGTTCTGCTGACACGACCGAGCTGCGTCGGCAAATTCAGGATATGCAGAGAAATTTGGGCAGCAAGCAGAACGAAAGGACTGCTGCATGGATCACGCATAGTCACAATTACGGGCTGTTTGAAAACGCGGCAAGAGTTCATTTTAATTCACCCGCGGATTTCACGGCGCGGATTGCTACATACCGGGCTGCCTACGCAGAACATCTGACCAGCCAGACTCTGGGCGCGCCCATTGCCAGCGCAACCAGTTTGCAGCTCACAGCATATCAGACGATAACCGAGCTTGATAGGGAAATTAGCGAACTCGGCACGCAGCTGACCCGGCTGCAAGAAGACCTTGCCGCCATCGAGGCGCGTCATGCCGGTCAAATTGCGGACAGCTCCCGTGAACGCAGCCAGCTTGTTGCTAAGCTGAACGAGGAGTTAGCAGCGCTTGGCGCGGCTGAGGCAGTGCATAGAAACGCAAGTTCGGCTTTGGCAAATGCCGAAACTGTACTTGCTTCCGCCGAAGCTGTGCTGGATGGGGAGAGCAGGGCGCTGACAAACGCCGAAAGGGCGCTGACAAGCGCGCAAAGGACGCTCACAAGCTCCCAAGCGGCTTTTGTCACCGCCGAGAACAGGTTTAAGACGCTGCAAAGCGCGCATCAGGACTATGAGAGCGCGATGACGTCAGCAGACGATAAAATCAAATCGTCTCAGTTGGCTCTTGAAGAACTCATTTTCAATCTTGGCGAGCAGCAAAAAGCTGACGGGGTGACGGATTCGCTTCATGGCTTGGATCTCTCGGAGCTTAGGAGGCAGATAGACAATAAGCGCGATGAGATAGGCGAGCTTGAGGAAGACGGCACAGACTCCGCAATAACCTCGCCGGTGACCGGCAGGGTCAGGCAGCTGAACATATCCCCCGGCAATCAGACGCAGCCCGGCACGCCAATGGCTGTCATAGAGGTGGCGGACAGGGGCTTTTCGCTTGACTTCACGGTAACAGCCGAGCAAAGCAGGCTTGTCACCATTGGCGATGAGGCCGAAGTCAACAGAATGTACCGCGCTTTCGGAGATATAAGGGCTGTGCTCGTTTCCATGAGGAACGATCCGCTAAACCCGGCGACGAGCAGGATTCTGACGTTCGACATAACGGGGGACGATGTGGAAAGCGGCATGCAGCTCAACATAAGCGTCGGCCAGAGAAGCGCGAACTATGATGTTATCGTGCCGAACAGCGCGCTCAGGTCGGATTCCAACGGCGATTTCGTATTGGTCGTGCTCTCGAGGAGCAGCCCGTTGGGCAACCGCTACATCGCAACGCGCGCGGATGTGATCGTCCAGGCGTCCGACGATACTCACAGCGCCGTCACAGGTGGCCTTTCCGGCTGGGATTTCGTAATAACTACCGCAACTAGGCCGATCGAGCCCGGCATGCAAGTGAGGTTGATAGACAACCCATGATTTACAATGTACAAAAAAATCAACAGTATAAGGATTCTCGTGTAGGGGCGATTATTAATCGCCCGAAACGTAATACCGTGCCGTAGCACGGGCGATTAATAATCGCCCCTACACAAGAACAATGGATTAACGCTAAACCAGTTGATATTGAATTGCATATTGCATATCACTATGTTCAAATAGGATGGGGGAGAGAGTTGATGATTGAGGGTCGAGAGTGAAGAAGATACTTCTTATTGCTGTCAATGGTTTGCTGGTGATTGCGTTTGTTGTGTGTCTGGCTGTTTCCGGTTCGATCAGAAAAACCCTCAGAAGCCAGCAGGCGGCGGGCGTCTGGGCCGGGCAGAGCGGCGAGCGGTTCGCGCAGGTGTCGGCTTTTTTGCCGCCGGGCGCTGATTTTGACGAGTTGGCGGTCTACAATTTAAACGAGTCGATAGACAAAACGCTGACAGATGCTTCGCTTGAAGCGGGCGAAGGGCGAAGCTTGTATGCGGATGCGTGGTCTGCCGTTGGCGAGGTTTTCATTGTCGGCGCGCGCGGGTCAACTTCTGCGCAGGCTTACGGGGTCGGCGGCGTTTTTTTTCTGTTTCACCCTTTATATCTCAGGGACGGCAGCTATATTTCCCAAAACGATATTATGAAGGATCGTGTCGTGCTTGACGAGGAGCTGGCATGGCGGCTGTTCGGTTCTGTTAATCTGGCCGGCCTTGAGGTGACTATAGGCGGTAGGCAGCATATTATTGCGGGTGTTGTTTCACGCGAGGACGATTTTGCTAGTTCGAGGGCGTATACGGGCGGCGCGGGGCTGTTCATGTCTTACGAGTCGCTGCTTGAGCAGACAGGCGGCATGGCTGAGATCACCTGCTACGAGATAGTGATGCCTGACCCCATATCCGGTTTTGCCCTGCAGACCATTACGGATGCTTTTCAGGGCAAAGGCGCTGTGATAGTTGAGAACAGTGCGCGCTATTCGTTGTCCGGCGTCCTTGGGGTGTTCAGGGGCTTCGGGGACAGGAGCATGAGGGCCGACGGGGTGATTTTCCCTTATTGGGAAAATGCCGCGCGCTATACGGAAGACTGGCTCGCTCTGCTGCTGATTCTGACGTTTGTGTTTATTTCGTTTCCTGTCGTGTGCGGTGTGGTTTATGGGATAAGGGGCATCAGGTTCATCAAGAAAAGCAGCGTTAGCTCAGTTAAAAAAAGGCTCGAGGAGCGTGACGACCGAGAGGCCGAAAAGTACCGGCAGGAACACGAAGCGGAGTTCATTATACCTACTTTGGAAGAAATCATACGCGAAGTGCGCGATGGGCAGGAAAAGGAAAAATAATGGCCGGAATAACTTTTAAAAATGTTAGAAAAGTCTATCCTTCAGGCGTTGTTGCTGTGGAAGATTTTAATTTGGAGATCGCAGACAGGGAGTTTGTCGTGCTGGTTGGGCCGTCCGGCTGCGGGAAGTCCACAACCCTGCGCATGATTGCTGGCCTTGAGGATATCACTCATGGCGAGTTGTATCTTGATGGCAGGCTTGTCAATAATATAGCTCCCAAAAACCGAGATATAGCTATGGTGTTCCAGAATTACGCCCTTTTTCCGCATCTGACGGTTTTTGATAATATCGCGTTTGGTTTGAAGCTTCGTAAGATTCCAAAAAAGATAATACGCGAAAAAGTTGCGGAAGTAGCTGATGTGCTTGACTTGAGCGATTTGCTGCAAAGAAAGCCGAAGGCCCTTTCAGGCGGGCAGCGCCAGCGGGTGGCTCTGGGGCGCGCCATAATACGCAGCCCGGCTGCTTTTCTGTTGGATGAGCCTTTGTCCAACCTCGATGCAAAGCTGCGGACTCAGATGCGCTCTGAGATTACGAAGCTTCATTATAGGTTTGGCGCGACTTTCGTCTATGTCACGCACGACCAGACTGAGGCTATGACGATGGGCGAAAGGCTTGTCGTTATGAAAGACGGCTTTATTCAGCAGGTGGATACACCGCAGAATTTGTACGACTTCCCTTGCAACCTTTTCGTCGCCGGTTTCATCGGTTCGCCGCAGATGAATACTTTTGAGGCTACGCTCACCAAGCGCGATGGCGGCTTGTTTGCCGTTTTTGATGGGGGGGAACTGCCTGTTCCCGCGTCGCGTTTCAGGGATGGCGCTCTTGACGGCTATATTGGCAAAAGTGTGATCATCGGCATTAGGCCGGAGAATTTCCATCCTGAAAGCGAGTATGCGAGCCTCGATTGCGCAGGCTTGCTTGGCGGCCGGGTCGAGCTTTCGGAGCTGATGGGTTCCGGCGTTTATTTGTACGTCATGTGCGGCAGCATGCAGCTTGTCGCAACGCTGCCAACGAGCTGCGCCGCCCGCCACGGCTCAAGCGTAAGGCTGGCTGTGGACTGCGGGAAAATGTATGTGTTTGATAGTGAGGATGAGTCGCTTGTTTTGTGAGATGGTGTGAGGCAGCTTGACATTTAGCATGCGCAGTGATAGTTTCATCATACCGGCTGATTATTAAGATGCTTAATGGCATCAATGAGGGGGCATAAAAATGGCAGTAAATTCAATCGACATCAAAGCGGACAAACGCGTTTTCAAAACAAGCAGCCTTATTGGGCCGCAGAGCGGGCCACCGGCTGTCGTAGAATCAGGCATAGACGGAAAAATCACCAGAATAAGGCCCTTGCACTATGAAGACTATGTAGATTGGGAGAGCAAGAACCCGTGGACCATAGAGGCTCGCGGAAAATCTTTCTCCCCCGCAAGACGCACTATACCGGGTAGCTATTACACGGCGTACAAAAAACGCGTGTATTCGGAAAACCGTGTGAGATATCCGCTCAAGCGCATCGATTGGGACCCAAAAGGCGAGCGCAACCCGCAAAACCGGGGGAAGTCCGGCTATGAGCGCATATCATGGGACGAGGCGGCACAAATCGTAGCTGACGAGCTTTTGCGGATCCGCGATAAATATGGCATGTCGGCCGTTTTGTCACAGGCGGACATGCATGGCGAAGGCAAGCATGTCGCGCCGAGCCACGGCTGCGCCAATAAGCTCTTATCGCTGCTGGGAGGGTACACGATCCAAATCCGCAATCAGGATAGCTGGGAGGGCTACTCTTGGGGCTCCAAGAACGTTTGGGGCGGCGAGCCGCTTGGGGAGCTGCATCCAACGGGGAACCAATGGCCGGACATCGCCAAGCACTCCGAGCTGCTCCTTTTTTGGGCGGCGGACCCGGAGACGACGGCAATGGGTTTCGACGGATATATGCCGAGCCGCCTGAACAAATGGCTACATAGCATTGGCCTTAAATATGTATATATCGACCCCGCCTTAAATTACTCAGCGTGCTGGATGGCGGACAAATGGATACCGATACTGCCAAACACGGACGCGGCAATGTTCCTCGCAATAGCCTACGTCTGGCTTACCGAGTCCACATATGACAAAGAATACGTCAAAACTCACACGGTCGGTGCCGAGCCTTTCTTTGACTATGTCCTGGGCAAAGAGGACGGTGTAAAGAAAACCCCTGAATGGGCGGCGGAAAAATGCGGCGTCCCGGAATGGACGATAAAGGCTCTGGCCCGCGACTGGGCGAGAAAGGTGACAAGTATAACAATTGGAAACGGCGGGCCCGGCATACGTGGCGCGTTTTCAACGGAGCCTGCGCGCCTGCAGTCAATACTATTGGGTATGCAGGGGCTTGGGAAGCCCGGAGTGCATCACGCAAAGTGGCTCGAATGGGACCTCTTTACTGATGTTTATCCTGTGCCGTACCAGGGCGAGGTTCGGGTGAATATTCCGCACCGCGCCGAGATAGTCCGGCCATATGACTCCAAAGACTATCATATGGGGATGGATATGGATGCTATGCCGGAGAAGCTGGAGTATTACCGCGAGCTAAGAAAGACTGCGACAGGAATACGCGCCGGGAAAATAGACGAAATGATCAAAGCAGTCGAGGAAGCGATGGAGTTTAATAAAATAACCGAAACCCCTCCCGCTCAATCAGTGCCTAAATGCATGGTTCACGATGCAATACTCAAAGACCATATAGAGTGGTATGGCCTGTATTCTTTCTGCGGCCCTGCGGAGGAGCAATGGCAAAAACATGAGTTTCCGAGGCCGGGTTGTTCCCGCCTTCATATGATCTGGACCGACTCCCCATGCATGGTTACATGTTGGAACGATGGGTTCAACTTTGTAAAAGCGCTGCGCTCCCCCGAAATAGAGTGCGTTGTTGCGCAGCACCCTTGGCTGGAAAACGACTGCTATCTGGCAGACATTATTCTGCCGGTAGCGACGAAGTTCGAGATGGATGACATATGCGACGATGTCAGCGGCGGCACGCTCACCGCAGTTTACAGGGAATACCCGGCCTGTCCGCCCGTCGGCGAGTCTGTTGACGATTTTGAATGTGTGGCCCGCGTCGCTAAAAAGATAAGCGATGAGATGTATAATACCTATACGAATAATAATGCGTCTGTCGAGAAGGTTATCGATCTTTTCTGGAAAAGCAGCGGCGTGGCGCACCTTGACGACGAGGACGAGTTTATTGAAAAGGATTTATTTATCCTTCCCGCCATTCCTGATTTGCAGGATCGGCCTGTCGCGATAAACCCATTTTATAATGACCCGGAAAGCAATCCGCTTTCAACGCCGACAGGCAAGCTGGAATTTACGTCAACGGCGCTTCAGAAGTACTTCCCGGACGACCCCGAACGGCCGGCATTCCCAAAATGGATAGAAAAAAGCGACATGCACGATGAACGCCTGTCGTCGGAGCGTGCGGGAAAATACCCCCTGCTGTGCATGTCCAACCACGGGAGGTGGCGTTTCCATGCAAACCTTGACGATATTACTTGGACCCGCGAGATCGAAACTATGAAAATCCGGGCGCAGGATGGCTATCAATACGAGCCGATGTGGATACACTCTGAATCCGCGCAGAAACTTGGGATCGAACACCATGATATTGTCAAGGTATACAATGAGCGCGGGACTGTTTTATGCGGCGCATATGTAACGGAGCGGCTGATCCCCGGCGTTGCTTATATCGACCACGGTTCGCGTTTTGACCCCATAGAGGCGGAAACAATAGACCGCGGCGGCGCCATCAACCTCATTACGCCGCACAACATTACCTCGAAGAATGTCACCGGCATGGTTGTTTCCGGCTTTCTCGTGAATGCCGCTAAGGTCACGGATGAGGAGATGGCTGAATGGAAGGAGAAGTATCCGGAATCATTCGGCCGAAAATTCGACGAGGCCTGCGGGGTATGCCTTGATGGTTGGTTGAGAGCTTAAACTCATAATTGCGGGAGCCGCGAGTCCATCGAGTAGTTGAAGCGATACTTTCCGGGGAGTCTAACGGCATTTACAGCATCCGCGTAGACGACCAG
>Ga0099364_10008447_pt1 | contig 14491 bp, 15 predicted proteins | sample TergutTh196P3_FD_73070 | JGI IMG/M metagenome (GOLD analysis project Ga0099364, IMG submission 73070) | Microcerotermes parvus P3 segment gut microbial communities from Pointe-Noire, Republic of the Congo - Th196 P3 | ecosystem: Host-associated > Arthropoda: Insects > Digestive system > Gut ... | reverse complement strand
TACGCTATAAACAGGGCCCCCGGTACGTCACCGAAGCCGTTGGCTGGTGGAGCGCCGGAATCACCAAGGCCGGGTGTGAGGAATTGCTGGGCGAGATTCGGAGGAACCAGCGCCTCGGGCGCGGCCCGCAATCATTGAAAGAGTTGCGGCTGGCCAACCAGGAAAGACGCGAAACCGAAGGAGCGGACGCTGAATCGCGGCGCAGGGCCAGCATTACTCTGGGCGAGTTCTGGGAGCAGGAATTCTTGCCGCGAACAAGAGTCCATACGGTTGCGGGTACAGTCGAAAGGAGAGTCACGGCCATGAGGAACTGGCTGAAGTTTCTGGCCGACAAGCCTTTGCGCGGTGTCACCGTGAGCGACCTTGAAAAAGTGGTCCAGGCCATGATTGAAAAAGGGCTGACTCCCGGCTATGTTGCCAGCGTCATAAGAACCTTTTCGGTGATCTGGAATACCGCCAAAAAACTTGAACTGGTCAGCGGCGACAATCCGGCTTCCAAGGTGAAGTGGCCGAAGCGAGACAACAGGCGAATCCGCTTTTTGAGCGAAACGGAAGCCTCCGCCATCCTGGAAGCCTTGAAGCGCCAAAAGTCGTCTATCACTCACGATGCCGCCGTATTGTCACTTTATACCGGACTCCGGGCCAAAGAGTGCACAACCCTGACCTGGGCCGACATTGATTTTGACAATGGAACTATTTTCGTTAAAGACTCCAAAAACAAACTTGACCGCCATGCCTTCATCAACTCCGAAGTCCGCGAGATGTTGGCCCGGCGATACCAGGGCCAAACCAAAAATGAGCCCGTGTTCCCCGCCGGCCCGAGAGGTGGTGACCCTTACAGCGGCATATCCAAAATATTTCATAAAACCGTTGGGGAGCTCGGCCTCAACGATGGCCTTACCGACCGGCGGCAGGAAGTGGTTTTTCACACGCTCCGCCATACATTCGCCTCCTGGCTGGTCAAGCGGGGGCATCCGCTGTACACCGTCGCCAAGCTGATGGGGCACAAAAGCATAACGATGACTCAACGCTATGCCCATTTGGCCCCGGACGCGCAACGGGCGGCGGCTTCACGGCTGGAAGGCCTTTTGAGTTTTAACAAAGCAACATTTGATAAAGGGAAGTGATGATTATGAGCGTCTGGACCTCCGCCGGCAAAGGCATCCGCTACAAAGAGCATCCCACCCGCAAGCACGGCAAGAAGCCTGACCGCTATTGGTGCCTGCAATATAAACTGCGCGGCCGGAACGTCAACGAGGCCGTGGGCTGGTGGAGCGACGGCATCAGCCAAACCCAGTGCGTGGCGCTCTTGAACGAGTTGCGCGTCAACCAGAAAAGCGGGCAGGGGCCGCAGACTTTGAAGGAGATGCGGGATTTGAACCACGAGCGGCGGGAAGTGGAAACCGCCGCCAGGGAAGAAGCCGCGCATAAAAACCGAACCCTGGCCGGCTTTTGGGAAACCGAATATTTTCCGCAGGCCCAACTGCGCCTCTCGGCCCACAGCTTGGCCTCACAGAAAACGATAATGAGGAGCTGGCTTAAACCGCTGGCCGACAGGCCGCTGAAGGATATCCGCTCCGCTGATATTGAGAATCTGATTCTCCCGCCCATGATAGCGGCCGGGCGGAGCGCGTCATATATTCAGCAAATCCTGGCCCTGTTTTCGGTGGTCTGGAATTATGCCAAGGATAGGGAAGTCGTGAGCGGCGATAATCCGGTCTCCAGGGTCAAAAGGCCTGTAGCGGACAATCAGCGGGTGCGTTTTCTGAGCCGTGAGGAAGCGACCGCGCTCCTGGCGGCTTTGGGGAAGCGTTCTCAAGACGCGCATGATGCGGCCCTCTTGTCATTGTTCAGCGGTTTGCGGATAGGAGAGTGTCTGTCCCTGACCTGGGCCGATGTCGATATGGGTGAGGGCTTGATATTCGTCAAGGACACCAAAACCAATCGCAACCGCCATGCCTTCATCACTTCCGATATACGAGATATGTTGACGCGCCGCCGTTCCGACCCGAAGGGCAGTTCGGAAGTTTTTCCCGGCGCCAGGGGCGGCGACTGCTACTTCGTGCTATGGAGGGATTTTGACCTGACGGTCAGGGAACTCGGTTTAAATGAAGGCATCACCGACAGGAGGCAGAAAGTGGTTATCCACACCTTGAGGCATACATTCGCGTCCTGGCTGGTACGGATGGGAACGCCGTTGTACACGGTCAGCAAACTAATGGGACACAGCAATCTGAAAATGACGGAACGCTATGCTCATCTGGCCCCGGATACCCAAAGGGCGGCGGCTATGGATTTGGATGGTATTTTAGCGGCAAAGTGAATCTCTTTATTGTGGAGTCGCCCCTACGGTAGCCAAACAAGCGTTGAACCTTTAGGTGAATAAGCCCCGCTGGGCCAGCGGGGCAGGAGGGTGAGGTGGTACTACCTCACATATCCTGCATGGAAAGTAGTTAATTTTTTTCAAGATTTTTCCGTTTGACCGTCTGTATTTTTTAGGATTCCGAAAAAAAGAGAAAAGATTGTGGAGAAATGGTAAGTTTTTTTCTGTTGCCCAAAAAGCTTCGGATGACGAGAAAACAGTTTCGGACTGGCCGGAACCTCCGCGAAGCTTCCTCAAGTATTGCCTCAATCCAGAATTTTCCGACCTTCCAATGTTGCAGGAAGTTGTGGGGTGTTGACTGGAGACTCCAGCAGGTAAAATCAAACCGTCTTTCAATGCAAAAAGCCCATGGCCCTGCAGTCCCTTCCCTGCTGGAGATTGGCAACATGGTCATCACCAAAGCGCGGATAATTGAGACAGCGCTGGGCGCTCGTTATACGCATTCACCGGATTATTCCATTTCTAAATCAAAAATTAATTCAATACATTTAATAACCCATGATTATCAAGACAAATTAATAAAATAATATTATGTTTGATTTAGAAATGGGACTACCCACATTGTCTTTTAGTGATCGGTTCTTTGTTTGAAGCTCATCACCGCTCTCCAGAAAATAATGGTGTTGCGCGCAACTCCCCTACTAACGAATTCCCAATTTTCTCAAGAATAGCCAATCAAGTATGTTAAGCTCTTTTTCATCGGGCAATCCCTCTGATCTTAATATTTTCTGCTCACGAGTAGCTTTTAGATATTCCTGTTCAATAGGACCGCCCCCTAAAATGCCGGCGTATGGGTCATCAGAGCCGCTGACTTCACCACCGGAGCCGCCGGCTTCGCCATCGGAGCCGCCGGCTTCGCCACCCGAGCCGCTGACTTCACCACCGGAGCCGCTGGCTTCACCACCGGAGCCGCCGGCTTCGCCACCCGAGCTGCCGGCTTCGCCACCCGAGCCGCCGGCTTCGCCACCCAAGTCGAGCTCTTCATCGGCGGGCAATAGCAATACTTCCGCCAACTCTTGCGTTAAACCGGCGATCTGAGCTTTAATGGCTTGTTTCTGGCTTTCTTTTATCGAGTCCGACAATTTTTCGTTAGACATGACCTCGCTGAGCTTGGCATAAAGTCTCTTGATTTCCTCTTCCAGTGCCTTTATCTTTTCCGACTTTGTACCCCTCATTGGCTTGGTAAAGCCCCTACGCATATGGTCCATAAATTTTTTATAAGCCGCTATGACCTGGTTCTGGTTGTCATCCTCTAGGGGTTCAGGAGGGTTTTCCCAGATAATTTGGTTTTGAGCCTTTCCAGCTCGGGCGGCCTTGTAAATGCGCACATAATCACTAAATGTCTGCACTGAAGATTCGTCGTATATAGTCTCTGTCTCCGCTTTTTTTAAAGTGACCTGGTGGTTTACAGTGATAGCCTGGGTCAGTGAGTCCTCAATCAGCATATATGCCGCTTCTCCTTAGACGATTTAGCTATTGGCAGGGGATGATCGGTCGTTTTTTCCCTCCTGGAAAAAGATGCAAGAAAGAGGCCATAAAACCGGCCGGGCTTCCCGCCAATTAGGCTTCAAAGCGCAATTCAGCATCATGGCCTTTATACACCTAACCGCCAGACGCTCCCTTCGTGACGGCTTACTTCACCTGTCCAGCAAGCCGTGTACCGCCGCCCCCCCTTAAAGCAGCCAAAGGTATCATTCGTGATGTACTGGCGGTCAATTTAGCTATCAGCCAGCCAATCACTTAGGAGATAATCATGATATAATACCGTAGTTTATTCATCTTTCATTTTTTCCACAAAGATTTTAGACGCCTTGGAAAAAACTTGGTGCTTTTTCCAAACAAGGTACACATGCGACTCAAGCGAAGGCTTGAGTGGGAGAAAACAGAGATTGGCGTCACCTTTGGTATTTATGATGTTATCTATGGCCAGCGCGTATCCGACCCCAGCCTCCACCAGTAGGGAAGCGTTGTAAAGCAGATTGTATACAACTACCACATTAAGCCTTTTTGAGTCCACTCTCAACCAGCTTGATAATTGCCCGTTTTCCATAACTCGTCGCGGGCAAATAAGCGGTAAGCCCCACAAATCTTCTGGTTGAACAGCATCAAGCGCAGCCAGTGGACTCTCCTTAGGCATGAGTACTCCCCACTTGTCAATAACTGACAGGCGGGTGTAGTCGTATTTGGAGGCGTCGATCGTTCCGATAATCAGGCCGAAATCCACCAATCCCTTGTCAAGACGCTCTGCCACATCTTCTGCATTCCCGCTGAATAGATGAACGTGGATGTTCGGGTACTGCGCGATAAGACTCTGTATTGTTTGCGCCAGCGCCCGGAACGCATGGGTTTCCCCCCCGCCTATACGAATCGTCCCGTTGATAGAATTCTTGCTTGCTACAAACTCGTCTTCCGTTTTTTGCACCAAGTCTACAATCTGGTCTGCACGTTTCCGCAGCAATATGCCCTCGTCGGTCAGGGTAATTTTTCTGTTGCCCCTGTGAAAAAGAGTCACTCCTAAATCTTCTTCAAGCTCCATGATCTGCCGGGAGAGCGTAGGCTGGGATATGTTCAGCAGATGAGCCGCGCCCGAAATATTTTGCACGCGTGCGACAACAAGAAAGTATCGCAATACTCTAAGCTCCATGCTTCCCCTCCAGAAGTTCGCCCCAAAAATTATCCATGCTTATTAGGCATGTCAATGTATTTGATATAAGTATTTTACATAATTTTACATGAGTCTTATACTATATTCAAGACTAGAGCCTTATAATCCTTAAATTTCACATCTCCGCAGTGAAATTGGCTGAATATAGCGGTATACCAAATATTGGATGTGATAATTTAGGCAGGATAAAGCACTAGCCGCAATAGTCGCATTGAGAGAAAGACATGCAAGGCATCATTACAGCCATATTGTATCTGGCGGTGATTCTGACAACGCCCTCACTGTCTTTTGCCGATGACCTCCTTCTCATCAAGGGTGGAAGGTTCATGATAGGCAGTCCGGAAAGCGAAATAAGCCGTGGGAAAGATGAGGCGCGGCACAGCGTCATCCTGATTGACTTTCATCTCGCCCAATATGAGGTCACGCAGAAGGAATACCAGGAAATTATGAACGCCAATCCCAGCCATTTCAAAGGTGACACTCTGCCGGTGGAAAATGTGACTTGGTTTGAAGCGATCATGTACTGCAACGAACGGAGTAAAAAGGAGGGGCTTACGCCTGTATACATCATTAACGGTTCCGGCGAACAACTTACTGTGACGTGGAATCGGAGCACCAACGGTTACCGGCTTCCTACCGAGGCGGAATGGGAATACGCCTGCCGGGCCGGTACAACAACCCCCTTCAATACCGGCGATAATATCACCCCCAACCAAGCAAATTATTACGGGCGTTACCCCTACAACAATGCTCCGTCCGGACAATATCGGGAAAAAACGCTACCGGTGGGTAGCTTTGCCCCTAACTCCTGGGGGCTATATGACATGCACGGCAATGTTTGGGAATGGTGTTGGGATCTGTACGGTCAATACGCCGCAACGGAACAGGCAGACCCCGCCGGTGCGGAGGATGGAGCCTTTCGCGTCAACCGGGGCGGAGGCTGGAACGACTTCGGGCGGCATCTACGATCCGCATACAGGGCGGCTCATAGCCCGTCCAACCGAACATTCAACATAGGCTTCCGCGTTGCCCGCGATGCGAACTAAGCTACCATCATAATGGAACGAAAGTATGAAAATAGCACGGCGTCATTTTATTGTTTCCATACTTGCCGCAGGAGCGGTTTTGGGCGGTTCGGCGTTCATCGCAGCGTTTTTTCCTCAGGACGCGACAGCGATGGAAACAGGGAGGACAAAAGCTTTGATCATTTTCTATTCGTGGTCGGGAAACACAAAGGGCATCGCAAGGCAGATTCACCAGAAAGTCGGTGGCGATCTGGTCGAATTGGAACTCGTCCGGCCTTATTCCTCCAACTACAACACATGCCTTGATGAGGCAAAGCGGGATATGGAACAAGGGGCGAGGCCGGAACTCAAAACCAAAATAGCAGATATGGGACAGTACGATGTAATCTACCTGGGTTATCCCAACTGGTGGGCTACTATCCCCATGCCCATAGCCACCCTGCTTGAAACGTATGATTTTTCTGGAAAGATCATTCTTCCTTTTTGCAGTCACGGCGGTGGCCGCCTCGGGCAAAGCGTCACCGATATTGCAAAGCTCGCGCCCAAGTCCACGATCAAGGAAGCACTTTCAGTCCATTACAGTGGCGGCAGTTCTCTTGCCCGCGACATAGACGCATGGCTCCGGAAAAATGGCCTGACCCCATGATGGCGAAATTATTTTTCCGGCTGTCTGTGCGCTTGGGGCTCGACGCGGCCATGATCCTGCTGTTCGTCGCCGCGCTTGCCTTCCGTATGACTGGACGCATAGCGCACGAATGGATTGGGCTTTTCCTAGGCATCCTGTTCTGTGTTCATACTGTCATCAACCTGGGCTGGTATATGTATATTTTCAAAGGAAAATATTCTATGAAGCGGATACTGAACACCAGTACAAATCTGGCCCTTATAATGGTTATGGCGGTTCTCTGCGTGACCGGAATTCTTAACTCGCGCCACATATTCGGCTTTTCACAATATTTCGATGGAGAGAATATCAGGCAAATACACAGCATTGCCGCTTATTGGGGGCTAGTTTTGAGCGGTGTCCATACCGGGCTCCATTGGGAAGTGATACTTGCCGCCCTGCGGGCAACATTCAGGAAAATGTTTGAGAGCAAAATTGCCGCTTATGCGCTCAAAGGCTTGGCAGCTCTAGTCACGGTTTATGGTGTTTGGTCGTCTTTTGACAGAGATATGGGGTCAAAACTGTTTCTTGGGTTCTCGTTTGATTTCTGGAATCCAGACAGACCTCTGGCTCTGTTTTTCACAAACAACGTGAGCATTTTCGGACTTTACGCGGTTATTTCACACTACGTTCAGAAGGGTGTAAAACATCTTTCACAAGGAGCACGTATGAAACTGTTGTTATGTGCGATTGCAATCTTGATCCTGACAGCGGAAGCAGGCATTTATGGAGGGCAGGCTATGGCGGATAATACAAAGCAGGGACAAAGCATTACTCGTGCAGATACACAAGCTCCCTTCAAAGGTTCCGACCAAAACTTTACCGGTAATGTAACCGTTACGCCTCTGTTCAACGCAAAATATCCGGATGCTCCATTTAGCGGAGCATTTGTGACTTTTGAACCCGGCGCACGTTCGCACTGGCATACGCATCCTACCGGGCAGCATTTGATTGTCACGGACGGGGTGGGCCGCACCGGCATAGCGGACGGCAAGATTGAAGAGTTCCAGGCCGGTGACGTACTCTGGTGTCCGGCAGGCATAAAACACTGGCACGGTGCGTCGCCCAGCGCGTTCATGACTCATATAGCCCTCACCGGAACCCTGCCGGACGGAAAAAATGTGGAATGGATGGAAGCAGTAACCGACGCACAGTACAACGGCGGCAAGTAACGCAAGGGCGAATACCTGGAATAGGTAAAACCTCATGAAAATGTCCTTCATGTTGTTTGCCATGCTACTCGGTTTGTATTGTGCCGTTGACGCACATGCACAATCGCCTGGAGTAGACCCCATGAATAAGAACGCCCAGGAAACAAAAATCCGCATCGCCTTCAACAATGTGGAAACCATCGTTGTACTCTTCGATAACCCCGTCAGCAGAGATTTTGCATCGTTACTGCCCATGACAGTAACATTTGAGGATTATGCCGGGATTGAAAAAATTACATACCTCTCCCGAAAGTTGACAACACAGGGAGGAATGTCCGGGCGCGATCTACAGGGTGATTTTACCTACTACGCGCCATGGGGGAACTTGGCTGTTTTTTATAAAGGTTTTGGTAACGACAGTGGCTTGTACATCTTGGGGTGTATAGAATCCGGTAAAGAAAAGCTGGCGGGTATGAGCAGTATTTTCAGTGCGCTAATAGAGCGCGTGGAGTAGCTAGATGTCTGAGAATTGCGTTACTCTTTGTTTGTTGGGAACCCAAACGCAGTGAACTTATTATTTGGAGAAACTTATGAAGAATATTGAAAACAAAATCATCATTATAACCGGTGCAAGCAGCGGTATCGGGGCCGCAGTTGCAAAACGCTTGGCTAGGGAGGGGGCGATTGTCGCCTTTGCTGCACGCCGGGAAGAGAAGCTGAAAGCTGTGTGCGCGGAAATCACCGCCTTTGGCGGCAAGGCTTCATACTATGTTGTGGATGTCGCAGAACAGAAACAGGTGGCAGGTATGGTCAGCAAAGTTGCGCAAAAACACGGGCGTGTGGATGCCATCGTCAACAATGCCGGACTCATGGCTATGGCTCCAATGGCCGCTTGTAAAACGGATGAATGGGACAGGATGATCGACATTAATGTTAAAGGGCTACTGTATGGCGTGGCCGCCGCTTGGCCTTTTTTTGAAAAACAAAACTCTGGGCATTTCATCAATATTTCTTCTGTTGCGGGGCTTAAAGTTGCCGCTGGCATAGGCACTGTCTATTCCGCAACAAAATTTGCCGTGCGGGCTATTTCCGAAGGCATCCGTGTCGAGTCCGCCGGAAAATTCCGCTCCACGGTTATATACCCTGGCTTCATTGAGTCGGAGCTTATGTACGGCAGTTCTGACGAGGCCAGCCGGAACGCCATGATAGCGGGCTACAAACAGTTTGCCATTTCTGTGGACAGAATCGGGGATGCCGTTGTGTACGCAGTGTCACAGCCGGATGATGCATCCATAAACGAAATAACTGTCCGGGCTTCAGCTCAGGAATTCTAAGGAGTGCACATGAATACGCACATCACCACATTTATGGCAGCAGTATTCATTTCCGCAATCAACTTTACAGCCGTGGCGGAGGCGGCCCAAACCATGAAAAACGCACTCGACGTGAAACAGCAATCTATAGTCGCCATAGCGGCGTTCTCCGGGGTAGGCGACCTAGACAAAGTGAAAACCGCTATCAATCAAGGGCTTGATGCCGGGCTGACCATCAACGAGATCAAGGAAGTGTTGGTACAGGTCTATGCTTACGCGGGCTTTCCGCGCAGCCTGAACGCCATCGCTACCCTCCAAACCGCTCTGGGCGAACGCAAGGCAAAAGGCATAAACGACACGGAAGGCCAATCCTCTAGTCCGATGCCCGTAGGCCGCACCAGCCTTGACTATGGAACAGAGAATCAGACCAAACTGTTCGGCCAACCCATCGGCGGCGGCATTTACGAGTTAGTACCCATCATTGACCAGTTCCTGAAAGCCCATCTGTTCGGAGAGATTTTCCAGCGCGACACCTTAGACTGGAAACACCGCCAACTCACGACCGTCAGTATTCTCTCTGGCATCAGTGGCGTCAATCCTCAGTTGCAGGGACATCTGGCAACTGGATTGCGTCAGGGTCTGACCGAGGACCAGCTTCGGGCCGCCGCCGCAGTTGTCGGGAACAGCCTCGGCAAACAATACGGCGACAACATGAGTCAACTGATCGACAATGTGGTCAAGAAGTAGATTGAACCACAGAAGCGGCTGAAATAGCTGCTTCTGTGGTTGAAACTGCCACCAAGCATATCAGCTAATCAGGAGATGAGTATGTCAGTCTCACGACGCAAATTTTTGAAAGGTAGCGCCCTTACTTTAGGTGTTGCAGCAATGGCAAATGTCAGCGGCGGGTTGGACAGAGTGTTTGCCGCATCTCAGAATAACGCAACTGTGTACTTCACAAAGGATTGTAGTGTCGAAGGGTTACGCAAAGTTTATGCTCAAGTGAACCACGGGTTGACCGGAAAAATCGCCATCAAACTGCATACCGGCGAACCAAACGGGCCGTATATTATCCCGGCTGAATGGGTCAAAGCGTTTATGCCTGATGTTTCCAACAGCACAATCGTTGAAACCAACGTACTGTATGATGGCCCGAGGCAAACCACAGAAGGGCATCGGGAAACCCTGAAAGTGAACGGCTGGACGTTCAGCCCCGTGGACATCATGGATGCAGATGGCGACGTGAATCTGCCTGTTACTGGTGGCAAATGGTTCAAGGAAGTGGCTTTTGGAAAAAACATCGTCAAATACGACTCCATGCTGGTGCTGACTCATTTCAAAGGGCACATTATGGGCGGTTTTGGCGGCTCACTCAAAAATATTTCCATAGGCTGCGCTTCCGGAAAGACAGGCAAGGCGCAACTTCACCGAGAAGGCGAAAATCTTTGGTCAGGCGGAGCAAACTTCATGGAGCGCATGGTCGAGGGCGGTAAGGCCATCACCGATCACTTTGGGCCGCATATCGCGTATATCAATGTGCTTAAAAATATGTCCGTGGACTGTGACTGCGTTGGTACGTCTGCATCTCCGCCCACCGTGCCGAATATCGGCATCCTGGCCTCCACAGACATTCTCGCTGTTGACCAAGCTTCCGTGGATATGGTCTATGCGCTCCCTGAAGCGCAGAAGAAAGATATGGTGGAACGGATTGAAAGTCGGAAAGGCTTGCGTCAACTCACCTATATGAAAGAATTGGGCATGGGAAACGGCAAGTACGAGATCGTCAAGGTGTAGAGGGAAAAGAATGCAATATCGCCCCATTGGAAATACAGGGTTATCCGCCAGCATTATAGGACTCGGTGCGGAACACATTGACAGCAAGCCCTATGAATTTGTTGAGGAGGTCATTCACGCCGCCTTGGAACAGGGCATCAACATGATGGATGTTTTTATGCCCGGCGACACCGTGCGAAGCAACATAGGCAAGGCTTTGGCTGGCAATCGGGAAAAAATGATGATCCAGGGGCATATCGGTTCGGTAGACCTCAGCCAGCAATATGACATGAGCCGCGATCTTGAGATATGCAGACGCTACTTTGACAAACTCCTCACCTGTCTCGACACGGATTATATAGATTTCGGAATGTTGTTTTTCCTTGATTCCGATACCGATATAGATGCTATTTTCGATAACGGCATTGTTGCCTACGCGCAAGACCTCAAACGTCAGGGCGTTGTCCGGGCTTTGGGAGCCAGCGCACATAACCCCGCCACGGCTAAACGCATAGTGGAAAGCGGAGTTATTGAACTCCTCATGTTCAGCATCAATCCGGCCTTTGACCTGATGGCCGGTTCTTCGGATATTGTGGCTATGATGGGAGCGGACTACGCGGGCATGGTTCACTCCTTTGACCCGGCCAGAGCCGAACTATACCGCCTGTGTGAAAGCAAGGGAGTCGCTATTACCGTCATGAAGACGCTCGGCGCTGGAAAACTTCTCTCCGCTGAACACACTCCATTCGCCAAGTCGATGACCACGGCGCAATGTATCCATTATGCGCTTTCCCGTCCCGCAGTTGTCAGCGCACTCGTCGGCTGCCAGAGCAGAGAGCATGTTCTTGATGTTGTCCGCTATCTCACACTTTCCGATGAAGAAAAAGACTATGCCGCGATCATCAGCAGCGTCAAAAGAGATTTTAGGGGGAGTTGCGTCTACTGCAACCACTGCCTGCCTTGCCCCTCAGAAATCAATATCGCCATGCTCCACAAGTACTTGGATATTGCCCTACTCGACGAAAAAAATATTCCGCCAAGCATCAGGCAGCACTATAAAGAGCTTCCCGCGCACGCTTCCGACTGTATGGCATGTGGCAGTTGTGAAGAGCGTTGTCCATTCGGGGTTTCAGTCCCGGTGAATATGAAGCGTGCAGCGTATATTTTTGGCCTGTAAATTTGGAGAAATAGTGAAACGGCGGTTACATAAAGTGCTTCTGGCTATAATACTGCTCGGCATCTGTCTGGGGTTCACCGCCTGCGCCATTATGAACCAGGCCAAGTTCGGCAAGTATCCTGAAGGGGAGCGACTGGAGCGCGTCCAGTCCTCGCCGTACTACAAAGACGGGGAATTCAAAAATACCGTTCCCACGCAAACTTTAATTGATGGCGAAAACTCAATGAAAATCATGGTGAGCGGTCTTTTTACGAAAAAGGTGCGGCCAAAGCCGCGAGAGCCGCTCCCAACGGTAAAACTTGATCTTGTATCCATTGATCCAGAAAAAAATACGGTTATCTGGTTGGGGCACTCATCATTTTTCATCCAGCTTGGCGGCAAAAGAATTTTGGTTGATCCGATATTTAGCGATCACGCTGCTCCTTTTTCTTTCCTCAATAAAGCGTTTCCAGAAACGAATTTATACACTGCGGCGGATATGCCGGAAATCGACTACCTGCTCATATCGCATGACCATTGGGATCACCTCGACTATTCGACGGTGATGGCTCTGATGCCCAAGGTAAAAACCGTTGTCATGCCGTTGGGTGTGGGCGCTCATTTTGAGCATTGGGGATACCCGAAAGATAGGCTGCTGGAAGCTGATTGGAACACGGCGCTATGTTTTGAAAACGAATTCACTATCCATGTGCTTCCCGCCCGGCACTATTCCGGTCGCATGTTCACCAGGAACAAGGCTCTTTGGGCCGGTTTCGTGCTGGAATTTCAGGAAAAACGCATCTTCATCAGCGGCGATACCGGATATGGCCCGCATATCACAGATATAGCCGCCATGTTTAACGGTTTTGATTTAATTGCGATTGACGGCGGGCAGTATGACCCCCGTTGGCCGCATATCCACATGAATCCAGAAGAGGCGGCGCAAGCCGCTGAAGAGCTTGGAGCCAAAGGGCTACTGCTCGCGCATGTAGGCAGATTCTCGATTGCCAGACACTCGTGGGATGAACCCTTTATTCGAGTTGTTGAAGCCAGCAAAGACAGAAGCTATCGCTTGCTCACCCCCAAAATTGGGGAACCTGTTTGGCTCGACGTTGCAGAACAGAACTTTACCCACTGGTGGGAAGGAGTTCAGTAATCACATTGTTGGCTAACAAGCCTGAAATGCTGTTCATATAATCCGGCCAAGCTGCTGCGCACAGCAAGGCGTCTACATCAGCATGCCGCATTGTGCATGTGCCTGATGCCTTTGTGCATGGCCTTTTCGGGGAACGGGAAGGCTCGTTGCCCCTTGGGCGGTTTGATATACTGTCTTTTAGGAGAAAGACAGTTTTTTTGCTGATAGTATAAGTGTATTTTTGCGGCCTGCGTCAATCACTTAGGAGTTGGTAATGGATACCCAACACAGTGATCAAGCTCCCGACCTTGACGATTTGGGGCGCAAGGCCGATGAACTGATCAGTCTCATGTTCTCCCGGTGCGAAGAACGGATTAACAGGACTTCCGCCATGCCGGATGCCCACGCTTCTTCGCTTGCCCATGCCGCTATTGCGGCGCAACACGCCATACACACCTTCCTGGTCCTAGCCCGTATCCGCTGATTGCATAACTCTTTTACTTGTGCCCACTGCGTTGTGGGCACCTTCAGGCCGCATTTGTTCATTGTCAATGAACAAATTCTTTTCCGTGATCAGCTATATGGGTTGAATGGCGGAAAAACATAAAATTGCTGGCGAGTTCGGAACTGTCCTACGCGCATACCGCCTTGAGCGGGGTATGACTCAGGAACAGTTGAGCGAACAAGTGGAATCGGTGCGCTCTCACATTTGTATGTTGGAAAGCGGCAAAAACCAACCAAGCCTGCCAATGATTTTCCGTCTAGCAGCGGCTCTCGGCATAAAGCCGGGCGAACTTATAGCCGCCGTGGCCGAAAGGCTGGAAAAATGACTCAGCGTTCCATGCCTCGGCGCTGTTCTTTCTCCTTCTCCAATTCACGTTTCTGATCCCGCATGATGCGGTTTCCATCCAGCATGACGGCACGGCCCCATTTTTTTTGAGCATAGGCGAGGGCGATATGCCGGGCCGCTTCATCCCTGGCGGAAAAGAAAAGATCGTTTCCTTCGTCGCGGATGACGCCGCCGCTCGGCAAAGTGAAAACCACCGTGCCCTTGCTGTCCACTGTATGCTGAAAACCGGAGATAAGCCCGGATTTCTCCGCAGCAAGGCGTTCCATCCGTAAAACAGCCAACAGACGTTTTTTGGCTTGGGCGCTCACGCCTTCCAGTTCCAGGGCGGCGCGTTCTTTTCCGGCATATTCGGCCCTGATCCCGGCCTTGCCCTGAA
>Ga0099364_10008446_pt1 | contig 14492 bp, 11 predicted proteins | sample TergutTh196P3_FD_73070 | JGI IMG/M metagenome (GOLD analysis project Ga0099364, IMG submission 73070) | Microcerotermes parvus P3 segment gut microbial communities from Pointe-Noire, Republic of the Congo - Th196 P3 | ecosystem: Host-associated > Arthropoda: Insects > Digestive system > Gut ... | reverse complement strand
AAGAATGGCTCGAAGAACTGAAAAAATATCTCTACGACAATTATCATCTTTTGAGATTTTTCTTTGCGAGGCATCTTCCGCAATTTCCCGTTTTGCCGTTAGAGGCTACATACCTTGTGTGGGTCGATTGTTCGGCGTCTAATCTAACTTCGACGGCAATAGCCGAAATGCTGCTTGAAAAGGAAAACCTGCGGATAAATGCCGGAGCAATGTACGGCGCAGGCAGTGAAAACTTTATCAGATTGAACATAGCATGTCCGAGGTCGCTTCTTATGGAGGCATTGCGAAAGATTGAATCGGTAATTATGCGTTAATTGCCATTTCCAAATCATCAATAATATCTTCCACCGCCTCGATTCCAACCGAAAGCCGAAGCAGCTTGTCGTCTATTCCTCGCGCTTTTCGTTCTGTTTCAGGCACGTCTGCGTGTGTTTGCGTGGCAGGGTATGTAATCAGCGTTTCTACTCCGCCGAGGCTCTCGGCATAGAGAATGAGCGACGTTTTGTTCAGAATGTTTTGTGCGGTTTCAGCGCTGTCTACCTTAAAACTTATCATTGCGCCGAAGCCCTGCGCTTGTCGTTTTGACAGTTCATAATCAGGATGGCAGGGCGACCCCGTATAATAAACTGCTGTTACTTTCGGCTGTTTTTTTAGCCATTCGGCAATGATAATTGCATTTTCCTGCGCTTTTTCCATGCGTATCGCGAGCGTTTTTATGCCGCGAATAACCAAAAAAGCGTCAAAAGGCGAAAGTACGCCGCCAATAGCATTTTTCAGGTAATGAAGCCTTTCGGCTACCTCTTCCGATTTTGCAACAAGAAATCCGGCAAGCGTATCGTTATGTCCGCCAAGATATTTGGTAGCGCTATGCACCACAATGTCTGCGCCAAGCGCGATAGGGTTAAAGAAATACGGCGTTAAGAATGTATTGTCTACAATCAGCAGTATTTCCCGATTGCCGATAACTTTCTTCAAACCCGCCACGTCAACCACTTTCATCATGGGGTTAGTGGGAGTTTCGATGAATATCGCCTTTGTCGCTTCTGTTATTGCGTTTTCAACGGGCTGCAAGTCGGAGGTGTCAACGTATCGTGTGACTATTCCGTTTTTTGCTGATATTTTGTTGAAAAAACGTATAGAGCCGCCATAGAGGTCGTCTGTTGCAATAATTTCATCGCCGGGGGCGAACATTTCCATTAGCGTTGCGATTGCCGCCATTCCTGTTGCAAACGCAGCCGCACCGGCGCCTCCCTCTAACGCGGCGAGCAGTTTTTCGGCATGTTCGCGCGTGGGGTTTTGCGTTCTCGAATAATCGTATCCCGTACTCTGTCCGAAGCCGGGATGGGCGAAGGTTGCGGCTTGATAAATGGGAACCGATACCGCGCCGGTAGAATGTGACTTGTCCCTTGCCGCATGAATGCAGGCTGTGTCGGGCTTCATTTTGTTTATTTTTTTATACATGTGTTGTTTTTGTTGTTTCTCTGAAAGTTTAATGGATAATAATTTGTTTTTGAGTTCATTCCATATTTTCTATTATCTCATCTGTGATTTCCAGATTATGAAAAACATTTTGCACATCTTCGTCTTCTTCGAATATTTCGACAATTTTCAACACTTTTACGCCGGCTTCTGCGTCGAGTGTTTTTGTTTCGACAGGGATTCGTTGCAATTCGGCATTTTCTACTTCAATACCTAATTCTTCGAGACGTTTCTGAACAGAGGAAAATCCCTCAAGCGGCGTGGTTATCACAAAAACGTCGTCTTGTTCTTCGAAATCTTCAACGCCTGCATCAATTATTTCCAATTGCAACTCGTCTGCATCAAAAGCGCCTTTGGGAACACGAATAATACCTTTTCGCTCGAACATAAAGGCAACCGAGCCGCTTGTGCTCAAACTGCCGCCACGCTTATTGAATATTGCCCGCATACTCCCGACAGTTCGCAACGGATTGTCGGTCAAGCACTCTATAAAGATAGCGATGCCGCCCGGAGCGTAGCCCTCATACGTTATTTCGTTCAAGGCTTCGGCGTCTTTTGCTTTCGTCAATGCACGCTGAATGTTGTCCTTAGGCATATTCGCGCCACGAGCATTATTGAGCGCCATGCGTAAACGCGGATTTCCATCGGGATCAGCCCCGCCATCCTTAACCGCTACGCTGATTTCCTTAATGATACGGGAAAAAATTTTTGACCGCTTTTGGTCAGCGGCTCCCTTTTTCCGTTTAATTGTTGACCATTTACTATGTCCTGACATATAATTATATATAACTAAACTCTAAACTCTAATATCTAATATCTAAAACTTTGCGTCTTTGCGTGAAATATTTACCCCTTTATTACTGCCAATGGAGAAAGTTCCGTAATTATCTTCACTAAATCGTTTTGCAGCGACATCACTTGCGTAATATCCTTGTATGCCGACGATGCTTCTTCAAGGTCTGATTTTCCGCGAATGGAATGGATAATACCGAGTTCGTCAAGTTTACGTTTTTCTTCTTCCAGATTGAGATTGCGGATAGCGGCATTGCGGCTCATAACGCGTCCTGCCCCATGCGAGCAACTCATAAAACTTTCGGGATTGCCTAATCCTTCTACGATATACGATTTTGTTCCCTGCGAGCCGGGAATGATTCCAATTTCGCCTGCCTTTGCTGATGTAGCGCCTTTGCGGTGAACAATAACTTTCGTGTCGAAATGCTCTTCAAAAGCGGCATAGTTATGCGCGATGTTAATCATCGGCTCGTAGACCACGCCCGAAAGCGTTGCAGAAACGACCTGTTGAATACGTTCCATCATCAATTTGCGATTTGCCAGCGCAAACTCGGTGCAATACTTCATTTCCTGATAATAGAGGCGTGCCTCTTTTGTCTCGAATGGCAAAAAAGCCAAATCAACTTTCGGCTCTACCGAAGAATAATACAACGCATTGAGTTTTTTTGCAACCTTGTTGTAATGCTCCGCCACCTGCAATCCGAAATTGCGGCTGCCCGAATGTACCATTATCCAAAGGAAACCGTCGTCAGAGCGTTGCAGTTCGATGAAATGGTTGCCGCCGCCAAGCGTGCCGAGTTGTTTCAGTGCGGCAAGATATTGGCGCTTCACAATCACAAGTTCGTCTATATTGTATTCCTGCGGCATCAGCGATTCGTCTTGTCGTTCGTTGTGGTGCTTGAAGCCGAGCGGAACAAGTTCTCTGACGCCTGCCATTATTTTCGTCATATTTTCGCGTTCAATGGTATCGGCTTCAATATTTGTTTTTACGGCGCACATTCCGCAACCTATGTCTACGCCAACGGCATTTGGAACAATCACATCTTTCGCCGCCAGCACGCCGCCAATGGGCATTCCATAACCCTGATGAGCATCGGGCATCAAACAGATATGTCTAAAAGCAAATTGCAGATTGGCAAGATTAAGCGCCTGTGTTAGAGCGCCTTCTTCAACATCGTCTAACCACATTTTGACAGGGATCTTTTCGGTAGAAATAACTTTTTGCATTTTTGATTTTCGATTTTCGATTGAACTATTCGGGTGCAAAATTAGATAAAATTTTGAATAATTCCAAACGTGCGAAATAAAAATCAGTATTTTTGAAAAAATTTCCGTACTTTTGCGGCATCGAAACCGCCGTTTCGGAAACCACTGTTTCGTTATTGTTCACTTAAAATTCAGACTGTTATGATTTTTTTTGACCGCGAAAAAGATTATTACACAGAGTTACACAGAGAAGACACAGAGTTACACAGAGATTTTTCCCCATAACAAAACCATTCCCCCCTCCACACTTAAACTAAAACTTCACCTACATATACTATTTTCTTCTATAATTCAAATACATACCAAATCCCCCTTTGCGTCTCCGCGTCTTTGCGAGAGAAAAAAATTTCAAAAAAAAATTCAAAATCGTTTGTTTTTCAAAAAAAAGGTCTAATTTTGCACTTCCGAATCGTTGACGACTTTCGTCGAGGACGAGGAGGAAAAATTTGTTGAAAAAGCATTTGAGCTTTTATTCTTGGTTGTCCAAAAATCTGGCGATTAGTGGATAGCAATCAAAGAGGAAGTTTAATGTTCACGTGGTTGCGCGTGAACTTGACTTGGGTTCTTGATTGCAAGGTTACGCCAGATACCATGGACAGCGGGAAATTGTTAGGTTTCGCGCTTTTTTGATTTGTGGTCTTTGTAATTTTTTATTTTTAATAGTAGTAATTTAAATTTTGTATTTTATAGATGAAAAAGTGTTTTTTTGAATTGAGGATTGTGGCGACGATAGTTGCCTGCCTCGCAGTGAGTGTGGCGCTTGTCGGTTGCGGCAAGGAAAATGGTGATGACGTCGGCGATGGACCTTTGGTGACGGAAATTATTTACGATGATGGTTGGCGTGAAACGTTTGAGTACGACAGCCAAAATCGTATTACGAAAATGACTTCTTACGATGATGGTAAGGTAAGGTCTTTTGAAACGTTTAGTTATAACAGCGAAGGAGATTTGATTTCGTTAACGAGGAATTATCCTGATTATCCTGATAATGATGAAACAATGACGTTTACTAAAAATGGTAACACTATTACCATGAATAGATCATTTGCGGACGAAGTATTTGAACTAAATGCCCAGGGGCTTTTAGGAAAAACAACGCGTGAAGCTTCTTCTGAAAAACTAATTATTACTTATCAATATCAGGAGAAAAACCTGACTACAGTAACGGAGGATGTGGAAGCAAATTGGAATGGAGAAAATTATAAAAGATTTACTACGATAACCTTCACATATGATGACAAAAAGGGTGCATTTTATCATTGCAAAACGCCGCAATGGTATTTGGTACGGATGTATGTTCATTATTTTGGTATTCAGAATAACCCCAAAACTTCAATTTTTACAAGAGATGGAAGTGTTCGCGCGACTGAAACCTTTGAATATACATATAATGATGAGGGATTTCCAATTACAATAACAATGAAATATGAAGATGATGATGACAATGTAGATACAACAAATATAACGTTGAAATACAATAACTAACTCTTCCACCAAGGCAAGTTACACCGAGTTACACCGAGAAGACGCAGAGTTACACAGAGATTTTTCTCTGCGTTTCTCTGCGTCTTCTCTGCGTTTCTCCGCGTAACCCCCTAATTATCAATTTTTCTCTGTGTTTCTCCGTGTCTTCTCTGTGTTTCTCTGTGTCCCCCCCCCAAAAAAAATCAAAAAAAAAATCAAATTGTTTGTTTTTTTTCAAAAAAGCAGTATCTTTGTCAGATAAAATTTTCGATGATTAATACATAGAACATATTGATATTAGGAGGTTTAAGAGATAAAATAGGGCGTATTTATCTTCGTCGGAAGGCTTCGAAGGTAAAAAGGCAGAAGAAACTGTACGATTTTGCTTCGGCAAAAACTGTGGGGGTATTGTGTATGCCGCAGGACGAGGCGAGTACGATACAGTTGAAGGAGTTTTTGCATTACCTTTCGCGAAGGGGCATCAAGTATTCCGTCTTTGGATATTTTGATGGCGCAGTAATCCCCGAAAACTTTCTATATCTGAAAGATATGGATTTTATGACGCAACAGGATTTGAATTTTTTCTTTGTTCCCACGAGTTCGGCGGCGTTGAAATTTATTCAGGAGCCTTTTGATATGCTTGTCAATTGTTGTCTTTCCGAATATTTTCCGGTTGAATACATGTCGCAGATGTCTATTGCCAGTTGCAAGGTAGGTATCAAGCGCGAGGGCGAATCGGGTTATGATTTGATGATTGACGTGGCAAAAAATCGAACTATTGAGTTTTATTTGAAAAATCTTGAAAAATATTTGTCAAACTTATCAAACACAGAAGTACAAACGTAATAATTTAAAAATATGCTATTTAGAGGCACAGGCGTAGCCATTGTAACGCCTTTTAATGAAGACATGACAGTAGATTTTGACGCCTTGCGTCGAATCACAAACCGTTGTATAGCGGGACAGGTAGACTATATCGTTGCATTAGGCACTACCGGCGAGACTGTTACATTGAACGTAAAAGAAAAACGCGACATCGTTAGAACCATTGTAGATACGGTTGCCGGACGCGTTCAAACAGTTATGGGCATAGGCGGCTACGATACGGTTGACATTGTCGAAAACATCAAAAACGCCGATTTTACGGGTATTTCAGGGCTTTTGTCGGTAACGCCATACTATAACAGACCCTCGCAAGCGGGTTTGATAGAGCATTATAAGGCGGTAGCCGCAGCAAGTCCCGTACCGGTGATACTGTATAATGTGCCGTCGCGTACGGGGGTAAACATGACCGCTGAAACAACCCTCACGCTTGCTCACGAGGTAGAAAACATCGTTGCCGTTAAGGAAGCGTCGGGATTTTTGACACAAATGATGCAAATAATCAAAGACCGCCCAGACAATTTTTCGGTCATTTCGGGCGACGATATTATTTCACTTCCGCTGATTGCGCTCGGTGGTCAGGGAGTCATCTCTGTGGCTGCGAATGCCTTCCCAAAAGAAGTCGCAACCATCATTCGCAATTCGCTAAACAACAATTTTAAGGCGGCGCAAGCAGCACAATATCAAATGCTTGACATTTTTGAAACGTTGTTTATTGATGGAAATCCCGCAGGTATAAAGGCAGCGTTGAATATTTTGGGATTATCACACAATATTCTTCGTTTACCATTAGTTCCGGCATCGCAAAAAACCTGCGAAAAATTAAACTCGCTTATAAAAAATCATCAATCATAAATCAAATTTTGATAATCGAAAATTGGCAATCAAAAATCAAAAATCAAAACTTGATAATCAAAAATCAAAAATCAAAAATCAAAAATTGATAATCAAAAATCAAAAATGAAAGATATCACACCTAATATTTGGCGTTATTTTGAAGAGATATGCCGTATACCGCGTCCGTCGAAGAATGAAGAGCAGATATGCGCCTATCTTCGCGAATTTGCCGACAGTCGTCAATTATCGTACAAACAGGATAAAGCGGGCAATATGGTCATATTCAAGCCGGCAAGCGCCGGAAACGAACACAAGCCCGCCGTTATTCTGCAAAGCCATGTTGATATGGTATGCGAAAAGAACAGCGATGTAGACCACGATTTCGATACCGACCCGATAGATTTTTACATCGACGGCGACTGGATGAAAGCGCGCGGCACCACCCTTGGCGCCGACGACGGTATCGGAGTAGCGGCAATGATGGCTATACTCGACGATAAGGACATTAATCACGGACCTATTGAAGCCCTCTTCACCGTCGACGAAGAAACAGGACTGACAGGCGCTCACGAATTGCAGGCTGATTTCCTCGACGGAAAAATACTTGTAAATCTCGATTCGGAAGACGAAGGCGAACTGTTCATCGGTTGCGCAGGCGGTATAACCATGCAGGCTACATTCGGTTATAAACAGAATGCAATTCCGCATGATACCGTCGCCTACAAAATGGACATCAGCGGAATGACCGGAGGACATTCGGGCGACGACATCAACAAACGGCGTGGAAATGCAATAAAGATTCTCAATCATTTCTTGTTGGATTGTTCGGGAATGTTTGGTATTTCTATTCATCGTTTCGAGGGCGGAAATCTTCGTAATGCAATTCCGCGTGAAGCCTCTGCTGTGATTGTTATCGATAATCATTATTGTAAGACATTTGAGCAATACTGCGCCAATGAATCACAACTTTGGAAGGAAACGTTAAAATCGACTTCTCCCGGCTTCTGTCTGTCGGTCGAACCCTGCGAAATGCCTCCGTATATCATCGACATCGTAAGCCAGTCGTGTTTGCTCAATTCCCTGTCGTTATGTCCGTCGGGCGTTATTGCCATAAGCGATACGATGCCGGGATTGGTCAGCACTTCAACGAATATAGCATCAATAAAATTTATCGAAGACAACCAGATCCTCATCACAACCAGCCAAAGAAGCGACCGCGAAGAAGCAAAAAACAGCCTCAACAAGCGTATACGCCGTATCTTTGCGATGATGGACGCCAAAGTGCATAGTTCGGGCAGTTATCCGGGCTGGACGCCTAATCCCCAATCGCCGATACTCAATATTACAAAAGAAGCGTATGGCAAACTGTTCGACAAGGAACCGGTCGTAAGGGCTATACATGCCGGCTTGGAATGTGGACTGTTTCTCGAAAAATATCCTGATTTGGATATGATTTCGTTCGGACCGACAATAAAAAATGTTCATTCGCCGAGCGAAAGACTGAATATACCGTCGGTAGATCTCTTTGCTAAACTTTTACTTAAAGTATTGGAAGATGTTACTTAAAGTCAAATATCCGTTAATTTTCCTTGTCGTATGTTTGCTGTCTGCGTGTATACCCAAGCAGGCAGACCATACCGGCAGATGGATTTCTCTTTTGCCCGACAAATCGATGAAGGGCTGGATTTCCAACGGAAAATTGGGATATTTGGGCGATACTCTGGTAGTAATAGGACCCGGCTCGCACTATTATACGGGAAATATACATCAGGCGCGATTCAAAAACTTTGAATTTACTACCACAATGAAGACACAACCGGGCGCAGTTGCGGGATTATGGATTCATTCGGGAAATATGTCTGGTTATCACATACTTATAGACAATACGCCGACTAACGAAGGACGTCATAAGACGGGAAGTTTGAGTTCTATTCGCAACATATACAAGAGTATGGCAGCAGATAACGAATGGTTTACCTTGCGCATAAAAGTAGTAGGCAAACATATTACAATAAAGGTGAATAATATTTTGGTAGTAGACTATGTCGAACCCGACAATCCATACCGTTTAGCCGAAAATGCAGGAATGCGATTTTCGGAGGGAACGTTTGTATTGAGCAACAACACCGAAAACAGTATCAAAATCAGGAACATGAATCTGATGCCGCTTTCCGACAGAGAAAAACCCGAACGAACCGACGCCATAGACGAGCAAAACGACGATATTATCCGTCTACAACAGGCATATTTCCCGGTAATAGACTTCCACGTACATCTCAAAGGCTGGAATCAGGAACAGGCGATGGAAAATTCGCGCCGAACGGGTATCTACTACGGTTTAGCCCCCAACTGCGGCATAGGATTTCCGGTAACTTCCGACGAGGATATTTACACCTATCTTGATACGACAAAAAACCTCTCATGTTTTCAGGCAATGCAGGGCGAAGGACGCGAATGGGTAACAACATTTTCGGAAGAAGCCCGCTCAAAGTTCGATTACGTATTTACAGACGCCATGACCTTCACCGACCACCGAGGACGCCGCACCAGACTGTGGATTCCCGAAGAGGTACACATAGACATCCCCCACGAAAACTATATGGATATTATAGTAGACAGAACAGTTAAAGTTTTACTTGAAGAACCGATTGATATATTTGTCAATCCGACCTTCCTTCCCGCGCAGATGTCGCCCGATTACGACCTCCTCTGGACAGACGAACGCATAAACAGAGTAATAAGAGCATTATTGGACAGGGGAATAGCATTAGAAATAAATGCCCGTTACCGTCTCCCCGGCGAAAAAATAATCCGAGCCGCCAAAGAAGCGGGAGTACGCTTTGCCTTCGGCACCAACAACGAAGACCAAAACATCGGCAAACTCGAATACTGCATAGAAATGATGGAAAAATGCGGGATAACGTATTATGATATGTTTTTTCCGGAGATAAAGGAAGCAAATAATAAATCACTAAAATCAATATTTAATTAATATGTATTTACTTGGTTATGATATAGGAAGTTCTTCTGTGAAAGCATGTTTAGTTGATGTTTCCACAGGGCAAACCTGCGCGTCGGCGTTCTATCCGAAGCAGGAGATGGCTATTAAGGCTGTTCGTTCAGGATGGGCGGAACAGGAACCCGCCAGCTGGTGGGAAAATCTGAAGGCGGCAACTGCCGATGTATTAAAGACTTCGGACGCGTCGAAAAAATCGATATGCGCTATCGGCATTTCTTACCAGATGCACGGATTGGTGTGCGTAGACAAGAATATGCAAGTGTTGCGTCCGTCGATAATTTGGTGCGACAGTCGTGCAGTACCTTATGGCGAAAAGGCTTTTCAAGCTATTGGAGAGCAGGAATGTTTGGCGCGTCATTTGAACTCGCCGGGCAATTTCACTGCGGCAAAGTTAGCATGGGTTAAGGAAAACGAACCGGAAATCTTTGCTCGGATTCATAAAATCATGCTTCCGGGCGATTACATTGCAGCGCGTCTCACCGGAAACGTATGTACTACGGCATCAGGATTATCAGAAGGCATATTCTGGGATTTCGCGCAAGGCAAACTGTCAGACATAGTACTTGATTACTTTGGTTTTGACAAAAGTTTCATCCCCGATATTGTTCCTACATTTTCGCAACAGGGAACAGTTACAGAAGCGGTAGCGTCTGAATTAGGGCTTGTTGCAGGTATTCCTGTATGCTACCGCGCAGGCGACCAGCCTAACAATGCGCTTTCGCTGAATGTGTTGCAACCCGGAGAAATAGCAGCCACAGCGGGTACATCGGGCGTTGTATACGGCGTTAACGAGCAGATCGCCTACGACCCGGCGTCGCGGGTAAATACTTTTGCGCACGTAAACTATACGCCGCAACTTCCCCGTACAGGAGTTTTGCTCTGCATCAACGGAACGGGAATACTAAACTCGTGGGCAAAGAAAAATTTAGTTCGCGAAAATATCAGTTATTCTGCAATGGATGAACTTGCTGCAGAAGCCCCGGTTGGAGCAGACGGATTGAGCATATTACCGTTTGGGAACGGCGCCGAACGCATATTGGGAAATAAGGAATTGGGATGCATGTTCAACGGGATAAATTTCAATATCCACAACGAACGACACTTGCTTCGCGCAATTCAGGAAGGCATCGTATATTCGTTCAAATATGGCATCGAAATAATGCAAGATATCGGGATAGACCCTAAAACCATACGCGCCGGTAATGCCAACATGTTCATGAGTCCGTTGTTCCGCGAAGCGTTGGCAACGGTAACAGGAGCCACAATCGAACTGTTTGATACCGATGGCGCCGCCGGCGCTGCAAAAGGAGCAGGCGTAGGAGCCGGCATCTACAAAACGCCCGAAGAAGCGCTGTCTTCGCTAAAGCGTATCAAGACCATCGAACCAAATCAATCGCTAAAAGAAGAGTATCAAAAAGCGTACCAAAGTTGGAAAAATGTATTAATTAAATGTATTTAAAAATAGAAAAACCATGACCAAAAAACAATCAACAGTAAGCAGGCGCTCATTTTTATCGGGCGCAGCAATAGCAGGAGCATCCGGCGCGTTAGGCGCAGGAGGATTATTAACCGCCTGTTCGGGCGGAAGTGTAACAAATGACGGATATACGCCGCTGCGTTCTCCCGACGAATATTACATTCCTGAACTTCCAGATAAGGCAATTGACGGCAGACCGCTTAAAGCGGCGCTTATAGGTTGCGGTAATCGCGGCACAGGCGCCGGGGAAAATTTCCTTGCCGCCGGCGACGACTTGTCAATAGTTGCTGCCGCAGATGTTTTCAAAGACAGGATGGATAGTAGTCGCCAGTTACTCAAAGAAAGAAGAAATACCGAAATATCGGATGACAGATGTTTTCTGGGGTTCGACGCCTACAAGAAAGCGCTTGATTTGCCCGATGTAGACGTTGCTCTTATCGCTTCGCCTACCATTTTCCACCCCGACCACGTGAAGTACGCTATCGAACGCGGTAAACACGTGTTTGTTGAAAAACCGGCATGTATTGACCCCGTCGGATATCGTACATTTATGACGGCTGTAAGACAGGCGCAGGCAAATAACCTGTGTATCGTTACCGGTACGCAACGCCATCATAATCGCGGCTATGTGGAATCATACAAAAAAGTGATGGAAGGATATATCGGTCGCATCACTTCGGGAGTTGTGTACTGGAATCAGGGACACTTTGATTTCAGGCGTCGCGTTCCGGGAGAAACTGATATGGAGTACATGTTGCGCGATTTTTTCAGTTGGAACTGGCTGTGCGGCGACCATATTATCGATCAGGGAGTCCACAATGTAGACGTATTTACGTGGTTTTCGCATCTGAAACCCGTGCATGTCATCGGTATGGGGTCGCAATTGCGCAGAATTACCGGCGATATATACGACAATTTCTCTGCTGATATAGAATACGAAAACGGCGTACATTTACAGGTTATGGCGAGACAGATAGACAACTGTCATGGACGCGTTGCAGAAATCATTCAGGGAACGAAAGGCTCGTGGAACAGCCTTAACAACAGGTTCACAATCCTTGACCTTGATGGAAATGTTGTCTGGCAGTTCGACAGAGAAGCCTCCCGTGCGCAATTCACGCAAAACAACGCGTATGTGCTGGAACACATCGACCTTGTAAACCATATCCGTAGCGGCAAGGTAGTCAATCATGCAGAAACAACCGCTATTTCGTCAATGGCATGTATAATGGCACGCGAATCAGCCTACACGGGTAGAGCATTTACATGGGACGAGATGACGCAGTCTGACTTAAACCTTATGCCAGCAGAACTGCATCTTGGAAATGTGGATATGAGCAAGTATGTAGCGCCTAAACCGGGTACGGCGCCAAATTGGTAATATGTATGTATAATTTAATATTTTTTTTAGTATGAAAAATCATCAAAATGGAATGTCACGCAGACATTTTCTGGGAACGGGGTTGGCAGCTGCCACCGCCTTCACCATTGTGCCGCGCCACGTGTTGGGCGGTAGCGGAGTTATGGCTCCAAGCGACCAGATCGCACTCGGTTTTATCGCAACAGGAAAACAGGCGCGCGGTCTAATAGGTTCTTTTGCCAATAAGGCAAAAATTATTGCAGCCTGCGACGTCGATTCGCGTAAGTTGGAAAATTTCAAAAGACTTACAGAGCAGCGATATGAAAGATTAGGCGTGTCTAATCATGTTGTAAAAACACATCGCGATTTCCGTGAAATATTGAGTAACAAGGAAATTGACGCTGTAGTAATTTCAACGCCAGACCATTGGCATGCCATACAGGTAATCGAATCTGCCAAGGCTGGAAAAGATGTTTTTTGCGAAAAACCATTTTCGCACAGCATCGAGGAAGGACGATTGATGGCGCAAGCAATCGCAAAGTACCAAAAAATTAATCAGGTCGGGAGCATGCAACGCTCGTGGAAAAACTTCCGCGATGCTTGCCGCTTGGTGCGCAACGGACACATCGGCGACGTCATCGAAGTGAAGGTAAGCTGCGGTCCGCCGCCGAAAAAATACGACTTGGCGGCTGAACCCAAACCCGATTATCTCGACTGGGAAATGTGGGTTGGTCCCGCAGAATTCAATCAGTTCAATGCCGAACTATCGCCGCCGCTCGAAAGAGATATCTTCCCAAACTGGCGTAATTACAAGGAATACGGCAACGGAATGACTGCCGACTGGGGAACGCATATGTACGATATCGCGCAATGGGCGTTAGGTATGGACAACAGTGGTCCGGTTGAAATATATCCGCCCGACAAAGATCATAAGTATCTGACTTTTGTTTACGCAAATGGTATAAAGATGACTCACGAAGATTTCGGACGCGGATATGGCGTTAGGTTTATCGGAAGCAAGGGAGTGGTCGATATCGCCCGCGGATTTTTTGAAACGCTGCCCGCCAATTTGGTCACGCACGAGTTTAACGACAGTGAAATCAAACTGTACGAAAGCAACGACCATTATCAGGATTGGATAGACGCTATCCGTGCGCGAACACAACCGATTTGTACCGCAGAAATAGGACACCGCACAGCAACCGTCAGTTTTTTAACAAACATCGGTTACGAATTGCAACGTCCGTTGAGATGGGACCCCGTTAAGGAAGAGTTTATCAATGACGTCGAAGCCAACAAGTTGCGTTCGGGATATCTGCGCGCGCCATGGAAAATGGAAATATAATTTTTAATTTTTTAGATATAAACAGATGAAAACAAATTTTTTAATTATTTTATCCATAATGTTTTGCTGTGTAAGTTGTGCGCAAGAACCCATCAAGGTCTTGATTGTCACAGGGCAAAACGGCGCTCATAACTGGCAGGCAAGCCATGTTATTCTTCAAAAATATCTTAACGATAGTGAATTATTTATCGCAGATGTAGTTGTTTCGCCTCCAAGAGGCGAAGATATGTCAAATTTTCTCCCTGATTTTTCGCCGTATAAGGTAGTCGTAATCGACTATGACGGCGCTTCGTGGCCCGCCGCAACCAATGCCGCATTTCTTGAATTTGTCAAAAATGGCGGCGGCGTGGTGATATTTCATGCTTCAAATAATCCGTTTCGTAGATGGAAAGAATACAACGAAATCATCGGATTAGGCGGCTGGGGAGGTCGAAACGAAGAAGATGGTCCATACGTATATTTCAAAGATGGTAAAGAAGTGCGCGATAATTCGCCCGGAGTTGGCGGCAGCCATGGCAGACAGCATGAATTTGTGATTGACTTGCGGGTAAAAGATCACCCTATCACAAAA
>Ga0099364_10008445_pt1 | contig 14492 bp, 11 predicted proteins | sample TergutTh196P3_FD_73070 | JGI IMG/M metagenome (GOLD analysis project Ga0099364, IMG submission 73070) | Microcerotermes parvus P3 segment gut microbial communities from Pointe-Noire, Republic of the Congo - Th196 P3 | ecosystem: Host-associated > Arthropoda: Insects > Digestive system > Gut ... | reverse complement strand
TCATCACATCCTGGGGCTTGGAGCAGGTCCCAAGGGTTCGGCTGTCCGCCGATTAAAGTGGTACGCGAGCTGGGTTCAGAACGTCGTGAGACAGTTCGGTCCCTATCTGTCGTGGGCGCAGGATATTTGAGAGGAGCTGTCCTTAGTACGAGAGGACCGGGACGGACATACCGCCGGTGCACCAGTTGTTCCGCCAGGAGCATAGCTGGGTAGCCGAGTATGGGAGTGATAAACGCTGAAAGCATCTAAGCGTGAAGCATACCTCGAGATGAGATATCCCACAGCACAAGCTGGTAAGGTCGCTTGGAGACAACGAGCTAGATAGGTCGGGAGTGTAAGCGCGGTAACGCGTTAAGCGGACCGATACTAAGAGACCGAGGGCTTGAACTACGCATGAAGTTTCGCAGGAGTGAGACGAGAGTGAGTAGTGAGCGAGAGCTTATATTATGTGCAATCTTGTTTCTGTTCAGTTTTGAGTGTGTATTAGCAGGGGGAGAGTATGAGGGTATGTTCTGTGGTGAGGACTATATATACAGCGTTATTACGCGCCTTTAGCTCAGCCGGCAGAGCAGTTGACTCTTAATCAACGGGTCCCGGGTTCGATTCCCTGAAGGCGCATTTTTTACTTTTCTCTTTCGTCTTTGCTATCGTTTTATCTATGTTTCTTTGTCCCCTATGTTTTTTTACCCCTCCGTCTTTACCTATCGCCGCCGGTGCATTTTACAGTGAGGTTCCACCCGTTCCCTTTCCGAACACGGCAGTTAAGCTCACTCGTGCCTACAATACTCGGAGTCTTACTCCCGGAAAGATTGGTCTGTGCCGGCTCTTTGTTATTTAAAATTCCCTTAAATATTATATTATAAATCATTATTTCTCATCCATTCGGGCCTTTAGCTCAGTTGGTCAGAGCTCTCGGCTCATAACCGATAGGTCCGGGGTTCGAGTCCCTGAAGGCCCATTTTTAACTTAAAAATATTGGCTTGCAAATTGAGTGGAAATAAATACTGACTATTTATAATATAATATTTGAGGGGATTTTTTGTTTTTAAATCTATTATTTTCCGAAAAATTATTATGTTTTTATGTTTTTTCGTAAAAACTTGTAAAATGTTCTTGACGTAAGTTAAAAACAATGATAAAATATACACACTATAGAAATTTTTTGTTTTTAGTCATATAAATTTTAAGGAGAGAGCAAACATGAAGAACAGGAAAATAAATATTTTAAAAATTTTATCTTTGGTCTTGACCGCAACTATGGTCTTTGGCATATTAATTTCATGCGCTGATAATAATACAACTGACACCAATACGGTAAACAACAGCAACAATAACGATAACGCAGAAGTCAATCAAGATGACGATGAACCCAAGGCGGAAGAAAAAATACTGCCGGATTTGCCTGAAATCACATTCGACGGATATTTGTTTACTTTCTTATCCCATGCGGAAGGTACGGCGGGTTGGGACTGGGTGACTAATGACCCGAGGGAACTCGTAGCGGAAGAAGAAACAGGAGAGCCTATCAACGACTCGGTGTATAAAAGAAATACAATGATAGAAGAAAAATACGGCATCGAATTAAGAATGATAACTAACACCGACGAACCTGCGGTATTGAGAAGAACCGTAAATGCGGGCGACGACGCATACGACGCGGTTATTATCTATAACAACAACGTCCCCGGGGTTGTAACAAACGACTTGCTTACCGAAATTTCATATTTACCTCATCTCGACCTTAACAAGCCGTGGTGGGACCCTGCCGTAAATTCTATGTCGGTCGCAAACAAGCAATTTCTTTTAGCGGGGGATTTGTTGATTCTCGACAACGAAGCTACAAACGCTATAATTTTTAATAAAGATTTGATGGCTGCCTTAGGTCTTGAACTGCCTTATAATTTAGTTAAAGAAGGCAAATGGACTATGGACAGAATGTTGGAAATGTCGAGAGGCGCGGAACTGGATTTGAACGGCGACGGGGTTTTGTCATATAATGACGACAGATTCGGGTTTATTACGTTTAATGACACTCTGCAAGCCCTTCTCGTAGCGGGCGGCGGCGCGTTTTCCCAAAAAGACAGCAACGATATACCGTATATGAGCTTTATCGAACCGAGAAATATCAATGTCTTGGAAAAAGCTATGGACTTGATGTATCCAAATTCCAATACAAGCGTTTTTAATGTTCAGTCTGTCGATGCGGGAGCGGGAAATGTAACATGGATGAGGGCATATTATGATACGTTCGAGGAAAGCAGAGCCTTATTCATGTGGATAAGAATGAGGGTTGTAGAGGTATTCAGGGGAATGGAAGCCAATTTCGGCATAATACCCATGCCTAAGTACGACGAGGAACAGCCGAACTACCACAGTTTGGTTAACCCGTATACCGGGGTTCTGCTCGGAGTTCCGAAAAGTGCAAGCGACCTCAACAGAACAAGTATAATCCTTGAAGCTTTATCGGCAGAGTCAAGATATACGCTTCAACCCGCGTATTATGATATAGTTCTGGACAGAAAATTTATAAGAGATGAAGAATCAAGCGAAATGCTCGACATTATATTCAGCACAAGAGTATATGACATAGGCGGCGTTTACAGCTTCGGGAGCGTATTCGCGGACTTCAACTCTATGGCGAGCAATCAGGATAGAAACGTAATGTCATACTATGAAAGAAGAGAGGGACAATTCATAAGGGCGATTGAAAGACTTGTTGAAAACTTTGAAAGACTTGGAGATTAACAGATTTCTTTTGAAACATTGAAGCAAAAAAATAAATACGGTTTTTGATGGATTCACGGGGTTTAATCGTAGGGGACGCAGTCCTCTACGTCCCGTGAGTCTAAATTTATGCCGTTTTTTTGTTGAAGGGACGCTAAGGATTAATTAAACGCAGATAATATATGAATGTAGGGACGACCGCCCTCGGTCGTCCGTTAAATTTAATCTACGTGTCGTCCGTGAAATTTAAATCCATGCGTCCATCGTCCGTGAAAATAAATTTAATATGGCATAAATGCGCGGCGTACCGAGGGCGTCACGCAAATTTGATTTTTTGTAGGGTTTATCGGCGGGTCGCCCAATGTGCAACTATTCGAACCAATATCTTTTGAACTCAACGGGTGGTTTTTGTTTACCAATGAAAAACCACCCGTTTTTCACAGGTGGTTCGTGATTTTTATTGTTGGGATAGTCTTGCCGCATTGACTTTTATACCGGGACCCATAGTAGACGCTACAGTACAGCTTCTGATGTATGTTCCCTTTGCGGCGGCGGGTTTTGCTTTTACTAATGCGCCGATTAACGCTTCAAAATTTTCTTTGAGTTTTTCGCCTTCAAACGACGCTTTGCCGATAGGGCAATGCACAATATTAGTTTTGTCAAGTCTATATTCTATTTTTCCCGCTTTCGCGTCTATTACAGCTTTGCCGATTTCATTCGTAACCGTTCCCGCTTTCGGGTTCGGCATAAGTCCTTTCGGACCAAGCACTCTGCCCAAACGACCGATTGGACCCATCATATCGGGAGTCGCTATAATCACGTCATAGTCAAACCAGTTTTCTTTTTGGATTTTTTCTACAAGGTCTTCCGCTCCCACAAAATCAGAACCAGCGTCTTCCGCTTCTTTCGCCCTGTCGCCTTTAGCAAAAACGAGGGTTCTTACGGTTTTACCCGTGCCGTGCGGCAAAACAACCGCACCCCTGACTTGCTGGTCTGCGTGGCGGGAATCTACTCCAAGTTTTACATGAAGTTCGATTGTTTCGTCAAATTTTGCCTTAGCTGTTTCCTTTGATAAACTCAACGCCTCTTCGGGTTCATATAATCTATCTTTTTCAACGAGTTTTTTTAACTCTTGGTATCTTTTACTTTTTTTCGCCATTTCTATTGCCTCCTCACATAATTATTATTACTAATCTACAACTTCAACGCCCATACTGCGCGCACTGCCCGCAATCATTGACATAGCACTTTCAATCGACGCGGCGTTCAGGTCGGGCATTTTTGTTTCAGCTATTTTCTGAACCTGAGCTTTTGTAATCTTCGCTACTTTGGTTTTATTCGGCTCTCCCGAACCGCTCTCAATATTACACGCTTTCTTTATTAATATTGACGCGGGGGGGGTTTTGGTTATAAACGAAAAAGAACGGTCGGCATAGACGGTTATAACTACGGGGATAATTAAACCTATGTCATTTTTCGTTTTTTCGTTGAACTCTTTTGTAAAATTAGTAATACTCACGCCATATTGACCGAGAGCCGGTCCTACAGGCGGTTGAGGAGTTGCTTTTCCTGCGGGTAACTGCAATTTTATATACCCGGTAATCTTTTTTGCCATTATGAAATACCTCCGTTTGTGGTTTTTACGGCAATTTACCGTAATAGCGGGGACAATTAATAAATATTTTGCCCCTCCCACTTTTTGTTTGAAAAATAAGACGTAAAATCTTATATGTCTGCTGATTAATTTATCGACTCAAGCGAATTTGTGTCCATCTCAATCGTAGTCTGCCGTCCGAACATCGACATCGCCACCTTGGCGCGCTTCTTGTCATCGCTTATATCCACGATAACGCCTATAGAATTTACAAGCGAACCTTCGGTTACTTTCACGCTGTCGCCTACTTCAAATCTCAATTCTATAACTACGGATTCAATGTCGAACTTTCTCACTTCTTCGTCGGTCAACGGTATGGGCTTTGAACCCGGTCCGACAAATGCCGTCACGCCCCGTATATTTCTGACGACGTGCCAACTCTCGTCCGTCATAATCATTTTCACAAGCACATAGCTCGGGAAAATTTTTCTCTCCACTTCTTTAGGTTTGTTATTGCTGTCTTTTTCAATGACAATTTCACTTGGGATTTTCATGTCTTGAATAAGATGCTCCATTTTACGATTTTCCACTATTTTTTCAAGGTTAGTCGCAACTTTATTCTCATAACCCGAATAGGTATGGATAACATACCATTTTGCTTCTTCACTCATTATATGATAACTCCCGCAAAATTAATCATTATTAACTCTAATACAATCGTCACATCTCAAAACAGTCTCTGCGACTTACAAATTAGCAAGCGCTCTGATTCCAAATCCGAAAAGCAAATCCAAAACACCGACAAAAGCCGCTATTACTACAATAACAAATACAACGACGCTGGTGTTTTTTATAACTTGCTGTTTGGTTGGCCAGACTATTTTTTTGATTTCACTTTTGTAGTCTTTGAAAAATTTCTTAATCCTGACGCTTAGTTTTACTTTTTCTTTGACAGGCTTATTGGATTTTTCGTTTGTTTTTAAATTTTTTGTTTCTTCCGCCATGATTTCACTCCTTACAAATTCCCGTTTCCGTTTAATTTTATCCGCTTAACCGCTATTTGGTTTCTCTGTGAAGCGTATGTTTACGGCAGAATTTACAATGCTTGTTGCGTTCTAATCTCTCAGGGTCATTTTTCTTGTTTTTCATTGTTTCATAATTTCTTTGCTTGCACTCCGAGCAAGCGAGCGTAACTCTTACTCTCATAAAATTTCGGCGCCTCCTACCTTTAAATTATAATTCTATGGGTATAGTATTTAGTAGCCTCCCTCAAACGAATTTTACAAATTCAAAAAACAGAAATAAAAAGAACCCCTTTTCACCCATTTTTTTAGAGGTAAAAATATTATATCACAATTATTGGCGTTTGTCAACACTTTTATTAAAAATTTAACATTTACTTTTATTTTTGCAAAATAAATATGTGATATAATATTTTTAGTGGTACTTGCAATTCCATTTTGTATGTGATAAACTTTTCATATCATTCATTTGAATGACCTCCTTTTGATTTTGTGTTGCAGTTGGCTGACCGCAATCTTATTATACATCAAAAGGAGTTTTTTCTCATAATTTCGCTTTAAGCTTTGACCCCACGCTTAGCGTGGGGTTTTTCTTATACAAAAATCAAGGGATGCAGTTTTCTGCGTCCCTTACGAATAAATCCCCGTAAATCTATAAAAATTATATTTGATTCCGTCGGACTATATTTATTCTTTAAGAATCCATACGTGCATTTCGCTTCTTCCCCTGTTCGCCCATGTTGCATACGGTATCAGCGCGAGCTGTTTTTCAGTCTTTTTGTACGGTGTCGCCGAATATAACGACGGATTATCAAAATCATCTGGCATGAGAGCGTCGCAGGTAATTTTTACGATTTCATTGCCGAATATCTCGGATTTTTCGCATTTGAAATTCGCGTCTTTTTTTATGACTGCGGATTTCAGATGTCTGCCGTTATCTATGCTTTCGACGCAGTATACTATCGGACCTCTCTTGACCGCAACACGCTCCGCGCAGTAATGAACCTCTGGATTGGCGTATAATTCGACGATTGGCATTGTTAAGTCAAGTGTAAATTTGTAGTTTCCGCTTTGTCTAATCGTTACGTTTATATAACCGCCGTCATCGGTAGTAAACGGCAATGTGTCATTATCAAAACTATAACTTTTGTTCCATGACGGTTTGCGAAATAATACATTCACAGGCTTATCCGTTGAAACTTCAAAATTAATTTTCCCGTCATACGGATAATTCGTCTCCTGAATTATTTTCACGCCGTCATATTTCAGCTCCGAAGAGTTATATAAATTCACAAAAATTTTGTCATCGTCATAGTGATACATATATTGTCCGAGTGATGATATAAGCCTTATCACGTTCGGCGGGCAGCACGAACAGCCAAAATATTCAGGGCGTTCATATTCAGGCGCGAACTGCGAATATTTAATTTTTCTGAAATTATCGCGGCGTTCGGGATTGACTTCAAGCGGATTGCAATAGAAAAATCTGTCGCCGTAGAGCGATATGCCCGGCATTACGGCATTATAAAATTGCAGTTCCACCATGTCCATATATTTAACGTCGCCCGTCAGCAGATACATTCTCTGAGCGAAGAATATCATAGCGATAGAAGCGCAGGTTTCGGTATACGCAAGTTCATTCGGCAGGTCATAGTCATACGAGAACGATTCTCCCGAAAAATTGCCGCCCAAACCGCCTGTTACATACATACGCTTGTTTAAAATATTTTCAAAGACAGTTTCACACGCTTTTTTTAGTTTTTCATCGTTAAATTCTCTCGCTATATCCGCCGCTCCCGCAAACATATAAAGACATCTAACGGAGTGACCGACCGCCGTTGTCTGCTCCGCTATCGGCGCATGGTCTTGAGCATATGTCGCGTCAGCCCAGTCAAAAGTATGTTTTTCGCCTTCAAGCGTACCTCTCGTATCAATAAAAAATTTACTTAGGTCTAAATATTTCTTGTTGCCGGTTTCATGATAGAGTTTCACAAGGGCGAGTTCGATTTCCTGATGTCCGCAGGTTTTAAATTTCGGGTCGCGGTCTTTATCCGTGAATACTTTGTCGATATAGTCCGCGTATTTGCACATTACATTGAGCATTGTGTCTTTGCCCGTAGCTTTTTTATAGGCTACGGCGGCTTCGATTAAATGTCCCGCGCAATATAATTCGTGGTCGGGTCTGCGTGTAAATCTGTTGTGGAGTTCTGAAGTTTGAAAATGCACATTAAAATATCCGTCGTCCGTTTGCCCCGTTTCCATGTCGCAGATTATGGAATCAATCAGGCTTTCAAGGTTTTCATCTCTCTTGAAAGTAAGGGCATAAGCCGCGCCCTCAATCCACTTTGCTATGTCGCTGTCCCAAAATATATGCGGTCTGTTAGGCTGTCCGTTTTTCCATTTTAGCTTAAATGATTCCACTCTGCCGGTTTTGTAGAATTGCTGGTATGTCGCGGGGATAGTTATTTCCTCGTTCATTTTTTGCTTTTTCGCGAAATAACCGTCTGTAATTTTTATGTTTTTAAGTTCAAACTGCTTTAAAATAATAATCATCTCCTTAATTTTTAAATTTAATGTTTTAATGTTTTATCTATTATATCATGAAAATAGATTTTTGGAAATAGATTTCAAATAATATTTTAAAAATATATTAAATACCGAAATAAGAAAAATTGAAAGGGAATGAAAAGTGTGGTATAATATAAAGGCAAATTCACGGCGTAACCTACAATTAATATTCGGGCGAAAATAGATTTCGCCTTTATAAATGGAGTGTTTATAAATGTCAAATAAATTTCAAATGAGAATAGGTCACGGATATGACGTTCACCGTCTTGAAGCGGGATATAAATTAATATTGGGCGGTGTGGAAATTCCGCATGAAACGGGGCTTGTTGGACACTCGGACGCAGATGTGCTTACACATTCGATAATTGACGCATTACTCGGAGCAGCCGCCCTCGGCGATATAGGCAGTATTTTCCCCGACAGTGATATACAGTACAAGGGCATAGACAGTCTTTTACTGCTCGAAAAAACTATGTGGATAATAAGAGAAAAAACTAATAATCACTGTGAAATTTCAAATATAGATTGTACTGTAATTGCCCAAAAGCCTAAGTTGTCGCCGTACAGAGAGCAAATGCGCGAGAATTTGGCAAAAGTATTGAATATAGAGATAAATTCGATAAATATAAAAGCGACGACGGAAGAGGGATTGGGATTCAGTGGAAAAGAAGAGGGCATAGCTTCGCATTGCGTATGTATTTTAATAATATAAGAAAAGAATAATGTTTATGTAGGGGACGGTATCCTCGGCATACGCATTGATTAACGTAAATAATATATGAACGTAGGGACGAACTGTGTTCGTCCGTGAAATTTAAACCCATACATTTTTGTCTGTGAAAATAAATTCAATATGGCGTAAATTTGCGGGTCGCATTAAACAAATCCAACGTCGGTGTAAATTCGCGGCGTGCCGAGGTTGTCACGCCCTACACAAACATTGAACACTCCCCGCGTCCCGTAGGTCTAAGTTTATGACGTTTTTTATCCACGGGACGTCGAGGACGCCGTCCTCTACGAATAAATCTTTGTAAATTCATAAAATTTTTCTAAAATTCCCATCATTTTAGATTTCTCAATCGTATTGTTAGTGAAAGGAGGTTGAAATTCATGATAGAATCTTTACCGGCGCACAGTAAAGAATACACTTCACGGAGCATCGAAGAAATCTATGAATGTCATTATGACATGATATATCGCGTTAGTTTTTCGTATTTAAAAAATTCAGAAGATACAAAAGATATAATTTCAGAAGTATTTTTAAAATTAATGCAAAAAAAGATTGAGTTTAAAAATGCTGAACATGAAAAGGCGTGGTTACTTAGGACAACTATAAATCTATGCAAAGATTATCTTAAAAGTTGGCGGCGAAAAACTTTGAACATAGACGACTACACAAATTCAGAGAGTGAAAATCTGTTTCAGGAAGATGAGACGTTAAAGGCAGTCATAGAATTACCCGACCGTTACAGAGATGTTGTTTATCTCCACTATTACGAGGGGTATACGACAGAAGAAATCGCTAAAATGCTTAAAAAACCGCACTCGACCGTTCGGTATCACCTGCAAGAGGCAAGAAAATTTTTGAAGGGAGTATTAGAAAATGAAAAATGAAAAAATAATAAACGCTTGGAATAAAATCAAATCAAGCGACGAAACAAAACAGCAAATATTCAATGAGATAACGCAAAAACGAATAAAGAACAAAAAACAGCCAATTTTACGACCAAAATTAAAGCCGTTGCTTGCAACCGCAATAATAATTGTTATGCTCACCACAACCGCCTTTACCGTCGCTCCGCTCGTATTAAAAATGCTCGGCAGCGATATAGCGTTTTTCAATTCCGATAAGCAGACCAGATATTCCGCAGACCAAGAGCTTATTAAACAATACAGCAGTAAAGTTGATATTACCTCGGAAAAAGACGGATTCAGTTTTACTGTAGATAATATAGCGTTTGACGGTACTTTTATGAACGTGTTCTACACAATAAAAAGCGATGAAGTTAATCTTTATGAAGAAATAGTGGAACAAATGAAAGAATGGAGAGAAACAACGTCTTATTATGTACAAAATGCGATAGTAGTCAATCGGATTGAACTTGAAGTAGTAGGATATACGCTTTTGCATGATTCAAATACTTATGTTACAAGCGACGGATATTTTGCGTCAGATTATGAACTGAAAGGGGTAAGGCGTTATATAATAACAGACGATATGCCCGACGTGTTCGATATTAATGTTGTATATCATCAATATAATAACAGACTTGATATCTGGCATAAATATTGGAATGATGGCTATGATATGCCCGTGCCAATCAGTATAAGCCTTACTGTTGACATGAGCGAAAGCAAAGTTGAAAAATTAGTCGTAAATCCTGCTTTATCCGCTACGGTTATTCAGCCTAAATCTACTCGTTTTTCTGATGAATATGAAGTTGATGATGAATACAGAAATAAGCTTTTGGCGGGTGACTTTGACGAAGATGAATTAAAAGATGTTGATATTGATAATATTGACTTTACCCTCAAAGAACTCCCCGATACGGTAGAGCATAATATTATTATAGACAGAGTTAGCATATCTCCTCTCGGCAATATATTGGTATTTACTGAAAAGGGCGCGGATAATCCCGTGAACAGGGAAATGTTCAGCAGATATTTTATATTAGACGACAAAGGTAATCATTACAGACGGTACGAGGACATCGCAACTCGAAGAGAATGGGAAAAAGATGAAACAACATTAATTGAGTTTTTTGGAGATGTGCCGAGTGATATACAATATTTAAAACTGATTCCGTATAAATTAAACTACTATTATACCGAGTCCAATTTACCCGAAATTCAGGAAGCGGACCTCAATAATCTGCCGCAATCGCTCAAACAGAGCGACTACGGAAATATTATAATAGATAGCTATACCGTGACCGACGATGAGTTTATATTTACCTATAGGTATGACGGAATTGTGAGTGAGCTTACTGCTCGTCCTATATTGACGGTTATAGACGGAGAACAACCATTGGTGGGTAAAAGAGGGTATACATCTACACGTTGGATATATGACCGTCACACGAACTCTTACACTTTGGTGTATACATTCCCGAATCCGATTGAAAATTTAAAAGATATAATAAAGGGTATTGAGATACATCCGCTTGATATAGAACTTATGGAAGAACAGACTGTAATTATTCCGTTAAGATAAAATATTTTGTTAAGTGACATAAAAATAAAAAAAGCATATAATAGAAATATCAGGGATGTATAAAAAACGTTCCTGATATTTCTATTATTTTAACTGCGGAAGGAGTGGTTCTATAGATGATTTTATATCGGACGAAACATCGAGTATAAGTTCAAAAAAGGCGAAAAAAATAAAATTAATGGGGGTGAAGCGAACGAAGAAAAAAAGTCACCGCAAACCCGCGCTTATTTCATTTGATTCTCTTGATAATACTGATAACGGCATTAAATATATTGACGCGGAAATAATACCTGAGTATATAAAAAAGACTTTGCATTACGAAGGGGTAAGCGTTTTGCAGGTTAACATAAAATATCCACAGATAAAATTAAAATCCAACGCCGAAGATATTCAAGAAAAAGCGACAAAAAGAATAAATAAATTTTATGACAACGCGACAAAATATTTTATGAAATTTTCGGAAAGGGTATTATACAAAAACGCAGTCAGTGAATATATTAACAGCACAAAAACGGCGGACAATAGCAAAAACGCAGTTTTTGAACCTATGCAATTTAAGCCGTTTGGAGCAGTATTAAATTTTGAAGTTACATATAATAAAAACAATATTCTCTGCATATATTCCGACGCGAACATATACATCGGAAAAGGCAGGGGCAATATCAGACGCAAGGCGTATATCTGGGATTTGTCCTCGGGCATAATTCTGATGTCAGAGCGGTTTATAGATTTCAATGGCGGCACTAAAAATAAAATTTGCTCGAAAATATGCGGAATAATCAAAGAACAAACAGAAAGGGGAGAAGAACAGTATATAAAAACAGATTTTAAGACAGTATACAAATATTTTAATAAAAGAAATATGTTTATCACAGAGAGGGGGTATAATTTTTTCTTCCCGCAAAGTTCGTTATCTCCCGATGAATGTGGAATTGTCTCTTTTTTGTACGTTTTTCGGTAGATTAAAAATATACGGTCGGGTTTTGTACCCGACCATTATTAATTGTATTACAAAAATCCCGACGCTAAGCGTGGGGTTGAACGCTTGTAACGTAATTATGACAAGAAACCTCCTTTTGATGTAATATAGATGTAATATAGTTGATTAACTTATAAATGCATTATACAAAGCTTCATTAAAAGAATCAAAATGCCGCAAAATTTCCCGTAGTTTTTGTTTAATCCAAGCCCACTTTTTCTCGATTGAAAGTGACTGAGCTAACCTCAAGTCTTTCATCAGAAACTATGGCACACAGTTCAATTCTATTTCTGCCATTGCTCATTATTTTAAAGTTGTTTAACTATAAATTTCAAAAAGTAAAATAAAAGCCTTGATTTTTTTAAAATAATTTGGTATTATATGCTTAACATATAAAATCGAGGTCAAATAAAATTTTTGATAAGTATGAACAGGAGGATTATTTTATGACGCTGTTTGACAAGAGTGTATTTCTCAACAGCAAAACCCACGGAAATTATTACCCTACGAGGGTAGCCGCTCAAATCGGCTATGCTCTCAAGCTCTCTGCGTATAATTCTAACAAGTATGACTCTCAAATCGGGGAAATAATCGACTTTGTGATAGACGATGTAAATAAAAACGGCTGTATCACCACGCCTGCCGCCGTTGAAGCTGAAAAAAGACTTTCATTTATGTCCGAGCTTGCAAAAAAAGTTACTGTATACTGCATATCCCACGCTCACATAGATATGAACTGGATGTGGGGCTATCAGGAAACAGCCGCGACAACAGTAGATACTTTCAGAACTGTGCTTGATTTGATGGACGAATACAAAGATTTCACTTATTCGCAGTCACAGGCATCAGTCTATAAAATCATCGAAGAAACAGACCCTGATATGCTTAACGAAATAAAAGCGCGTATTCATGAGGGACGCTGGGAAATATCCGCTTCAACATGGGTAGAGACCGATAAAAATATGCCCAACGGCGAATCTCTCGCAAGGCATATACTTTATACAAAACGCTATCTCTCAAAACTTTTCGACGTAAAGCCCGATTCTATGCAGCTTGACTTTGAACCCGATACATTCGGTCACAACTGGACGGTTCCCGAAATACTCAACAAAGGCGGCGTAAAATATTATTATCACTGCCGCGCATTCGAGGGCGAGTATTTATACAAATGGCAGTCGAGAAACGGCGCGTCCATACTCGTATTCAGAGACCCGTCATGGTATAACGCCGACATTGATTATAATATGTTCTATAATCTTCCCGAATACTGCGACAGATATAAAGTAGATGTAATGATGAAAGTTTACGGCGTGGGAAATCACGGGGGAGGTCCGACAAGACGCGATATAGAGCGTATATCCGATATGATGACTTGGCCTGTAATGCCTACTATGAAATTCGGCACATATCATGAATATTTCAGAGAACTTGAAAAATTCGCGGATATACTGCCTGTCGTAAACCAAGAGCTGAATTTTGTTTTCACGGGTTGCTACACTTCCCAGTCAAGAATAAAATTAGCTAACAGGATATCCGAGGACAGATTATACGAAGCGGAAGCCGTTTCGGCGGCGGCGGGGGTATTAAGCGGCAAGAGCCATGCGAAAAGCTATGCCAAAGCGTGGGAAAACGTGTTATTCAATCATTTCCATGATATACTTCCCGGCTCGGGCGTTGTGGATACAAGAGAATACGCAATGGGGCTTTTCCAAAAAACCCTTGCGACTGCTCAAACCAACATGACAAATGCCATGAGAGCTATAACTAAAAAAATAGATACTTCAAGTATTCCGATTGAAATTGATAAAAACTCCATAGCCGAAGGCGGCGGCGTAGGCTTCGCGGTCGAACACGGTCAAGGGTATAAATTCCCTCAGACAGAACGCGGGAACGGCAAAGTGCGTATATTCCATTTATTTAATCCTACGGCGTTTGACAGACAAGCACCGTGCGAAATAGTTGTATGGGACTGGAATTATGACCAAGGGTTGATAAGCGTGAAAGATACTGCGGGCAACGCTGTCGAATGGAAACATACGCAGGGTACGGCGGGATATTGGGGACACAGCTACTTTAAAATAGTAATAGACGCGAAAGTTCCGTCATTCGGTTACGCTACGTATATTTTAACCGAAGAATCCCGTCAGGGACTTCCGGGAATGTATAAAGACGAACGCAGCGACCATTTCAATGACGCGGATATAAATGTCGAAAACGATAAAATAAAAGTTACGTTTGACCGCAGGACTATGCAAATTGTCTCTTTCATAGACAAAAAATCAGGCAAAGACGTTGTATGCAAAGACAATCCCGCAGGCGTGTTCAGGTATATAAAAGAAGATACAAGACACGGCATGACTTCTTGGAGAGTAGGGCATTATATGTCAGTCG
>Ga0099364_10008444_pt1 | contig 14493 bp, 4 predicted proteins | sample TergutTh196P3_FD_73070 | JGI IMG/M metagenome (GOLD analysis project Ga0099364, IMG submission 73070) | Microcerotermes parvus P3 segment gut microbial communities from Pointe-Noire, Republic of the Congo - Th196 P3 | ecosystem: Host-associated > Arthropoda: Insects > Digestive system > Gut ... | reverse complement strand
ACGATGATGTCTGGTAACCATGCCACAAACAGAGACAAACCACATAAAAACAGAAATACTTTCATACCTTTAGTGTTGATATTTCCTTTTGTCGATAAACGAAAGTCTTTTACTAATGAAAAACCAAGTAAAAAAGCAAAGAAACAACAGGCAAATAAAGCACTGTAAACAAGATGTAAGACATTATATTTTACCCCAAAAGCGATACTGGTCGCATAGTATAAAACAAATGAAATGACTGATGTCAGGAATAATCTTGTCTTTAATGTATTGTGCTTTCTATCTTTTACAAAGGCATATATCAAGAGCGGAATCACAAAGAATAAGACTGTAAAATCCGTTCCTCGAAATATCGGAGCCATAAAAAACGAGTCATATTTATATATCCCGTCTCCGTAAATTCTGACAGTGTCTCCAAATTGATTTACAAAATCATAAGATTCACCTCCTGTCTTGTAAAATAAACCTAAACTGCTTGCCACTACAGCAAGAATGATTATAATTATAGATAAAATGTGAAATGATTTAGTTGCGGTTACATTTCTATTTGATATATTGTTTACATCATCTGTCATTTTTTACTCTCCAATCTTTTTTGCATTTCTTTGAGAGTTTCAAGATAGGCTTTTTCTACCTCGGTTAACTCATCCGAAATTTGTTGTCTATATTTTTTATACTCAGTGTCAGCCTTGAACATAGCCTCATCATGGCTTATATTGCCCCCCGTTTCGAGTATCTCAAATCCTAAATCACTTGTAAATTTATCAAGCATTTCTAGCCAGTCTTTCATATACATCGCTTCTTGGTGTTCGGCTCTTATTTCGGCCATATCAAAAAAGGCGTTGACCATTCTTCTAAGTGTAAATAGTTCTTTTTCAGACATATAGTTTTTTGCTATTTGAGTTTCGCTTTTGACTGGACGATTACCTTTAAATACAGTCAGACCCATAAAGGGTAGCTCTGCATTTGCTCTATTAAAAATAAGTTCACTTGCTGTATTACCACTAACGGCATAATGGAGTTTATTCTGGACTATTTTAAAGAACTCGATCGTTTCTGGCATTGAAACTTTGTAATCGATACTCGTAGCATACAAGTCCAGAATCTGCCTATACAAAACTTTTTCACTGGCACGAATATCTCTGATACGATCGAGAAGCTCTTTGAAGTATAAACCACCACCCATATTCTTTAAAAAATCATCGTTTATTGAGAATCCTTTTTGCATGTATTCATGTAAAATGGATGTTGCCCACTGGCGAAACTGTGTGCCACGCGGTGATTTTACGCGGTAACCAATTGCAATAATGACATCGAGGCTATATAGAGTAACTGGTTTATCTGAAAAAGGAATTTGCATATTTTGCAAATTGCTTTTTTGTTGAAGCTCTTTTTCTGCGAATATATTCTTGATATGCCGAGAAATAACGCTTATATCTCTTTCAAATAATTCTGCTATTTGAGCCTGCGTCAGCCACATCGTCTTGCTTTCCATACGAACATCAATATTGGTTTTCCCATCGTTTGTTTGATAGATAATGATTTCTTGATTTTTAGATTTGCTCTTCATATTTACTAAATCTCCCTCTTTATATTAATAGCAATTTCTTTAGCAAGACTACCCTGTTTATAAGGATTAACTTTTTGAATTATATTGTCTTTTTTAAATAAAGACCCTGTATTTTTAAACCAAAAACCAATACCTGCTTTTTCGCACTGTAGGGGATGCATTCAACCGTTCCGTAATATATTGAAATTCCTTATGTTAAGCGAGACTCATTAATGCGTCCACTCTTTCCTGTACGGAACGCATTTATTCGTTCCTAATTCGATATGGAACCTAACCGAACTAGGAACGAATAAATGCGTTCCCTACAGAATTGGGTGCGTTCCCTACAAATTACTTCATCAACATCATTCTTCTAATTTGCGAATATTTCCCAGATTTCATTGTATAGAGATACATACCTGATGTCACATCGCGTCCAAATTCATCTTTTCCGTTCCATGTTACGTTATGTACTCCTGCATTCATATAGTTATCAACAAGCGTTATAACTTTTTGTCCTCTAATGTTATAGATTTCAATAACAACGTGTTCATCATTCGCAAGATTAAAGCCTATATTTGTGATAGGGTTGAATGGGTTCGGGTAATTTTGCAACAGTTCTGTTATTTCTGGAATGATAACTATATCGTTATTTTCAACAACCACGTCAACTAAAAGGTAAGCAGGTTCTGATTCACCGGCAATGTATTTAGCGTACACATGATAGTGATACAATCCTTGTGGAAGCTCTTTATCAATATAGAAAACATCAGTAACATTTTCTACAATAGTAACATTGTTTCTTTGAATATAAAAATCAATGTATATTGTTTCTGGTGCATTCCATTTAAGAAGTACGTTATTAAAGGCAATAAATTCATGTTCAAGATCAGTAGGCGGCAAAATATTTTCTAACATAGTAATGTTAAAATTATTTGCAGTTTGTGATACACCGTCTGGTCTTGCATATAAGGCTGTAACGTTATAAATGTATTCGGTGTAGAACGTAACGTTTGTATCATTAAAGGAATTTGTATTTGCAGGTACAATATCTATAACAGTTTGATTTCTATAGATATTATAACCAGTTAAAGCCCCATGATTTTGTGTTTGTGGAGGTGTCCATGTAACCGTAATTTGTCCTATATTAGGGTTTGCTGTTGCGTGTATATTAGTTACTGGATTGAAAATAGGTACAATAATTGTAGTTTCAGTAGGTAAAGATTCGCCACTGCTATAAACAGCTGTAACACCGTATTTATATTCTGTATCTAAAGTTGTGTTAATATCTAGGTATTCAGTAACATTAATAGGTGTTTCTGTGATAGGTAAATCATTGCGATATAACATATATCCAATGAATGCGCGACCTTCCTCCCAATCAGTAGGGAACGCATTTATTCGTTCCTGTTCCGAATGGGATCCCATTGATAAATCGGAACGAATGAATGCGTTCCGTACAGAATCGATAGGTGTCCATGAAAGTTCAACATAATTGTTATCTGTAAGCGATGCAGAAATACTATCTGGTCGTTTTATATAATCTTCCGGAACCGCTGTAACTAGATTAGAAGGAACAGATTCAGCTTGTATATCCCCAATATACGTAGCAGTGATATAATATTGATATTCTATCGTGTTATCTAATCCGCTATCAACATATTGAACAGCAGCTGTATCGTTAATCTCGTGTAAAAATTCACCATCGCGATAGACTTTATACGAATTTAACGTCCCATACACAGGGCTTATTGGTGCTTGCCATACCAATCTTACCATTGCATCAAGTCCTGAGATGGCTTGCAGATTTCTAGGTGGATTTGGACTTGGCAGAATAATTTGGTTTTGTGCTGGTTCAGATTCTGTTGTAAGGTATACAGCGGTAATTCCGTAAGAGTATAAATTGTCGGTTTGTAGAAATTCGTCAATAAATTCAGTAATATTGTTGGGAATAAGCTCTACATTAATTTTTGTTTCGTTTCTGTAGATGTTATATCCAAGAACGTGAATGTTGTCGCGATATTGGGATATTTCGGCAGAAGAGGAACGAATAAATGCGTTCCGTACGGGTGTTTCAGATTCCGGTGCAGTCCAGGTGATATTCACAGAATTTTCAGTATGTAGTGTAAGTATAACATCAGTAGGTGGATAAGGAATATCAAGTGGATTAAGCATAATTCTATCTGTTGGTTTTGATTCACCTTGAATATCGCCACTCCAGATTGCAGTAATGTAGTAAGCGTAGAAATTTCCGTTGATAAGGTTGTTATCTAGGTATGTAAGATCAGTTGTTGTATCATGTAAAACGAAGCTAGTTATATCAATTTGATCAACATCAATTTCAGTATTACCAGCATTATATTTGTATATATTATATGCTGTTACATTGCCAAACTCTTGAGTTAATGGAGGTTGCCAGTTAAGTCTATTTCTAGCATTTAATGGATTTCCAATAAAGTTTACAGGCAAACCATATCTTGGCACAAGCATACTAATATCTTGTGTTATTGATTCTTTGTAGTCATGCATTTCGTCATCAAAGAAATATATAGCCGTAACTTTATATTCATGAATAACATCATCACCGGGGTTGTAATCAATGTAAGTAGTTTCAATAATAAAATCAATATTTTGTAATTCATCATTTTTGTAAACATTGTATCCAATCACATCACCAACGTTTTGAGGATCTGGAATTAACCAGCTAAGAATCACATCAACATCATCAGTAAATTGATAAGTTAAATTGTTTATAGGGCTGAAAATAGGAATGACAGCTTGAATAGTTAATGGTTTTGAGGTTAATGTCGGTGACGTGTAAACAGCTTCAATAGAGTAGCTATATCTTGTGTCAATCTGAGCATCGCTATCAATATAAGAAGTTTGTGAATGGTCAATTAATTCGATAAAGATTGAATCTCTAAACAATCTATAACCCTCTAAAGTGCCTAAAACTTGTTCTTCTGGTGCTTCCCATTCTAGTTTAATAGCTTCATCAACAATAGAATAGCTAAAGTTACGAACAGCGTTTACATCATATTGATCAATAACAATGTTAGCAACGTGAACAATGTTGTCTGTATCCATAATTGTTGAGTGCATATAAAACGCTAATTGGAATTTGCCTTCATAATTCGTTATATCTGGATAATTTGCGATGTTTATTAACACCGGTTCACAAGTTCTTGAAATACCATCAAGGCTGTTGTATAAGCCTGAATTGTCGTATCTTAGAAGCGTTTTAATATTTTCTGCTCTTGTATCAGCGTTTTCAATTAACTGAATCTCAAAAGTGTCATCTTGGCTTCCAAAAGTAGGAGAGCTAGTAGCGTTTCCAGTAAATGCTAAATCTAAAGTAATAATAAAATTAGCATCATCACTGTAAATATACTCAATCGGTGGTGTTATAAGGTATAAATTTCTGTTATTTCCAGAAGTAGAGGCTTGTGCAGTGGTTTCAGAATTAAAATCACCTATCACCCAATTGTCGCCTTGCTGCCAGTCAGGGTTTGGTATAAGAACCAGCTCGCCATCTTGCATTGTGTATTGTTCCCAGTTTGGCGGCGTGCCTTGTGTGAAATCCATTATGTAAGGGAGATTTTCAATTATTTCGGCATATACTTGAGCGTGAAGTGATGCGGTATATTGCATATTTTCTTCATTGGTAATTATGATAATATTTGCATTGTGGAAGCCGTCAGTTAAAGGCGTAAAAACAACATTGAAGATGAGTTCGGTATCGAAGTCAACCTCGATGGGGAAGAGGGGGAGGTTTTGAAGTTGGAAGGTCGGGGTGTCAATTGTTATGGATTCAATAACAATAGGTATTAAACTTTCGTTAGTGATGATAAAATCTTTGGTAACAGTAGTTTCTATTTCTACAAGACCGAAATCATGTTCTTCTGGTGAGATTACGAAAATGGGGTCAATGAAATCAATTCCTAACCATACTTCATCTAATCTTAACAAACCCATATTTTGATTTCCAACATGACGAAATGCTAGATAAATATTTTCATTTTCATATTCTTTTGGAATTACGATACTTACTTCTTCCCAGAAAAGATTGTTTACAGTATCAGAAAATAGAAGTTCAAAGTCATTAACAGCCGTTCCAGTAGTTGAGATTAATACTTCATATAACATACCAGCAGGAGCAGATGCAACAACATAGTTTAAGTAATATGCATATGCGATAGGCGCTTCTTGTAAATCAATTCTGGGTGAAATAAGCCAGTTGTTTGTTGTTGGCATACCAAAACTTACAACATATCCGTCTCCTTCATATGCAGAATTGGCATCAAGTAAAACAATCCAAGATTGTTCATCGGCATCTAAGTCACGATTTCTCCAGCCTGATAACAATCGCTCATCAAAACCTTCAGTAAATGGAAATTCAGAAACCTGTAAATCTAAACTTTGAATACTTGTAAAAACTCTAACAGCAGTACTTTCACCGCCATCGCTATATACAGAAGAAACGGAATAAGAGTAAGTTCCAGTGTTTTGAACTTCGTCATGATATGATAAAAATTCAGTTTCACTTCTTAAAACGTTGTTTCTATAAATCCTATAACCTGTAAGATACCTATTAGTTCTGTTTACAGCTGATGAAATAATATCAGAATTAATATTTCTTGCACTAATTTGCTGTACAGAAATATCAGAATCTAATACTTTACCAACAACAGACGGTCCATAATAAGCTTCAGCAAATCCTCGAATCATCCAGTTATAAGGTAATGATGTATTTAAATCGAAAAGAGTACTCCATCCGGTTGTTTGATATGTTATATTTCCGAACCGATTAATCATTGGACCTTGGTCGATAATAATAGCTGATGTAGTATCGAGCATAGTAACTTCAACACCAAACCAAAGTTCCGTATTGTGTGGAATAATTACGACTTCATCTAAGGTTACATCATGCCATTCACGGATTGTTATAGCACCTGTTACGGGTTGTTCATGAATCATTGTGCCGGGTGTTAAAGGAGAATCAGAACCGCCTGTCCATATACGAATAGTATACATAGCGTTACTGCTGTTTGTTAAAAAACCTACTTCAGTAAGTCTAGTACCAGCAAGTCCCATATCTACTAATTGTCTAGCAGTATATCTGTGATAGGCGCTATATGTGAAAGGAGCAGTTTGTGCACCAATAGCAGTTCCCCAAGTTTCCGTTTGTGCAAGTGTAAAATTGCCTTCTTGCATTCCTGAAGAATCCCAAGAAAGCGTAACCTGACTGAAATTATTAGTTAGTTGTAAATTACGTGGTGGATATAAAATATCACCTTCTATATATACATTGCATGGTTCTGATAGTACTGATTCAATATTCCCAAGAGAAGTGGAATAAACAGCGGTTACATGATAAGTATAATTCACTTCATTCAGCAAACCTATATCTTGATATGTAGTTGAACCTGTTTGTGTCGTTAACAATACACCATCTCTGTAGATCATATAGTTAAGAAAAGTAGCGCCCGGTGATACTGGTGGCAACCATGCTAAAATAGCAGTACCAGATGAATTAACAGAAGATAGGCTTGTAGGTGGATTAAGCCCAACTCTAACCAAAATATCTCTTGCCTCTGATTCTTTATTATTGTAAATTGCAGTAACAGAGTAATTATAGGCATCAACATTTCGCATGGTGTCAGTAAACGTAGTGATATGAATAGGGTTTGTTTGAATTAAAACATCGTCTCTATAAATATTGAAGCCGGTTACTACTCCATATCTATTATTGTTAGTGTAATCTATGCGTTGTGAATTTCGTGTTGGGGTTATACGATTGCGTTCTACTATTTCAGTTTCTACTATTTCAAATGGTTTTTTCATGTCGTTATTACTTAAGATAGTAACTTCATCATCATTTTCAACATAAGCCTTAATTAACCAGTTACCATAAATACCATAATAATCTATGGCATCCCATGGTTCAATGCCAAACTCATCGTTAATTTGGATAATATTACCGAAGTCGTATATTGTCTGCCCATTATCAATTACCATCGGACCTTCACCGGGAGTAACAACCTCATAACCGAACCATAATTCCTGTCCAGAAGGTATAACAATCGGTGTCTCAAGTTCTATTTCGTGCCATACCATCGGTTCAAGTGTGCCGACATATTGATCCCTAACCAGTGTACCTTGGTTGAACTGGTAATTTTGGAAGCTACCACCAGTCCAGACTCTTATCGTGAAAGTTGCAATATTATGGTTTCCAACTAACGCTATTTTAGATATTTCTTTACCAACTACACCAAAACCTTCTAGTATAGCTGGTGTAAATCGGTGGGCAACTTGCATTGTAGCAGGTACTCCGAAGCCCACACCACGTCCTGTATCTGTTTGTGCATGAGTAAGCCAGCTTGAGTTTGGTGCTTCCCAGTTAAGTGTGGGAACATTATCGTTTACTGTTGCTGTTAAATTATTAACAGGGTATAATATATCGCTTACAGGCGCTATAGTAATTAAATTAGATGCTGGCGATTCGGCATTACCATAAACTGCTGTAATATAATACGTATAAACTTCTTCATAGTACACATCATTGTCTGTGTATGAATTTGTGTCACCAAGAAAAGAAATCCATATCGAACCATTTCTATAAAGATAATATCTGTCTGGGGTTTGACTTCCCGGTACTATCCATGAAAGTTGGATAACTCCAAATTCTGCGGTTGCTGTTAATACAGGTGGTAAAATTTCATACATAATGGATACATCGTCAAGACGAAGTCTTCCGCCACCAGTTTGATTATGGTGTCTGAAAGCAACATATATGTTTTCGCCAAGATAATCGGTAAGGTCAACGCTTCTTTGTGCCCAGGTTAAATCTGTAATAGTTAAAGCTTCTGTAAACACTTGAACAAAATCTGTTTCTTGTTTTCCAGTTGTGGAGATATAAACAGTGTAATATTCCATAGGATTGCTAACACTATTTGTAGAAACAGAGTATGAAAGTACAACTTTTTCATCGGTATTGTTTGGAACGGCTATATTAGGTGTTATAAGCCAGTTGTCTGGGGTAATGTTTCCACCAACTATTTGACGCCATGATTCACTTGTGGCACCGTAATTACCTACACTTGTTGATGAATAGTATAATCTGTTCCAGTTAAAGCCTAAAGAACTATTTGTAAATCTGTCCCAGCCGTGAGGTGGGAAATATGGTGAATTAAAGTTTTCTGTCCAGGGGAAGGTTGTTATTGTTGGAATTTCTTTTGCTCTAACAGCAACATTGTCTATATGCACTCTGTTATCTGAACTTACGGCTCTTGCATAGAAAGCAATTCTGAATGGACTGGTTAGGTTTTCAAGCTCAATTGTTATACTTTCAGAACGGTTAGGTATATTGCCATAATATCTAGCTGCACTTGGTGAATTTTCCCACTCAGCGATGATATGATTTCGTGACCAAGTATTATCTGTTGAAGCAAGAACAATAAAATTACCGTTTCTATTAGTTGGTGTGTTATTGTTTGAAGTGCTATACTGTGTTAAAGCAATATCGAAATCTAGTACTAAACTAACATCATCTGTATTAAAATGAATTTCAGGAGTTATCAACCAGCCATGATTAGAACTGTATAACTCTATTGACGCACCACCGCCTGATTCTATTGTACCTGCAAATGTAGATTGCCTTTCCCAATTACCAGTGTTATTTGCTCCAAGAGTTGCGTTGCCTGTTTCGGGAAGGTTTCCACTGTGACGTGTCCATCCACCCGGTGGTGGCATTGTTGTTGCTGAAAAAAGCTCTATAAATGGCAGTTCTGTTATACTAGTTACAGGAGCAGTACCTGAAAGGTTGATGTCAAATTCTGTGCCGTCGCTGTGATTTATTCTTAAAATAGCGGTTTTTGCACCCGGTGTACTTGGTGCAAATTGAACAGTGAATATGTACGGTGTGCCGTTATATTCTATTGCGGGGAACGCATTTATTCGTTCCTGTTCTGTATTGATCCCATTTATGCCTGTACGGAACGCATTTATTCGTTCCTGTTCCGTATTGATCCCAACCGAATTAGGAACGAATAAATGCGTTCCGTACAGATCCAATCCCCCCGGCAAATTCAATACAAACTCAGAAAAATCCTCTCCAACAATCTCAATACTATTTATCAGCAACAAATCCCCCCCCGCATTTGTTATTGTAAACGATCTCTCGGAAGAAACGTTTGGAATTGTAACACTTCCAAAATTTTGAGCAACACTTGGGTTAATCACAAAAACAGGTTCTGTTGGTGTTTCCCATAATTTAAAATTGCCAAACCGAAGCTGATTGTTAGCGTTATCCACAGTAGATTCGCCATAAAAAGCCAATCTTACATAACTATTAAACTGTGACATATCAACAAAAACTTTTGTTAATATATTAGGAATTTCATATACATCATCGTATTCTAGAATTATATTTTCACTATTCCATGTTAAACCACCATCTGTCGAAGCTAACACAATAAATCTATCATCTGTACCTGTTAAATTTAACTCTCCAGAGGCATTTGCTAACGCAAGGTCAAATTCCAATGTTTTGCCACCACTAATATCTGTAAGATTATATAATGGCGTCACTAACCAATGGCGAACGTTACTACCAGCAAGATTTAACACAGTATGATCCATTGCAGTATTCCAACCAGTTGTTACTTGTGTTAATACGGCGTTATCTGTTTCTGGTAGAATACCTTCGTATCTTAACCATCCTGTTGGAATAGACCAGTTAAACGTAGCTACAGCAGGAAAAACAGAAATAGAGTTATCAATGCCAGTGCCAGAAAGCGGGATTCTGCCAATCACAGCACCGTTTTCATTTAGAATAACAGCAGAGGATTGTTTTAACTCTGGTTCATAAGGTGCGTAACCTATCTTAATATCATATGTTTCAAGTGATAATAATGGTTGTGACGGTTCGAAATCGATAGTATAGAAAAGCTGATTGTCACCGCCTAGAATTCTTACATCCGCAATAACTAAACCATCTGCGCCAATATTTCTAATGGTGAAGGTTTGTACTGAGGGTGTAAATAGATTTGAACTGAAACTGTGATTAGTCGGAACTACGCTAAACACTGGTAAATCGTTAAAATGTACAATCTCAATTGTATCTATGAAAATATCGTTCCAAGTAAAATTCATACCGTGTCTAAAGGCAATATATGGTGCTTCAGCTTCTTCTAAAATCACAAAATATTGCTGATAGGTATTTGTAAGTGAAATGGTTTCTATGTTAGTGAAAGATTCTGTATTGCCAACGCTATTTAAAGTTCCTATAATAAGTTGTGAATTGTTAGATCCTGACCTTGCCCAGAAAGAGACAAATTTTTCTTGTATATTTTCAATAGGTGGTGTGTAAAACATAAAGAAATCGGTGTTTATATTATTATTTCCGCCATTATACAATCTAAAATGATTTGGTGGAGTATTGCTTGGGTTCCATGATTCGCCAGCAACAATTTCTACAACAGGTGAATTTGCTGTTGGAGTCATTATGCTTCGCCAAGCTTGTGGTAAATTTCTGCTTTCATCAAAGCCCTCTAAGTTCGGGAAGATGCGTATTGTGGGGTCTAATAATGTTCCGGAAAGGGGTACAATATTTATAGTTCGACCGGTAATAGCTTCTGTGATTATAAGATTAGCAGTTTTGTCACCAAGCGTATCAAAGGCAAATTCAACATTTATAATCAGTTGTCCGCCGTAGCCAACCTGACGTGGCAAATTAAGTTCATTTAAATTTTTAACAGAGAAATAGTTTTCGTCAAAGCCTTGTATTGTTATTTCAGAAATAGTAAGCGGGTTTTCACCGCCGTTGGTAACAATAACTTGCCGCGTTGGGTAAACAGGTTCATCGTTTAACACGTTACCAAATTCTACTTTTACAGGTGAAACAGAGAATATAGGGTCTTCACTTAATGGTTGGAACTCTATCAGAATATTGGGCATATCGCTGTTTCTGTTTCCAATTTCCCAGACATCCCAGTTTTGCATGTTATCTACATCGAATACGTTATTACTACTAACGGAATACATGGTTCTATATGCCGGTTGAGAAGGAGTCATATCAAAAATACCACCGCTACCACCACCGCCGGGAATACCAATACGATTTACTGCTATTACAAGGTTATCTATGTTGTTATATTCAAACGGCGTATCTAGTGTTATTTCTATCCATTCTTCAACTCCTAGCTGCATTGGAACAATTCCAGAAAACACCTTCGTAAATTCTGATTGTGGAATGTAATCAGAAACAGTGTTTGCCGGATAACCTCCTGTACCAGGAAAGTCAATTCTATCAGTATGCGCAAAATAAATATCCCAATTATTCATACTACTAACCCCATGTGTAGAATGTCCAAGACCTTTAAACCAGAAAGAGATTCTGGAAATTTTACTGTTTGCGATGTTAATCTCGTGCTGGTAATAAATAAATTGGGTATAACTATAAGCAGCTCCAGCTTGAATCGGAGCCGTCCAACCATATCCATTTCCATACCCAATTTGAATAATCTGCCTTACAACGCCCTCACCCGTGAGTGGAATTATAAAAGGCGTGGTTTGAGTTGCCGGTAATACTTCTAAAAATGCTTCTTTATAACCAATTGAAGTAGGTTCAAAGACAATATCAAAAATCATCGGTGCTTCACTAATTACAACAGGGTTAGATAGATTCGGGAAATTAAGTATGTTAAAATGATTGGCATCTTCACCGATTATTGCAATACTAGTAATATATAAATCTTGTAAACCTTTATTTGATATTACGTAACTAATTGGCTCAGATGGACTATATAGTTCTTGAACTTGGAAATCACCTGTAATAGGGCTAATGCTAAATATCGCTTCATCAAATATATTATCGAAGCTAAATCTAATGTTTGGGAAGCCTTCAGTGAAAGTTCCATCTTGGCTTGGTGGTGTATCAAGTGCATAATTGCTGTGTCCAAAACTTAAAGAACGATTTACACCGGGCGTGTGTGTCATATAGAACCTTGAAGTAACATAAGTGTTCGATGTGTTCGCAGGTCTTCTTCTATGAACAGAAACGACAATATTATCTGTCCCGTTGTATACAAATTGGTTATCTAATTGTAGTTGAAGCCATTGATTTTGTTGATATTGGGGAGTTAGTCCTGAAAACACAAGAGTATGATCATTAAGTGGTATCCAGCTACTGACGGTATCAAAAGCATCAGCTGTTGTGTGTCCGATATAAACGTCCCAATGTCTCATATTATCGCTTATTGTAACCCCTCCTAAATTAGAATAATGAAAAGCTAAATCGGTGATAAATTGCAAACTATATATGCCTATTTCTTCATTTAGGTAAATTTGTTGTGAGAAAGTGTCGCCACTAAAGAAATTCATAACAGGCAAAGCGTTCATATTATTGGTTCCAATCACTTCAAGCGTACCGTAGCCGATTTGAATTACTGCATTATCTTGTACGGTTGCTGAGAGTGGAATAGAATTAATACTTCTTCTCGTAATAGCATCTGTAATTTGCAAAGTAGCAGTTTTTTCGCCCATGGACTGTGGATTAAGTGTTACTTTAATTACGAAAGATTCACCAAAATTTATTGTTTTAGGCAATGTTAGGCCTGTTTCTAAAGTATATTCAAATTCGTTAGCATTGCTACCGGAAATATCAATATCTGAAATAGTTAATGGAGAATTACCAAAATTTGAAACCACGAAATTTTCAAAAGGTTTTTGTGCAATAGAAACGTTTCCGAAATGCTTTTCTGATGGAATGATTCCAAAATAAGCATCATCAGAAGAAGCTGGCATTGTAAGCCTTATGTTTGGAATAAATGTTTCACGATTCAAAGTCAAACCCATAAAATTTGCAGGGAAAGCTGGGTTCAATAACATGTTTGCAGAAATAACTCTGATTGACCTAGCAGAGTCAGTATTAGTGATGGAAAACACACCGCCATTTGAACCTGTAGAGACTTCATTAACCGCGATGACTAAGTTTTGAAGACCATTGTATAAAAATGGACTATCAAGCACGATTTCTATCCAAGTTCTTGAAGCTGGCAAGGTAACAGTTCCTGAAAAAACGGCAGTTAATTGCTCTAACGGCACGAAATCTTGGGGCATATTGAAACTACTAATAGCCGTATATCCAAGATAGATATTCCATTGGCTATTACTGTTAGCACCAGTGATCCCATGATAATCAAAGGATAGTTTTGTGATTGGACGTGCAGTGCCAATTTCTTCCTGTAAATAAATGACTTGTACATAACTGTAAGCAAAAGCCGTAGAAATTGGAGCTAATGGACTAGTGCTGTCACCAGAACCGATAGTTATAAAGTCATTAGTTTGCGCCATTGATAGTGTAAAAATGGCAATTAGGGTTATAACGAAAAATATTCTTTTCATAGGTTCTCCTATATCTGTTTTTAATATATAGTGTAAGAACCTTAATATTTTTTGGTAAATTTATTTAATTTTTTGAAATATTTCTGTAGGGAACGCATTTATTCGTTCCTCACCCCCCTCTTTGAGGGGGGCAGGGGGGAGTTTTCTGTACGGAACGCATTTATTCGTTCCTAATCCCCCTCTCTGAGGGGGGCAGAGGGGAGTTTTCTGTATGGAACGCACCCAAATCCTGTACGGAACGCATTTATTCGTTCCTAGTTCGGTTGGGAATAAAATTAATGCAATACCGAACTCGGGACGCATAAATGCGTCCCTTACAGAAATATTTTGTTAGGATGAATTATCGTGATCAACTGCCCTGCCCGTCATTGCTGCCTGTAAACTGGAAAATAATGCACTATCCTATGCCGCGAAGCAATCCATACCTTACACATACCTTCGGCATGTGTAAGGTATGGATTGCTTCGCTGCTTCTGTAGGGAACGCATTTATTCGTTCCTAATTAGATATGGAACCCAACCGAACTAGAAACGAATAAA
>Ga0099364_10008443_pt1 | contig 14493 bp, 7 predicted proteins | sample TergutTh196P3_FD_73070 | JGI IMG/M metagenome (GOLD analysis project Ga0099364, IMG submission 73070) | Microcerotermes parvus P3 segment gut microbial communities from Pointe-Noire, Republic of the Congo - Th196 P3 | ecosystem: Host-associated > Arthropoda: Insects > Digestive system > Gut ... | reverse complement strand
AGATTATATTGGGACGAAGGTCTAATGAGTATGTATCTTGATCAAGATATTTATTCCGGAGTGACGCCATACGCACAATTAGGTATTAATGGAAACGGCGACGATGCCACTGCTACATATTTCAAAAAACCGTTTTTTGTTTTGCTTAACCTGGCAATTGGCGGAAGTTTCCCCTTCATTCATATCCTCAACGACATAAACAATGTAACCGCATTTGCCAATACACCCGGCGGAGAACCTAAAATGTATATAGACTATATCAAAGTTTACCAAAAAGGCGATGCCGGCGAAAGCTATTATGGACCGGCAATAAATCCGCCAAATCCTCCAAAAACAAATATCGCGCTTGGAAAACCGGCAACGGCTTCTTCCGAATACGACCACCCGGGAAGCGACCAAATGCCTGCCGGATTGCTTAAAGCTTCCAATGTAACCGCCGGAAACGGAACAGGTTCTCGCTGGGGAAGCAATGAAATCAATAATCAATACACACAGGAATGGATAATGATAGATTTGCAAAACGAGTATGAAATTAACGAAATTGTAATTTTATGGGAAGGCGCATTTGCAAAATCCTACAATATTGAAACATCTGTTAATGGAAATACTTGGCAATCGTATTATTCGACAACAACCGGCGCCGGCGGTAATGCCTCCATAGAAAACGATGCTACAGCCAGATATATTCGGATAAATTGTACTGAAAAAGGATTTGACTGGAATGGAACTTATTACGGATATTCAATATATGAAGTAGAAGTGTATGGAGAAGCAACGCCTTCAGACGATTTGCCTGTTAATGCAATACAGGGAATATCGTTATTCCCAAATCCGGTGGAAAACAACTTGTATATCCAATCGGAAAGTGGTATTTCCGGCGTAATTCTCTCTGACGTGAAAGGGAGAAAGTTATTTGAACAACAGAATGTAAATTCTGTGGATATGACCGGTTATACAGCAGGATTATATTTACTTACAATTAAATTCTCCGATGGAAGAATCATTGTCAGAAAAGTGATTAAACGATAAAATAAAATAAAATTATATCAGATGAAATTACGATTATTCTTTGTTTTTAGCGCTTGTTTGTGTACGATTTTCCTTTCTGCACAGGAATACAAATTAGTGTGGGAAGACGATTTCAACGGAAAAAAGTTGGATACTTCCGTTTGGACTGCCGAAACAAACAAACGCGGCGGCGGTAATGCCGAAATGCAGTACTATTTACCCGAAAATGCAACTATCGAAATGCACCCCGGCGGCGTAAGTTGTTTGGTATTGAATGCAAAAAAAGAAGTCTATGAAGATGAAGAGGGAGGAAAACGTCCCGCAACATCTGCGCGCCTCAATACGCAAGGAAAAATGACTTTTACCTATGGGAAATTAGAGATTCGCGTTCACGCGCCCAAAACGGCTGATGGACTTTGGCCCGCTTTTTGGATGCTTGGCGATGATATTGCAACCGACCTTGGCGACGACGATAATATAGACAAACAAAAGGCAGAACTTGCCAAAACAGGCAGAGTTATTTGGCCTAAATGCGGTGAAATCGACATTTTAGAAATGGGGCATACTGACGGCATCAAAAACGAAACGCAAGACCGGTACTTCAACGGAGCATGTCACTGGGGCGAAGATTTTAACGATGGTAAATACCCGAATAAATGTATGACAAAAACCTCCGACTACTCTTTGCAGGACGGCTTTCATTTATGGACATTGATTTGGACGCCCGACTCAATAAAAATGCATTTGGATTTAGATAAATATCCTGATACAGAACCCTATTTCGAGATGTCCATTGCCGGCGATGGCGAGCCAAATCACCCTTCCCTGTATTTTCATAAACCATTCCATCTTTTATTAAATTTGGCGGTGGGAGGTTATTTTACAGGCATTCCTGCGCTGGAGAAATATTCGGCAGTAATAAGCGAAGATTGCGAGCAATTTCAAAAAATTACCGCACTGCCCAACGACGGCGCTTCCGCCAAAATGTATGTTGATTACATTCGCCTTTACCAAAAAGGAGATAAAGGAGAAACTTTTAATTTGTCTAAATAAATTTTTAGCATAAATGCTTAACAAAATATTAAATTCTTACATTAATAATTTAAAAATGATAATAGTATGAGTACTACGATTAATTCGACAAAACTATCTTTCAAGGAAAAGGTAGGTTATAGTTCAGGAGATTTGGCTTCCCGCTTTGTATGGGATATGGTCAATTTTTGGATGGTATTTTTCTATACCGATATTTTTGGAATTTCGCCGTTGATTGCAGGCGCGATTGTGGCTGTCGGCAGTATTTGGGACGCGGTAGTTGACCCGATTGTGGGAATTATTTCAGACAGGACAAACACCCGTTGGGGAAAATTTCGCCCGTATTTGCTATTCGGCTCCGTTCCGTTGGCAATAATTTTGGTATTGGCATTTACAACGCCCGCTTTCACCCCCACCGCAATGATTATTTACGCATCGGTAACCGCATTGTTGTTAAGAACAGTGTATGCTTTTGTTAATCTTCCATATTCATCGCTTAGCGCGGTAATGACTCCGGACACAGCCGAGCGTACAGGATTGAATACCTATCGTTTTATTGCCGCTAATATGGGACAGCTTATTGTATCCGGAGCCGCTCTTTATATGGTTGCCTTTTTCGGAAAATGGGGAAATGCCGAAGGTGTGGTAAATCAAGCGCAAGGAATTCAATATACCGTTATGTTATTTGCGGCATTGAGTATTGTTTTCTTTTACATCACGTTTAAAACGACTAAAGAACGCATTCAGCCGTCAAAAGAACAAGACACATCAGTCAAAAAAGACATCAAATATTTATTCAAAAATAAGCCTTGGATTGTGTTAACCATTGTATCATTAATATCGTTTATTATGTTTGCAATGCAAAATTCGGCTACAGTTTTTTATTTTAAATATTACATTGGCAATGCCGAAAGTGTACAGTTGTTTAATATACTTGGAACATTAGCGATAATCGCAGCATTGCCTATGTCGAAACCATTGGCAAAACGCTTTGGAAACAAGAATGTATTTATTGCAAGTTCGATTCTTTCGGGAATTTTCTTCACGTTAATTTTTGCAGCAGGCAATAATGTAATATTAGTTAATACGTTTAACGTTTTGGCAAAAGTGGCGTATGCGCCCGCCATTCCTTTATTATGGACAATGATTGCCGATGCTGCCGACTTTGGAGAATGGAAATTGGGTCGCCGCACCACAGGACTTTGTTTTTCGGCTGCCGTTTTCGCTCAAAAAGTTGGTTGGGCAATCGGAGCAGCGGCGGGAACATGGGTACTGGCAGCTACTAATTATGTGGCGGACGCTCCGGCTCAAACACCCGAAGCCATTATTGGTATGAGATTGTTAGTGTCAGCTATTCCGGGTGTTTTATATGCATCTTGCGCTGTTTTTATGGCGTTCTATACGCTTGATGTCAAAACAACCGACCAAATGAAAATTGATTTAGACGCAAAAAGGGCAGAGGAAAATTAAAAAAATCTAAAAATAAAATCAATGTAATTGATTGATTATTAGAATAAAAATTAAAACGCAAAAACAATATGAATAATTTTTTATCAAAAACCCCTTTAATTGTATCTCAAAACAAACCATCGGGGCAATTTATTCAAATTGACGGCGAAGAATTTTACGAGATAAAGAACTACGACAATATGCTGCCGTTTTTTATCAGCATTGCCAGCGATGCAGATTTGTGGCTGTATATGTCGAGTACGGGCGGTTTAACTGCCGGACGGCGAAACCCCGATACTGCGCTGTTTCCGTATTATACTGACGATAAAATCAGTGAAAATTTTGAGCATACAGGCAGCAAAACCATTTTGCAAGTCAAAGCTCCCCTAAATTCCCCCTCGCTGGGGGAATTGGCGCAAACTTTAAACGTTGCAGAAACACAAAGTCCCCCTGAGGGGGATTTAGGGGGCTGTGTCTTTTTATGGGAGCCGTTTTCCGACCGCAACAAAGGAATTTATGCGATAGAGCGCACCATAGCGAAATCTACAATCGGAAATAAAATCATTTTCAAAGAAAAAAATCTCGATTTGGGCTTGACTTTCTGTTATGCGTGGCTCAATGCAGATGCTTTCGGGTGGGTTAAAAAAAGTTGGTTGATTAACGATAACGACTTTGCAACAGAAGTGGTTGTGTTAGACGGCTTGCAAAATATTTTGCCTTCGGGAATAGACCGATTGACGCAAAACACGTTCTCAACGCTCGTTGATGGCTACAAAAAAACTGAATTGGTGGAAAATGCGCCGTTGGCTCTTTTCCGAATGGAAGCCATTTTAGTAGATAGAGCCGAACCGAGCGAGTCGTTGCGCGCTAATATTGTTTGGTCGCACGGACTTGAAAATGCAGAATTTTTGCTCAGTTCGAGGCAGTTAGACGCTTTTAGAATGGGTGCAGAAATCACGCCCGAAACTGAGGCAAAAGGCGTAAGAGGCGCAATGTTTGCGTATTCGCCTGTTACGTTGTCGGCGGGCGGCAGCAAAGAGTGGTATTTTGTGGCGGAAGTCAATCAAGATGTAGCAAAAGTGAATAATCTTATTTTGTTTTTACAAAGCCCCCTAAATCACCCACAGGGGGACTTGGCGCAAACTTCAAGCGTTGCAGAAACACAAAGTCCCCCCGAGAGGGGGGATTTAGGGGGGCTTGCCGCTCTTATCGAAAACGAAATTTCTAACGGAACACAAGCATTAAAACAGATTGTTTCAGATGTTGATGGCATTCAGCAAACCGCAGACGAACACGGAATGGCGCGTCATTTTTCAAATGTTTTGTTTAACACGATGAGAGGCGGTTTTTACTGCGATGGCTACACAATTAACGGCGCAGATTTTTACAAGCATATCAAATGTTTCAATCATAAATTAGCGGAAAATCATAAAGAATTTTTGCAAAGTCTGCCTGTTTCTATCTCTTATAAAGATTTGGAAAACAAGGTTTTACAGCAAAACGACAAACAATTATACCGCCTTTTTCAAGAATATTTGCCGCTGACTTTCAGCCGCAGACACGGCGACCCGAGTCGCCCTTGGAATTTATTTAACATCAAAGTAAAAGACGAAAACGGCAATAAACTCATTTCGTATCAAGGAAATTGGCGTGATATTTTTCAGAATTGGGAGGCGTTGTCGCTGTCGTACCCTGCGTATATCAACGGCATTATCGCCAAATTTTTGAACGCCACCACCGCTGACGGCTACAACCCCTACAAAGTTACCAGCGAGGGCATTGATTGGGAGGTTATTGAGCCCGAAAACCCTTGGTCGAACATCGGTTATTGGGGCGACCACCAAATTATTTATCTGCTGAAATTAATGGAAATTTCGGAAAAATATTACCCTGAAAGTTTGCTCTCGTACTTGAATAAAGATATGTTTGCCTACGCAAATGTGCCGTACAAACTGAAATCTTATAAAGAAATCGTTGCCGACCCCAAAAATTCTATTCGTTTTGATGATGATTTACACAATAAAATTGAAAAATTATTGCCAACTTATGGCGCAGATGCACGTTTGATTTTAAACGAAAAAGACGAGGTTGTTTTGGTTAATTTTACGGAAAAATTGTTGGCTACTTTGTTGGCAAAATTAAGCAATTTTATTCCCGAAGCGGGCATTTGGATGAACACGTTACGCCCCGAATGGAACGACGCAAACAACGCACTCGTGGGCAATGGCGCATCAATGGTAACGCTCTATTATATGCGCCGTTTCGTTGCTTTTGCGCAAAAATTATACCGCAGGTCGCTGAGCGAAGTCGAAACGCAATCGTTTGCCGTTTCTGCTGAAATGCACCAATTTTTCAAAACAATTTATATCATTTTTGAAAAATATTTCGACACATTAAATAGTGGTTTTGACGACCAGCAGCGCAGAAATATCGCTGACGAACTCGGCAACGCAGGCGAAACCTACCGCACGCAAATTTACGGCGGTTTTTCACTTCGTCATTGCGGGCTTGCCCCGCAATCGCCTGAAAAAAAGCATATTTCAAAAACCGATTTAGACAATTTTTTCACAATAACATTGGCGTATATCGACCAATCAATCAAGAAAAACAAGCGAGCAGACGGAATGTATCACGCCTATAATTTGGTTGAATTTAAGGAAAATTCTGTTTCTATTCGCCATTTATACGAAATGCTTGAAGGGCAAGTTGCGGTGTTAAGTTCGTTGGAATTGTCGCCGAAAGAGGCAGCCGATGTGCTTGACGCTTTGCGCAACAGCGCGCTTTACCGCCCCGACCAACAAAGTTATATTCTTTACCCCAACAAACGCCTGCCCTCGTTTTTGGAAAAAAACAACATTTCGGAAAATGATATAAAACAGATTGATTTATTGCAAAAATTAATTGCTGCAAACGACAGCCGAATTATTGTTAAAGATAAAAAAGGCGAAGTCCATTTTAACGCCGATTTTAATAATGCAAACTTTTTACAAAATGCTCTAAATCAAATAAAAAAAGATTTTTCCGTAACCGAAAAAGACGAACAGGCAATTTTAGCTTTATACGAAAAAATCTTTAATCACCAAGCATTTACAGGGCGTTCGGGCACGTTTTACAAATACGAGGGACTCGGTTGCATTTATTGGCATATGGTTTCAAAATTGCTTTTGGCAACAGGCGAAAACATACAAAAAGCCATTTTCGAAAATGCCGACACCGACACAATCAACCGATTGAAAAAGCATTATTCCGAAATAAAACTCGGTATCGGTGCGCACAAACAGCCGCAGGACTACGGCTCATTTCCATTCGACCCATACTCGCATACGCCAATGATGGCAGGTGTGCAGCAGCCCGGTATGACAGGGCAGGTTAAAGAGGACATTATTTCTCGTTTCTTTGAATTGGGCATTTTGGTAGCGCAGGGAAAATTGTCAATACAGCCAAATATGCTTGATTTTTCCGAATTTACCGCCGACAAAACGCTGTCATTTACCTATTGTTCCGTGCCATTTACATATATTATTGACGGCAAAAGCGGCATTGATATACAATATATTAATGGAAAAATTGAGCAGATAGATGAATATATTTTGTCGACAGAACAAAGTGAAAAGGTGTTTAATAGAGATAGAGAGATTGAGAAAATTATTGTTCATTTATAGCCCTCGTCATTTCGACCGCAGAGAGAAATAACGATAAATAAAAAATGAAAAAAATCATGCGGTGAAAAGTGTCTATTCGTCGCAAAAAATGCGAAAAAAAACAAATTATAAACAGATGAAATCTTTAAAAAAAATTGTATTTGGAGTATTGTCAATACTCATTTTGTCGGCTTGTGTAGGACAAAAAACTAACGACCCGATAGAGGCAAAAGCCAATGAACTTCTGTCAAAAATGACTTTGGAAGAGAAAATCGGACAGGTCGAACAACTTACCGGTGAAGGTTATTCCGACAATATAGTCGGTCTGATAAAAGCGAGAGGAGTCGGTTCTATCTTGAATGAAGTTAACCCCGAAGTGATTAACAAGTTGCAAAAAATAGCGGTCGAAGAAACTCGCTTGGGCATTCCGATTATCTTTGCAAGAGATGTAATTCACGGCTTCAGAACCATTTTCCCTGTTCCGCTTGGACAGGCAGCAACGTGGAACCCGCAAATTGTGGAAGACGGCGGACGTGTTGCCGCTCTGGAGGCAACTTCCGCAGGTGTCCGCTGGACATTTGCGCCGATGCTCGACATTTCGCGCGACCACCGCTGGGGGCGCATTGTGGAAAGTATGGGCGAAGACCCTTATTTGGCATCTGCTTTGGGCGCGGCTATGGTCAGAGGTTTTCAAGGCGAAGATTTGTCCGACCCGAGTTCGATGATTGCTTGCGCGAAACACTATGCAGGCTACGGCGCGGCAGAAGGCGGACGCGATTACAACACGGCTATTATTTCTAACGAAGAGATGCACAATATCTATTTGCTTCCTTTCAAAGCAGCTGTAGAGGCAGGTTCTGCTACTATTATGACTGCTTTCCAAGAGATTAACGGCATTCCCGCATCGGGACACGAATTTCTTTTGAAACAGGTGTTGCGCAAAGAATGGAGATTTGATGGCGTAGTGGTCAGCGACTGGGCTTCTATCGGACAAATGACTCTTCAAGGATATTGCAAAGATAATGCGGAAGCGGCTGAAAAAGGCATCAATGCTACTGTGGATATGGATATGATGGGACACGTGTATAGTTCGCACCTTGTTCAATTAATAAAAGACGGGATAGTAAAAGAAAAGACGCTTGATGATGCTGTACGCAATATTTTGAGATTGAAATTCAGAATGGGACTTTTCGATAATCCTTACGTAGATATGGAAAAAGCAAATGTGTTTTACACAGACGATTATTTGGCAAAAGCCAAACAGGCATCTATCGAAAGCATTATTTTATTAAAAAATGAAAAAGAAATTTTGCCTTTGAATGAAAATGTTAAAAGCATTGCGGTTATCGGTGCAATGGCTGATGCGCCGCACGAACAACTCGGTACTTGGGTCTTTGACGGCGAAAAAGAGCGTACCGTAACGCCGCTTGCTGCATTGAGAGAAGAATACGGCGAAAATGTGAAAATCAATTATGTGCAGGCGCTTACCCACAGCCGCGATAATAGCACAGCCGAATTTGCCAAAGCCGCTGCTGCTGCCCGCGCAAGCGATGTGGTGTTGTTATTTGTTGGTGAAGAGTCAATACTTTCGGGCGAGGCGCATTGTCTTGCCGATATTTCGCTCAAAGGCGCGCAAAATGAGTTAATCGCCGAATTGGCCAAAACAGGCAAACCAATTGTGTTAATTGTAATGGCAGGCAGAGCCGTCGAAATTTACAAACAACTTCCGTTGGTTGATGCGCTACTTTATTCTTTTCACCCCGGAACAATGGGCGGTTCTGCAATTGCCGATTTGTTGTTTGGCAAAGCCGTTCCGAGCGGAAAATTGCCTGTAACCTATCCTAAAATGACAGGACAATCGCCGATTTATTACAACCATAAACCTTTGGGAAGACCCACAGACGGCAGGCAAGTAATGATTGATGATATTAAAATTGAGGCAAAACAAACCTCTTTGGGCAATACTTCATACTATTTAGATGCAGGCGACAAGCCATTGTATCCTTTTGGATACGGACTTTCTTACACCACATTTGAATACAGCGACCTCAAATTATCTACCCAAGAAATCGAAAAAACCGACAACCTCAAAATTACCTGTACAATCAAAAATACAGGCAAATACGATGCCGCCGAAGTGGTGCAATTATACATTTGCGATGTAGCGGCATCGGTTACGCGCCCGGTAAGAGAATTGAAAGGATTTCAAAAAATCAACCTGAAAGCAGGCGAAATGCAAACAGTTGAATTTACCTTGACGCAGGATTGTTTGAAATTTTGGAATAACGACAATCAATTTATTTCCGAAGCGGGCGACTTTAAAGTGTGGGTTGCGCCGAATAGCGCTGAAGGTTTGGAAGCAGCTTTTGTGTTGAAATAACTAATTTTAGTTAAAAATAACTGAAAACTGGCGCCGCAATTAGACCCGCTACAGGAGATGTGTATTTGATGAAACAAATCTTCGAATCGGGAAAAACGAAAATTATCAAAATTTTGAATAAATAATTATTTTAGTATTAACAATTAAATTTTTCATCATTATGAAAGCAAAAAGATTACTTTTTTCGATGGCTGCAATTTCAGTAATTTGCAGCGTGATGGCATTGGACCATGGTTCGATGATGGGCAATGCAGTTCCTTTGGGACCGCAACGTACAGGAGGAGATGCGACTGGAGATAGAACAGATCTCACTCTTGATTTCAAAGTAGTAACAGTTGGTTCCAAAACTTTTGCTTGGACTAACTTGACAAATGCAAGCCCGGACGGCGCCGGTTGGGCATCGCAACTTCGTTATTTTGAACCTGCAAAAACCGAACTGAACTTGGAAGGAAGAATCGGCAGTCAATCCTATGGAAGCGCTCGCTTGCCGAATGTAAATCCTGTTACGATTACTTTTTTCCAGTCTGTTGATAATAAATTTTATGAAACGACAGATTTTATTTACAACTACACACAGTTGAACTCTGCTGATGCAGGCGATAATACAGCTCCTAATCTTACCAATGCAAGCATTGAAACTCAAACGTCAATGTCGGTTAAGCTTTCGCTTTCGGCAAACGATAATTCCGGCAACTTTTTCTATTATGTAGAAGATGCTGCAAACGGTGTTGCCGAAGTATCATTTTTGAACGAAATTACGATAATGCTTACACCCTTGGAGGATTATAATCTTTCTGTGTATGCGATTGACTTTTCGGGCAATCAAAGTACAGCAATAGTTGTTCCTATACTCGGAACGCCACCTGTATACATTACCGAAGGTATTGCTAAAGATCTTTCGTTCAAATTAGACAGCCGCTCGCTTACCGAACTTGTGATAGAAGGTACTTCATTAGCAACGAATGGTTTTGGCGATGTATATGCCAAAATATCTATAGACGGAGCGTGGATAATGGGAGCTTATGGAACTGGAAGTGAAGCTCCGGACGGAAAGCGTCAATGGAAAGTAGATGGTATGGATCAAAATGGTACTGGAGAAAGAACCTACTTGTTGACAATACCTGCGAATGAAATTCCGGGTTGGGCAAATGGTAAACTTTTGACGCTTGATATAGGATATATTATTGCTCCAATTCCTTCCGACTGGGGAACTTATGTGTCACCTAATCTAATAATTACTGCCGGAGACAATACTGGTCTTCCAATCCTTCATCAAATTGGTACAGGTGTTAATATTGGAACCGGAATTGCAAGTCCTAACGCAAACACCCTTTCGATTTATCCGAATCCCGTAGAAACTATTTTGAATATCAACGGTTTGGAAAAAGCAGAAATCGCTCAAGTATTAGATGTTACAGGTAAAACAGTAATTACTTGCGCTACCACCGGCGAGCTCAATGTGTCGAATTTATCATCGGGAATTTACATCTTGAAAGTTGAAAACAAGATGCTTAAATTTGTAAAAAAATAACAGAAAAATAACACTGCAAAAAGGGACTGTCGTATTTTCGAAACAGTCCCTTTTTCTTTCTTATTTCCTTGTCCTAAGATAAATTAAAATTCCCAGCATCGTATACACAATATTGGGCAGCCATGCCGCTAAAAGAGGCGACATTGAACCGTTAACGGCAAACGAGGTCGAAATGGTAGAAAACAGCACATATAACGCGCTTAACAACAAACCAATCCCAAGGTGTATGCCCATTCCTCCTTTTCGCTTTTTAGCCGTTAGGAATACACCCATAAGAGTCAAGATAAATGCAGCCGCCGAAGAAGCGAAACGCTTGTGGTATTCGTTTTCAAAAGCTTGAATACTGCCCACTCCTCGCTTCCGCTGGCGTTCTAAATACGATTTCAGTTCGGGATTTGTCATTTCCGAACTTTGTTGCGCCGTAAGGAAAAAATCAACAGGCTGCATCATAATGACGGTGTCCAATTGCTCGCCTTGCATAATAGTTTCGCGCATTCCTTCGAATTGGCGAATAAAATAGTTTTCTATCCGCCATTGATACGCCGAATCCCACCTAACAGTTTGCGCTGTGAGCCTCGACACCAATGCTTTACCCTCAAACTTTTCCATCGAAAAGCGATAGCCTGTTTTTCGGGATTCTTCAAAGCGTTCGATATAGGCGATTATTCCCGGCTCCACTTCGAGCTGTACGTTAAACACATTTTCGGTTTTGAAGCGTTTTACATATTTATTTTCAAAATCAAGGCGTATTTCGTTTGCCGGCGGTATCACATAACCGCCCAGCCAAAACGAAAGCACGGCGATAATTGTTGCCGAGATAAGGTAAGGACGCAAAAAACGGTTGTAACTCATACCACTCGACCACATGGCGATTATTTCGCTGTTATTTGCCAATTTTGAAGTGAAAAATATTACCGAAATAAATACAAACAACTGGCTGAACATCAGTCCGTAATAAGGAACAAAATGAACATAATAATCAAAAACAATTGCTTTCAACGGCGCTTGTGTGCGATAAAATCCGTCTAATTTTTCGGTAATGTCAATCACAATGGCAATGCTTAAAATCAGCGCAAGAGAAAGAAAAAATGTACCCAAAAATTTCTTTATCAAATAAATATCCAAGCGTTTGAGAAAAGGACGCTCCCCTAAATTCCCCCACAAGGGGAACTTTTGAACCCATTTTTCAGGAAACAGAGCTGTAAATACTTTACACATTAAGAATGATGAATTAAGAATGATGAATTAAGAATTAAGAAATTGGCTTTGAACATTAAACTTTGAACATTGAACATTAAACATTGAACATCTTTAAATTTTTGAATTTTACAATCTTTGGCTTGTTTGTTGTACCATTTTTGATTTCCACGAAACAAAATCGCCGTCAATTATATGTTTGCGCGCTTCTCGCACCAACCATACATAAAATGCAAGATTATGCACAGAGGCTATTTGCAATGCCAAGTATTCTTTTGCAATAAACAGATGCCGCAAATAGGCTTTCGAATACACGGCATCGACATACGAAGCGCCGTCTGTTTCAATAGGCGAAAAATCGTTTTTCCATTTTTCGTTTCGCATATTCATAATGCCGTTTTTGGTAAAAAGCATCGCGTTGCGCCCGTTGCGGGTGGGCATTACGCAATCGAACATATCTACACCGCGTTCTATCGCTTCCAAGATATTGGCAGGCGTTCCTACGCCCATCAAATAACGCGGTTTGTTTGCGGGTAATATTTCGTTCACAATTTCTATCATTTCGTACATTTTTTCAGTCGGTTCGCCTACTGCAAGTCCGCCGATTGCGTTTCCTTCGCGGTTTTGAGAAGCGATAAATTCGGCAGACTGCCTCCGCAAATCCGGATATATGCAGCCTTGCACTATCGGGAAAAAGCTTTGCGAATAACCGTATTTCGGCTCTGTCTCGTCAAAACGCTTCAAACCTCTCTGCAACCAACGATGCGTAAGTTCCATCGACTTTTTTGCGTAATCGTAACCGGCATCGCCGGGCGTACACTCATCGAAAGCCATGATAATATCCGCGCCGATACTGCGCTGAATATCAACCACATTTTCGGGAGTAAACAAATGTTTCGACCCATCGATGTGTGAACGGAAAGTTGCGCCTTCTTCCTTCAATTTTCGATTTTCCGCCAACGAAAAAACCTGAAAACCGCCGCTGTCGGTCAAAATCGGTTTTTCCCAAGAATTAAACTTGTGCAAACCGCCTGCCTGTTCGATAATTTCAATTCCGGGGCGAAGATACAAATGATAAGTGTTTCCGAGAATTATTTCGGCTTTTATATCGTCGCGCAATTCATGCTGGTGCACTGCTTTCACACTGCCAAGCGTGCCGACAGGCATAAAAATCGGCGTGAGAATGCCGCCGTGCGCAGTAGTAATTTTTCCTGCGCGGGCATTCGATTTCGGGTCGCTATGTTGGAGTTGGAAGTGCATTACCAGTTGATGTCATAATTGTTTGTTTTATTTCTGCAAAATAAGTAAAATAATTTCATGTGTACAAAATTATTTTTAAAAGGTTCTACGAGGAACTGTGTAGAAGCAGGTCTAAATTGCCGTAAAAAAAACAGGATTACCCAACTTGAATAACCCTGTTTTCTTTTTCTCGTATTGAACAATTACTGGTTCTTTATGCAGCGGACAGACAAGCCGTAGGCGGCGCTACCGCCCGTATAGCGATAGAACGTGCCACTGCTGTAGGCGGACAAGTAGCTACCCGATGTACTACTCCACCAGGGGCCGTTGTAGCCCCAATCGAGCCATGTGCCCGTGGTGAGACGGTACCCTGCAAGCGCTGTAGTGTTGTACCAGAAGGCGCGTCCTACGGTAGCAGTGTTACTGAGAGTAGTAAAAATGCCATTTGTACCCGCACCGCCCGTGCCGATAAGTTGCGCCTGCGTAGGCAATGACCAACCGGAGCCGGCAGGACAAGCAACCAACGCAGCAGGATGATTGTAATAATAACCGCGATCACTATATTGACCATTATTATAAGTTGTCCAGTACTGAGGATTAGAAGTAGAACCTGCACCTGAAGAAGGACCAGCAGTAGCGCCCGGCGGCACCTCTCTTAAGTTCTCTACCATCCAGCAGCGCATCGCACCTTCGGTCAGATACTCGTGCGTAAGGTAACTGTAAACGCCAATCGGCACAGGAATGGCAGTACCTCCTCCACCGCAGCAAGCGCAATCCTGCAAGCTGATAACCGTTTCCACCTTCACATCTTGAATGCCATTATTATAATACACCGTAAGCGTAAGTTTTGAAGCATTATCGCGGTCTTTACCCCCCAGTTTGGCGTTCAGGTCGCTTTTGTAATGCAGCTCAAGGTTCACGCTTGCTCCGATGGTCAATGCGCCGGCAAGCAGCGTTCCTGCTAATGGCGTATTGGTAATATCAACCAGCTCTTCCGCTGTGAGCGCGCCCGCTGT
>Ga0099364_10008442_pt1 | contig 14497 bp, 17 predicted proteins | sample TergutTh196P3_FD_73070 | JGI IMG/M metagenome (GOLD analysis project Ga0099364, IMG submission 73070) | Microcerotermes parvus P3 segment gut microbial communities from Pointe-Noire, Republic of the Congo - Th196 P3 | ecosystem: Host-associated > Arthropoda: Insects > Digestive system > Gut ... | reverse complement strand
CAGAGCCGGAATATGCACCGATTGAAACAGGCGATATGCTTGAAACAGGCTGCTTGATTCTGTCTGAACCCGTAGACTTCCAAAGCCAAGCCGATAGGGATGCCCGGATTGCGCCGCCTATTTATGTGGCGATTAAACTAGCCGGGGCAATTCATACGGTATTGGTTCGGATTGATGTAAACCGTTAGGGGGTGTAAAAATTGTCACAAAGCACATATTCATTCGCTGATTTAACCATAACATTACAGCATCCCGCTGTTGGGCAGTTATCCCTTCAAGGTGAGGGTTTGGGCAACGTAACTTTTACCATGAGCGAAGATACTTCTGCCCATGATTTGGCGGCTGACGGTTCGGTAATGACATCCAAGGTGGAAGCCCGCAACGGTACGGTAGCGTTTGCGATACAGCAGACAAGCCCTGCCCATGCTTGGATGACAAGGCTGTTTAACTATTTGCAGGGTGCGCCGGCTAGGGAATGGGCGCAAATCGGGATGATGGCGCAGGGTTCTCATATGCGCGTTACTCACAGGGGCAGTAACATGTCAATCCAGAAGCGGCCGGACAAGCCCTATCAGCAACAGGGGCAACATGTGACTTGGACGTTGTTAGCGGGCGAGTTGCACGAAATGTAAAACGTGGAAGGAGATTGACCCATGAATCCCGATAAAATAAAAACCGTAGAGATTGACGGGCGCACTTTTCAGATTTATAAGATGAGTGCGAAAACGTCATTGAAGGTAACAAAAATCCTTGCCGCTAAGATATTACCCTTTTTGGACAGTTTTCTTGGCGGTAAGTTGATTGCGACTGACAACATGGATGAGTTTTTACAACACATATCCTTGGACGAAATCGCAAACGCCGTTGATAAAATCGAAGAAGCGGATTTGGATAAACTTATTGATTACGGCTTGACCCATTGTTATGAGAAATTGCCGGCCGGATTGACACAAGTATTGACGAGCAACGGAACATACAGCGTTACGGGCGTTGAAGATGACATGATGATGACATTACGCCTGACCGTTGAAGCTATCATGTGGAGTGTTGCGGGTTTTTTAGACGCAAGCCGCTGGACTTCGACATTTCAGGGGTTGGGAACTATGTTCCGGCAATTTACGCCAACTTCGATGAATACCACGGCGGCGGCTTCCTTTTCGGGCCAGTAATCGCAGGACATTGGAAGCAATACGAAACATGGGACGGAACCTATGACCTTGACGATTTGTTAGACATTACAGAGGTTATGCAAGTCAAGGCAGAAAATGAGCGGCGGGCGCAGGAACAAGCGGAAATTGAAGCGGAAATGAGGAAAAATCATGGCTAATGCGGCTGTATTAAAAGAATATTTAGTTGCTGTAGGCATGAAAGACAATCTTTCCGGGCCGATGCAACGCACGTTGCGCCAAAGCCAAGCGAATATCAAGCAGTTTGCAAAAAGTGTGACAATGGCGGGTTCAGCAATGGCGGGGCTGCTATTGGCCGCCAATGCCGGAATCGCCAAATTTGCATCTGGACTTGTACAGACGGATGACAGAATCAAAAAGCTCGCCGATGATATGAATATTACCCATGAAGAAGCTAACAAGGTGCATCATGCCCTTAACGCTATGGGTAAGAGTTTAGAGGAAATCGAAGCAAGTCCTGAATTATCAAGACAGTTTCAGCAACTCCAAAGGGATGCGGCGGCTATAACAATCCCTGACATGTCCGAAGGGCTGAATCAGGTAAGAGCCATACAGGGCGAATTTTTACGCCTTAGAAACACGGCGAGTCACGCCTTCCAATGGATAGGGCATCATTTGTTGAAATACCTTCATCAACCGATGGAGAAATTGCGGGATGTTTTCAGTAACCTAAACAGTAAAATTATTGTAAGTATGCCCGATTGGACACGCCGCATAGCCGGGGTTATGGCTTCGGTGGTCAATATTACTGCATCCGTAATACGGGGAGCGGCGGCGATTTTTAACGGTATCAAACGTGTTTTTGATATGATACCTAAAGAGGTTAAAATATTGACCGGAATATTGGCGGCGTTTGTCGCTTTTATCCGTGCCGGGCCGGTGGGCAAACTAATGATGATTTTTGCATTGCTTATGCTGTTGGTAGAAGATTTTTTTGTCTACCTTGACGGCGGGGAAGCGTTGCTTGGCGGTTTTTGGGGCTGGTTGATAAAAATATGGGAAAAGCTGAACGAAAGCGGCGGGATAATCGACAGAATGAAAACCGCCTTTACCGGTGCTATGGATGCAGTTGTCGGTGCTATCTTATGGATTATTGACTGGATAAGCGGGTTATACAACCGAATGCAGGAACTAGGCGTTATTGAAAATTGGGGGGATACCTTTACCCGTGTAGGCGAAGCTATCGGTAATGTCTTTGATGCAGTAAAGACTACTTTATCTGTACTGCTAAGTGGCTTTAGTGACGGTGCAGACACGGTACAACCCTTCTTGGCTTGGTTGCTTGCCGTTGCTTTACCTGATGCTATCGGGTTAATTGCCGATCTTGTATCAGGTGTTGCCGATGCGATTAGCTGGTTTATGAACCTGAACTATGCCAAAGAAATTTTGATAGGATTAGGGAAGGCAATTGGAGCGATAATCATAGCAAAAAAAGTTTGGGCGGGCGTACAAACTATATTGAATGCAATAATGATGGCTAATCCCATAACTTTGATAATCCTTGCGGTTTTGGCCTTGATTGCAATTGTTATATTGCTTGTCAAGAACTGGGATAAGGTAGCCGAATTTTTCAAAGGGCTTTGGGAACGTATAAAAAACATTTTCAAGGCGGCGATTGATACGGTTGTCGGTTTCTTCAAGGGTATTATTGATTGGATAAAAGACAACTTCAAGTCAATTGTCCTGTTTATCATAAACCCGTTTGCGGGGGTTTTCAATTATTTATATGAAAACTTTGAGGGTTTCCGCAATTTCATTGACAACATCGTTTCAGCAATCAAGAATTTCTTTGTGGGATTATGGGAAAAGATAAAAGACGTTTTTTCCGCTGTTGCTGAATGGTTTCACGATAAGTTTAACCAAGCTGTTGAATCTATAAATGAAGTTTTTAGCGTGATTGTTGAATTTTTCTCCGGCATTTGGGGAGACATTGTAGGGGTTTTCAGCGTAGTTGTAGACTTTTTTAAGGAAGTTTTTGGTAATGCTTATGATGAAATATTAAGTATTTTTTCTGGGATTATAGACTTCTTTAGTGGTATTTGGGAAGGTGTCTTGAAGGGTATTCGTGGTTTTGCAGATAAAGCAATAGGGTTTTTACAACCAATTATGGATTTTATTGGCGGTATCGGTAACTTCGTAGGCGGGTTATTCGGTGGCAAGAAAAACAACGCCGCTGACACTTTGCCCGGACACGCCGAAGGCGGCATATTTGACAAGCCGCATATTGCCAACTTTGCCGAAGATGGCCCGGAAGCGGTTATCCCCCTGACGAAACCAGGCAGGGCAAAAGAAATTTTGGGCGGTGTTATGAATTATTTGAACAATGGCAGACAGGCAATCAAAAGCCTTGATTCAGGGATGCAACAGCAAGCCCAAAACGTAAATAACACAAACGCAAATACAATCAATAATTATAATATTTCCATGCCTTCAAGCTACAACATCAACGATACATCCGGGCGGCCTGAACAAGTGGCAACGGCCGTTGAAAGAAAGGAACAACAGAAAATACGAAACTTGCAAGCATGTTTGAATACTTAGAGCCTGTTCCGAGTCTCGCTTTTAGTGGATTTTTGAGATGATTTTTCGTCAGGCTCAGTACATTTGCCTGCGGCAAATGCCACGCCTACGGCGTGTCCGGCCTTCTTGCCGGTACGCAAGGAAGTGCCGACAACGCATACTCGAAGAAAGTCTGCTAGGAGGCACTGACGAAGCATGGCGGAAAATCAGACAAAAATACGCTAAAATGGAGACTCGGAACAGGCTCTTGATAGGTAGGTGGATAATGGCAACTTACGGGCAATCCCCCTTCGGCCGTGATGACATCCCTCAACTGATTGGCATAAAAACCCATGTTGCGGGATTTTTCTTTGATGCTTTTTTGAAGCTAGACCATGAGCGGAAGCTGACTATAACAGACCATCCCGTTGAAGAAGGGGCAAATATTACAGACCACGCATTTGTGGAGCCAAAAGCGGTATCAATTGAAATAGGCATGTCCGATGTATGTTCCAGTTTTGTTGACGGGCAATTTACACAGCGGTATAGCCGTTCGGTATCTGCCTTTGATACCTTGGAAAAATTACAGGCTGACCGTGTGCCGATTGAAATTCATACAAAATTGGCAACATATAAAAACATGATGATTGAAACTATAACGGCCCCGGATGACTACTTGACCCGTAACAATTTACGGGCAACGGTATTTTTCCGGGAAATCATCGTTGTTTCAACTAAAACAGCAGCCTTGCCTGACAGAACAAGCGCAATGCCGCAAAAGACAGGCAGCACAAACGTTGGAGCGGTTCAACCGCAAGGCGGCAACACAGGGACGGTTCAATCACAAGGCGGCAATAATCCACCAGCTGATAACCGTTCCACTTTGCGCCGTGCCGCCGATGCTTTACGGGGGTGATTATCAATGTATATTGTTCCGCTGACAAGCAGACCGAATCAAAATTTCAGATGTACAATACCAGTCAACGGAAAAAACATAACATTTGATTTTACTTTCCGTTACAACAGCGAAGCAAATTATTGGATTATGGGCGTTTCTCACGCAACAACAGGGCAGAAGTATGTAAGTGACTTGCCCCTTCTTGCGGGGGTTTATCCTGCCGCCAATTTATTAGAGCAATACGAACATTTGAAAATAGGGGCGGCTGTTATCGTAAAGATTAACCCGGATAACCCGGATGATGCCCCAAACGATAAAAACCTTGGAACGGATTTTCAGCTTGTTTGGAGTGATAACCTATGAGCGAAATTTTATATGGCCGGCGTTACCGGGTGATTGTCGGCAGTGTTGATGTATCTGATTTGCGTTGTGTTTTTTATATTGAAAAAAGCATGGAAGAAACCCCGAATTACAGCGAAATCACGGTATATAACTTAGCCCCTGAAACGGAAAACAAAATTATTGAAACCGGGGAAAGAACCGTATTGGAAGCCGGGTATGTAGGCAGTCAGTACGGGCTTATTTTTGACGGTGACATTGTACAGGCGTTAAGGGGCAAAGAAGATAACACAACGTATACATTAACCCTTGTCTGCCAAGATGCGGATAAATTTTTGAACAATGGTTTTGTCAATCAATCATTAACGGCGGGGCAGACCCCGGCAACGATAGCGGAAAAACTTTGCAGGAAGGCTGCAAACGCCGTTGAACTGGATTGTGTTTCTGAAAACTTGGAAAATAAAAAACTGACACGGGGCAAGGTTGTTTTTGGTCTTGCCCGTGATTACCTTCACCAGATAGCCCGGACAGAGCAAGCGGCTTTTTACTGCAATGACGGCAAAGTCAACATAGTAAAAGCCGCTGACTTGCCGCAAGGTGAAATCGTGTCGTTGTGTCCAAAATCGGGCTTGATTGGTGCGCCGGAAATGACCGATGACGGCATAAAGGCAACATGCCTGTTAAACCCCCGGCTAAACCTTAACAGCTTTGTTCACATTGATAACAGCTATGTAAGGAAACAGAAAATGAGCCGTGACAGCCAGCCTAAACAGATGGATATAGACGGGGTTTATAGGATTGTTAAAATTATACACGAGGGTGACACAAGGGGTAACAGTTGGTATACCCAATTCACAGGTATTGCCCAAAGCGGCGATACACCGAATACGGGAGATAGTATGCGATGAGCGATAAATTAAAAATGAGCCTTGGCGAAAGAATGGGCGGCGAAGAAGAATGTATGCGCCGTGCCATTGAAAACAAAACCGATAATTTACGGGTTGCCATGCCGGGGAAGATAATCACCTTTGACGAAGCGAATCAAACGGCAGCGGTTCAGCCCTTAATTAAGGAGCAAATAAGGGGTAAATGGGAATCCTTGCCCCAACTGCTTGATGTACCTTGTGTGTTTCCAAGGGCGGGCGGCTATTGCCTGACCTTCCCCGTCAAGCCGGATGACGAATGTTTGATTGTCTTTAACGATATGTGTCTTGATTCATGGTGGCAATCGGGCGGCGAACAAATCCAGCTTGAATGCAGGCGGCATGATTTATCAGATGCTGCTTGTCATTTGGGTATTCAAAGCGTACCAAGGGCGGTTACTGATTACAGCATAAATTCAATGCGGTTGCGGAACGAGGACAACGATTCATTTTTTGAAATTATGGACGATGACAAAACCGTCAATATTGTTGGTGCTGAAAATATCAACATTGAAGCGGAAGCCGATTTATGTATCACGGTATCAGGCAGCACAACAATTAACACAACGGGCAATACCGTTGTTAAATCGGGCGGCAACGTGGATATAACAGCCGCTACAATCAACTTGAATGGCACGGTTATTGTAAATGGGGCTTATGTTGCCCGCCTTGGCGATGAAGTCACATATCCGGGCGGTATATTGCAACTCAGCGAGAATGTGAATGCGGGTGATTAAAATGAAATACAGAAAACTTGACGAAAACGGCGATTCAACTTTTGGAAGCGGTGTCTTTCATACGGGCAGGGAAGCCGTAGCGCAAGCCATATTAACCCGCCTTAGGCTTTTGTATGGTGAATGGTGGGAAAATACCGCCGATGGACTGCCCCTCTTTGAAAGGATTTTGGGGGTATACGGCGGCGAAGAAGCAAGGGGGGCCGTAGACTTGATTATTTCAGAACGCATACAAGGTACACAGGATGTAACAGCCGTTATCAGTTATGAAAGCAATTTTGACCCTGAAACAAGGCATTACAGCGCATATTGCATTGTTGATACCGCTTTTGGGGAAGCAACTTTCCAATTAGCTGAAAACTTGCAAAGAATTGAGGTGGTTTAGTGGCTTATTTTGCGCCGTATATAGATGAAAAAGGGTTGCACATTCCTACATACAACCAAATAAAAGATTCTTTGCTGAATGAAGCCCGTGGTATTTACGGGAACGACATTTACTTAGACAATGACAGCCAAGATTATGAGTTTATAACCCTAATGGCTGACCGTATGCACGATACTTTGTTGGCGGCGCAGATGGTTTATAATAACCGTGGCCCAAGAACGGCAATCGGCGGCGCATTGGATGGGCTTGTCAAGCTAAACGGCATAAAGCGTAAATATGCAACGCCTTCAACTTGCGTTGTTACAATCACGGCTGAACCAAGAACGCAAATCATAAACGGCATGATTGAAGATGATTTGGGCAATAACTGGACACTTCCAACGCCTTTACAAATCCCCGATGCCCCCGGCGTTATGAGCGTTGAAGCCTTGGCAACTTGCACGGTTACAGGGCGCATTACTGCCCCGCCAGGCACGTTGTCAAGGATTGTAACCCCAACAGGCGGCTTTGTTGCTGTAACAAACAACGAAGCCGCTATTTTGGGGCAAGAGATTGAGGAACAAGAAGCATTGAGGGCAAGGCAGACCATTTCAACGGCTCGACCTTCAAAAACGGTTTTGGAAGGGCTGATTGGCGGCATTGCGGAAATCCCTGATGTTACCCGTTACCGGGTGTATGAAAATGACACAAACATCTTCGGCTATTACGGCCCCCCGATACCGGGGCATAGTATATCAGCCGTTGTTGAAGGGGGTCTTGATAAAGTAATTTCCGAAGAAATCTATTTGAGGAAAACCCCCGGCTGTTTCAGTTACGGCGATATTACTTTTGACATCCCAAGCGGTGAAGCTATGGGTATGCAACTGATAACCCCTATCAGTTTCTTCAGGCCGATTTACTTTGATATTTACGTTACTATCATGGTGAAACAACTAACCGGGTATTCCACAAACACAGATGTAGAACTCAAGAAAAATGTCGCGGCGTACCTTAACAGCTTGGATATTGGCGATTGTTTGACAATTAGTGCATTATGGGGGGCGGCGTTATCCGCAATGTCAAACATGCATCGGCCTAGTTTTTCAATAACAAGCCTGACAGCCGGAGTTGACCCGCAAGACCAAAACCCGCATGACATAGAAATCCCCTTCAATGCCGTTACCCGTGGGTTCATTGAAAAGGTGGTTGTTGAATATGCCTGATAACAAGCACTATACAAGCCGGGTTGTTCCTCAACACAGAAAACCAAAATTCCTGAAATGGCTGGACACTAATATTCAACCGTTTTTTGATGCGGAAACCTTGCTGAAGGCGATGGATAATGATTTTGAAATCGACAACGCTGTCGGCAAGCAGTTGGATGTTACCGGGGATATTGTCGGCCGCAACAGGGTTTTATCTTTTGACCCGGTAAACGGTGACAGCCCGATACTTGACGATGACACATACCGCTTGCTTCAAAAAGCTAAAATCTCAATGAATATGTGGGATGGTACAATCCCCGGCGTGTTAGACCTTTGGGAAAACCTTTTCCCCAAATACAGGCTTGTAATCCAAGACAACCAAGATATGACAATGGATTTATATGTTATAGGGCTTGTTTCCCCTTTGGAAAAGGAATTGTTGGGCAGGGGTTATATTGCCCCTAAACCGATGGGCGTTCTAATTTGCTTTACTTTCATTTACCAGCATGACCCAATGAAACACACGGCTTTTACAGCGGGTATGCGGCATGATTCTATCACATCAAATCAAATGCCGCAATTTGAATGTGAATTTGTTTTCGAAGATGAGATTTTCACAGGGAGCAACTTGTGGGGTGTTAGCAGTACGGAAATACCGCCATATATCCCCGAAGGTGAATTAGCTTTGATGGATAATATCAGCGGTGCGGGGTGGAGTATAACCCTGACAACTTTACCGAAGGGAGTTTAATATCAATGAATTATGGTTTTGTTATCACAAGGCAAGGGCTGAATCTCATTACTAAACTTTTGATACCAACTGATTTAGTGCTAACCCGTGTAATGGTGGGTAATGGACGGGTTGAAGAAAATCCTGACCCTATTTGGTTTACCGATTTAATTTCACCGATAGCGCAAGCGGCTTCAACAACGCCGATAGTAAATAACCGTCAACTGGAATTTACCGTTGAATACCGCAATGACATGGGAACGGATTTAGGGACAGGCGGCGGTCTTGCTACAGGCTTTTGGCTGAATGAATTCGGCGTGTTTGCACTTGACCCTGACGAAGGGGAAATCTTGCTATATTACGCAAGTTTGGGGGATTATCCCCAATGGGTTCAGCCCTTTACCCCCGGTATGTTGGATGTCCGGCGTTATCCTATTTCTATAGGGCTAAGTAGTGATGCAACGGTGGTTTTGCAATACCCGTCTGTTGCGTTTTTAACTTCGGAGGATTTGGAGCGGCACAACAAAGACCCTAACGCACATAATGCCATAATTGCCGGACTGCAAAGACAGATTGATGAGTTAAAGGTGTTTTTAAGCCCTTTCAGAATTGGCACGTTGGTTGTAAACGGCAATGCGAATGAAGCGCAAGTACAGTTGACGGCAAGCGGAAACATAGAAACGTTGGTGCTTAACCGCAATAATAAAAAGATAGGAGAAATATGACCATGAGTGAAATAAATAAAGTGGGTGTCCAACTCAATGCAATGGATAACGAAATCGGCACAGGTTCTTCTAATCCAGTGGGCAGGGTTGGTTATACTGACCCTACTAGCGGCAACTTTCAGCCTGTGACCCTGCCCGCTTCCGACATTGTAACCCCGGACGGCGAAACGGCGCAAACAAGCCTTGCACAAATCCCTGGCATACAAACAAAAGTAAACAACCATTGTGATACTTTAGTCACTAGCGAAGCCGGGGCGCATGGCTTCCGTTTTAACATGGAAGATAAACGGATGGAGTTTTTTAACCCGGTTAAAGGCGGCTACGAAGGCTTTGACGGTACCGGAGGGGATGATGTTGGCGAATCTCAAAACTTTCATGTAAGCGGAAGCGGCGCTAACTTACTGATAAATTCCAATTTTAGAAACCCCGTAAATCAACGGGTGCAAAGAGAGATAACAAGCAATGGATATTTCATTGACAGATGGGCAGTTATTTCAGGGAAAGCAACATTAACATCAAGGGGTATTACTTTAGAATCGGGAAGCGCATCCATGTCACTTTATCAGTATATAGAGTTTCCTGAATTATATGACGGATTAACTATGACCGTATCAGCCAATGTAGGCGAGACGATATATCATGCGACAGGTACGTTCGTTAGGGGTGTGGACAGCGGACCGTCTGTATCAATTGATTCAGAATTTCAATTAAGCATTATTTCGGACGAGTCCAGACGTTTAAGGGTAAGCTTCATAGGTACGGGAGTAATTACTGATATCCGCTGGGTCAAGCTGGAGTTGGGCGAGAAGCCGACACCTTTTATGCCGAGACACTTTGCGGAGGAATTAGCCTTATGTCAAAGATACTATGAGAAAAGCTATGATATAAATACGTTGCCCGGCACGTCTGGAGCCAGAGGGAGGATATACTTTTCTACCGGAGTGCTTTCAAACGGTCTTGCTCTCAAGGGCAGTACTGCAATCTTTAAAGTGACAAAACGCACAAGACCCACCGTTGCCATTTACGACCAGTTAGGCAATGCGGGAAAGATAAGCACTCTCGATGCCCACGGGAATAGAACAGATGCACAAAACTACAAATACCTAACTATTGGAAATAATGCTTTTGAATTAGCTAATGACGGCACTTCCGGCGGACATTTGTACTTTTGGGTTGCAGATGCTGAGTTATAAGAAAGGAGAATAGATATGGATGTATTTTACAACAAACTATATATTCGCATAGACGATATAAACAATATCATAAGGGGATTTTCAGACGCCTTTGAACAGCCCCTTGGAAGCGACATATGTATCAATGAGCAGGGGGGGCGGCATTTTGAATTACCAATATTACCCGGACAGCCTAATCCACCCCTGCAAAATGAGGACGGTATACACTTATACCGCTATGAAAACCATATGGTTATCGTCAAAACTAAGGAAGAGCTGGAAGCGGAACGCAGAAAAACAGTCTTTGATACGGCGGCGGAGCTAAAGCTTGAAGAAATGAACACAGCCTGTCAAAACGCCATAACCGCCGGGGTAGAAATAGAAACATCCCAAGGGGTAAAGCATTTCAGCCTGACGGAACATGACCAGATGGAGATAACTAACCTGTCAATGCAATTGGAGAGGGCGGTTTTGGGTCAGCCTTCTAAAATCGACCTTAATCAAGGCATACCGTACCATGCGGACGGTGAGCTTTGCCGTTTCTGGAGTGCGGAGGATTTTACCGCAATAGCGCAACGTTCCATGGAGCATATTTTTTATCACCGTACATATTGCAACCATTTGCGGCGGCATGTTAAGGGCATTGAGGATTACGACGAATTACAGCTTGCAACCTACGGCATGGAGCTGCCGCCAGAGCTTGCGGCAAGCATGATGGCTCTGTTGGGACAGGGGGTACAAGATGGGTAGAATGTGCTTCTTTAAAACCGTCACACTATGGTTGTGGGGCGGTTTTTTGTATTACATAATTGAATTAATCTGGCGGGGTTACAGTCATCCGTCAATGTTTATTGTCGGCGGGATTTGCTTCTTGCTCATAGGCGGTATTAATAATTTTTTCCCGTGGGAGTTGGGGCTTTTTTGGCAGGCCCTGACAGGTGCGGTGATGATAACGGTTGTGGAGCTGTTAAGCGGAATGGTTATAAACCTTCGGCTTGGGCTTAATGTTTGGGATTACAGCGATATGCCGTTAAATATTATGGGACAGGTTTGTCTGCCCTTCACCGTGGCTTGGATTGCTTTAGCGGTTGTAGCTGTTTTTGTTGACGATTATCTTAGATGGAAGCTCTACGGTGAAGAAAAACCAAGGTATACATTATCTTTTCGTATCGGAAAGTAGAGAGGCGGTATATATGAACAATGAACAAATGGCGGAGTTAATTCTTACACATACAAGAGAGATTACCGAATTGCAAGCTACTGTGAAATCCGCTCATCATCGCATAAGCGAAAATGCCGAAATTGCGGCGGGTATAAACGACCTTGCGAGAAGCATTACGGAAATGACAGCGGAAATCAAACACCTGACAAAGCGCGTTGACGCTTCGATTGAAAAAATAGAAGCGGGACAAAAAGCGCAGGGCAGTAGAATCGGGGAAATCGAAAAGGTGGTGTTATCAATCGCGCGCATAGAAAAATATATTGATGAACACAAGAAGCGGCTCGACGTGATTGAAAAAGCTCCCGCTCAGAAATGGGATAAATTTACTTGGCTTATTATTGCGGGGGTTGCCGGGGCGATTATTACATTTGTAATGTCGCAAATTTTATGACAATAGGCGGGTGATTCCATGAATCCTTGGAAACAATTTTTGACAAATATTGCAAATCTTTTCAAAGTAAAGACAATCGTAACCCTTGCGGTTGTCTTTACTTTTTGCTTTTTAACAATAAGGGGTATTAATGCAAGCGGCGAATTTTTAATGATTGCTACAGCCGTTGTCACTTACTATTTCACAAAAGACGGCGGCAAAAAAGATACAGAAGACAGCAATTTTATTGAACACAGGAAGGAAGATGGATTATGAGAAAGATTTTCATTGATGCCGGCCATAATTTCAGCCTGTTTGACACAGGGGCGGCGGCTAACAACATGCGAGAGCAAGATATTACCTTCGAGGTATCTTCTCTATTAACCGAAATGCTGAAAAATGATTTTGATGTGCAACTGAGCCGGCCTACGCTGCAAACAAACTTGGGGAGTAATTTCAGTTCGTCCTTGAATTCCCGCTGGCAAATGGCCAACCAATGGGGTGCTGACTGTTTTATGTCGCTCCACGTAAACGCCGGGGGCGGTACGGGGGCTGAAACTTTCTTTTTCAGGGACGGCGGGGAGCGGGGGCGGCGTTCTGAAGCGTTTGCGAAAGCCATAAATGATACTTATGCGGCTGAAATGGGGCTTCGCAACAGGGGTGTAAAGCCTGATACTCAAACGAGTGTAGGGTCTATCGGGGTTTTACGGAGTACCACGATGCCCGCTGTTTTGCCGGAGCTTGCATTTATTGACAGCCCGTTAAGTAATCCTGATGTTGGTATTTTGAGGAATCGGCGGCGGGATATGGCGGCGGCTTTGGCAAAAGGGGTTTATCAATATTTTGGAATGAAACAGACGTTGGCAACCACCACCGGAAATGCAATCAATGAAAGTACGGTTAAAGAAAGCAGGATTTTAATCGACATTTTAGGTACTGAAACCGAGATTAACGGGCATATCACAAACGGTGTAACATGGACGCAGTTTAGACCGCTTCTGGAAGCTTTGGGTTATGATGTTGATTGGGATGACAAGCGGCGTATGCCTGTGGTTAGACCGCAAACGGTTAAGATTGACCTTTTGGGTTCTGAAACCGAGATTAACGGACATATCACTAATGGAGTTACATGGATACAATTTAGACCGTTATTGGAGGGTTTGGGCTTTGATGTTACTTGGGATGGTGAGCGGCGTATGCCTGTGGTTCGCAACCCGGAACCCGGAGTCCGTAACCCGGAAAAAGCGGAAAATAATTCTCAGAGTCTTGGAGCTTCCGAGCCATCGGGTTCCGTCAGCGTAACCGCTGAGGAATTGGAAATATTGCGGAAGATTACCCATGCCGAGGCGCGGGGTGAAGATGAGAAAGGGCAAATATTGGTTGTTAATGTGATTCTTAACAGGGTAAAAAGTCCATGGTTTCCTAATACAATCCGCGAGGTTGTGTTTGCGCCTAACCAGTTTGAACCTACACGTAACGGGACGTTTGAAGCCGCTTCGCCGGGTGCGTTGACTATTGCGGCAGTGGGCAAGGCTCTTGGCGGTACTGACCATTCGCAAGGGGCTACGTATTTTCGCAGTCTGTCAGGCTTAACTCCTGAGGGATGGCATGAACGGGCGGTTAGAGAGGGTAAGCTTCGATGGCTTTTTGACCATGGGAATCACCGGTTTTATATTGAAGCATAAACCTTTTTATAATTTGCTGAAAAAGGTTTAGAATGGTGTTACTAACTGGTTACTAATATGACCCTAAAACAACACTTTTGACCCTTGGCACTATTCCATTTTTCCTTGGAATTATCGCATTTAAGGGATTGTAAAATAGAATAATTTTATGTGCTAATTATTTTTTCGACAGTTTCCATAAAATACTTTAGGACATAACCTAAAAATCAGCCGGTGTTAAACGATATACAGCGGAACAGCCGGTAAGGTAGTACTGTCAAGTGGGAGTATTTTTGGGGAGTGTTTACTAAATAATTATATCTATGAGTGACATGAAAAGCCGCATAAAGCATGGTCGTGAGTTCCACCATAATTATAGAACGGGAAACCACACACGATTCGCCTAAATTTCGCAAACCAGTGCCTTTGGGGGAAGTTATTGCTTTCGATTAAGTGTGTTTCGGC
>Ga0099364_10008441_pt1 | contig 14499 bp, 11 predicted proteins | sample TergutTh196P3_FD_73070 | JGI IMG/M metagenome (GOLD analysis project Ga0099364, IMG submission 73070) | Microcerotermes parvus P3 segment gut microbial communities from Pointe-Noire, Republic of the Congo - Th196 P3 | ecosystem: Host-associated > Arthropoda: Insects > Digestive system > Gut ... | reverse complement strand
AAGCGGCATGACGATGATGATCGTTACACACGAGATGGAGTTCGCCAAAAACGTATCCACACGGGTTATTTATATGGACGAGGGCGGTATTTACGAGGAAGGCCCGCCGGAGGCCATTTTCGGTTCTCCAAAGCGGGAAAAAACGAGAGCGTTTATAAACCGTATAAAGAATTTCCGGCATGATATATCTTCCGAAAATTTTGATTTTATCAGTCTGACAAACGATTTGTTGAACTTCTGCGCAGCGAACGCGCTGTCAAAGTCGAACATGAATAAGGCGGGGCTGCTTTGCGAGGAACTTACAGTGAATCTCATTGATAAAAAAGATTTGCTCAGCATAGATTTCAGCTTTCCTGACAGTCAGGAATCATTTGAACTCACGGTCACATACGGAGGAGATGAAAATGATGTTACGCAATCGAGCGGCATGGAAGCCGATATTGTCCGTGGAATCGCGAAAGAGATAGCCCATGAATACGACGGCGTGAATAAGATTCGCCTAAAATGGGGCAGGCAGTAATAAACTTATTAAAGCAGTAAAAGCTACAACGCAAGCCGCAAGCTTGTTGACAATACAATTGTTTCGTGTATAATGATAGGGCGTACTGTTGAATGCGTATTGTGTTCTTCGGTACGTCGTAGTCGTAGAGGTTTCGCCGTATTTCATCAGGAGGATAGTATGTTAAGCAATAGTGAAAAAACAATGGATAAAATAACCGCGCTGTGCAAGGGCAGAGGTTTTGTCTTCGCGGGCAGCGAAATTTACGGAGGGCTTGCCAACTCATGGGATTACGGTCCTTTGGGCGTCGAGCTGAAGAATAATATAAAGCGCGCGTGGTGGAAGAAATTCGTTCAGGAGAGTCCGTACAACGTCGGGCTTGACAGTTCGATACTGCTAAACCCCAGCGTATGGGTCGCATCAGGGCATGTCGTGAGCTTCAACGACCCGCTCATCGACTGCAAGGGCTGCAAAATGCGCCATCGCGCGGATCATTTGCTGGAAGCCGCGGGCGTCAGCCCCATTGGTTGGACAAACGAGAAAATGAGCGAGTACATCGCGGAAAACAATATCGCCTGCCCCCACTGCGGAAAGACCGATTTTACGCCTATCCGCAAATTTAACATGATGTTTAAGACGCATCAGGGCGTCACGGAGGACAGTTCCACGGAACTATATCTTCGCCCCGAGACCGCGCAGGGTATTTTCATAAACTTCAAGAATGTCCAGCGCACTACTCGGCGCAAAATTCCGTTCGGCGTCGCACAGATTGGCAAATCGTTTCGCAACGAGATAACGCCGGGGAATTTCATTTTCCGTACGCGCGAATTTGAGCAAATGGAGATGGAATTCTTCTGCAAGCCGGGAACGGAGCTGGAATGGTTTGACTACTGGCGCGCTTTTTGCCGCGATTGGCTGCTCTCGCTCGGACTTAATGAGAATAACATCAGAGCGCGTGACCATGATAAAGAGGAACTGTCGCACTATTCAAACGCGACGACCGACTTTGAATATCTGTTCCCGTTCGGCTGGGGCGAGCTTTGGGGAGTTGCAAGCCGCACAAACTTCGACCTCACCGCGCATCAGACCGAAAGCGGCGAGTCAATGGAATACTTCGATCAGGAGAGCGGAGACAAGTTCATCCCGTTTGTCGTAGAGCCCGCTCTCGGCGTGGAACGCATGGCGCTCACATTCCTAGTTGATGCCTACGACGAGGAAGTTGTAGACGCGGAGAAAAACGATGTCCGCACCGTCTTGCGTCTGCATCCTGCCCTTGCTCCGTTCAAATGCGCCGTCCTGCCTTTGTCGAAGAAGCTTTCCCCTGCGGCGGAAGAGGTGTTCAACACGCTCCGCAAGCGCTTCATGTCCGACTTCGACGACAGCGGTTCGATCGGCAAGCGGTATAGGCGGCAGGATGAGATAGGCACGCCATATTGCATAACTTTCGATTTCGATTCTGAAAACGACGGATGCGTCACCGTCCGCGAAAGGGATTCAATGGTTCAAGAGCGCATAGCAATCGAAAACCTAACCGCGTATCTTGAGGAAAAAACAGCATACTGATGCGCTCTGCGGAGCGCAAGGAGTCAGAAGTCAGAAGTCAGAAGTCAGAATACGAGGATAGGACGAGGGAATTTTCTTGTTTTTTATTCGCTCCGATTGTCGTTAAGGTACAGTAGAAAATTTAGAATTTGGATGGGGAGCGGCTTTTCATTCTCAATTATCAACTATCAATTATCAATTGCGCTCCGCAGAGCGCGTCAGGAGGTGCATGGTTATATGGATATAGAAAAAGAAACCCGAGATTTGAGGGTTGTCGCGGATGGCATCCGACTGGTGACGCTGCAGACGTTTTCATATCTGGGCTTTGGACATATCGGCGGCTCGATGTCGATTATTGAGACCCTCGCCGTGCTATATGGCGGCGAACTCAGATGCGACCCGCAAAAACCTGATTGGGATGGCAGGGACAGGCTCGTAATGTCAAAGGGCCACGCAGGTCCCGCGCTCTACGCAACTCTATGTCTGCGTAACTATTTCCCGAAAGAGCTGCTGCTCGAGCTTAACCAAGGAGGCGGCAGTATGCCGAGCCATTGCGACATGCACAAGACGCCGGGCATAGACATGACGACGGGCTCGCTTGGACAAGGTATGTCAACCGCAATAGGGATTGCGCTCGGAACAAGGCTGAATGGCTCGGGAAGCTACACGTTCCTAATCCTTGGCGACGGCGAATGCAACGAAGGGCAGGTTTGGGAAGGCGCAATGTTTGCCGCCCACCAAAAACTGGGCGGGCTGATCGCGTTTGTCGATTGGAACAAACAGCAGCTTGACGGTTTCACGAAGGATGTCTTGGACTTGGGAGACATCAGCGCGAAGTTTGAAGCGTTTGGCTGGCACACCCAGAGCGTTGACGGGCACGACCCGGGCAAAATCAAAGCTGCGGTGATTGAGGCGAAGCTTGCGGCAGACAAGCCGAGCGCGATTATTCTTGACACGGTTAAAGGCTACGGCTGCAACTTTGCCGAGGGAATAAGCGGCAATCATCATATGACGTTCACGGCGGAACAGATGGACAAAGCCATAGACGAAGCGGCGCAAAGACTGGAAGTTTCGCGCGAGAAAGCGTTGGGTGGGGGTAGTAAGAATGTTTGAAGTACATGAATGGTTTGAGCAAAGCCCTGTATTAATGCGTGATGTATATTGCGAGACGCTTCTTGACCTAGCGCTTGAAAATGAGAATATCGTTGTATTGGACGCAGATTTAATCAGCTCTTCAGGCATGAAGCCGTTTTTTTCGCGCTATCCCGACAGGGCGATACAATGCGGGATAGCGGAAGCGAACATGATTGGCATTGCAGCGGGGCTGTCCTCGATGGGGAAGATTCCGTTCGCGCACTCGTTCGGCAGCTTCGCCACTCGCCGCGCATGTGACCAGATTATGATTTCGGCGGCATACGCGAAGCAGAACGTCAGGATAGTAGGGACAGATCCAGGCATTACAGCGGCGTATAACGGCGGTACGCACATGCCTTTTGAAGATATGGGCGTTTTGCGCTCGATACCCACGATAACGCTGATCGAGCCGACGGATCCCGTCATGCTTGCGGATATGCTCAAGCAGCTAACCACGCTGCACGGCGTGTATTACATACGCACAGCCCGAAAGAATACTGCGGCTATTTACCGCGAAGGCTCCACGTTTGAAATCGGGCGCGGCAACGTGCTGCTTACAGGCAATGACGTAACGATAATCGCAAGCGGCATCATGGTCGTAGAAGCGTTAAAGGCAGCAGCGATTCTCCGCGCAGACGACATTTCGGCAAGGGTTATAGATATGTTTACATGGAAACCTATAGACGCAGGGCTCATAGAGGGCTGCGCGCGCAGTACAGGGGCGTTTGTGACGGCGGAAAACCATAATGTCGTGGGCGGCCTAGGTTCCGCCGTTGCGGAAGTTTTGTGCGCAACATACCCTGTTCCTCTCGAAAAGGTAGGCGTTGACGACAGGTTTGGCCAGGTCGGCACGGAAGAATTTCTACGCGAGGAGTACGGCCTGACAGCAATCGAAATCGTCGCGGCAGTCCATCGTGTACTCGCTCGGAAATAACGAGGTGTATTTATGGAACAAGATAAAGTATTGGCATTGCTGAACAGCGTTAAGGATGGCGGGACATCGCCCGAAGAAGCGCTTCTAAAACTCAAGACGCAGCCGTTTGAAGACGTCGGATATGCAAAAATCGACCATCATCGCGGATTGCGCCACGGCATTAGCGAAGTGATTTACGGAGAGGGAAAGACGACAGAGCAAATCGCCGGGATAGTGTCTGTGATGATGGAACGCGGGCAGAAGAACATCATGGTCACGCGCCTGTCCGCGATTAGCGCGGGCGAGCTTGAAAAGCTGTGCGGACTGGAGTATGACCCCGTTTCCCGCATCGGCATCGTCAATCGCGAACCCACCGCGTCGCCACATGGGCTGATCGTGGTGGCCGCTGCGGGCACGAGTGACATAAACGTTGCGGAGGAAGCAGCATTCACTGCCGAAACACTTGGAAACAAAGTAGAGCGGTTGTATGACGTGGGCGTCGCAGGACTTCACCGCCTACTTAGCCATCTTGACACTATAATGAGCGCGCGCGTCGTCGTAGCGGTCGCGGGCATGGAAGGCGCGCTTGCGTCGGTCGTCGGCGGTCTCGTGGCATGTCCCGTTATCGCGGTACCGACAAGCGTCGGCTATGGGGCAAACTTCTCAGGGCTTTCCGCGCTGCTGACCATGCTGAACTCCTGCTCCGGCAATGTAAGCGTAGTAAACATAAATAACGGCTTCGGCGCAGGATATATATCAAGCCTAATAAACCATATCGGGGAGTGAACACGGTCTGCGCATCGCGAGGGAAGTTAGGAGTTAGGAGTTAGGAGTTAGGAGTTAGGAGTTACCCTACAGGTTATTTATTGCAATTACAAACAAGATTTTCTGACCCCTGACCCCTGACCCCTGACCCCTGTTACTTGTTACTTGTTACTTGTTAATTATGCATTATGCATTATGAATTATGAATTATAAATTGAGGGTGCGGTAGTAGTATGAGGATTTATTTAGATTGTTCCATGGGTGCGTCGGGTGATATGCTTATGGCGGCTTTATATGAGCTTTTGCCGGATAGGGGCGCGTTTCGCGAGAAAATGGCGCGTCTCGGGCTCTCCGATGTTACAATCGATTATTCCGACTCAATAAAATGCGGAATAAAAGGAACTCATATCACGGTAAAAGTAGGCGGCTCAGAAGACTTAAGCCACGACATCCCCCCCCACACCCACGACGCCCACGACCATAACCACCCCCACGCCCACGACCACCATGACCACGATAACGCTCACGGACACACCCACGACGGTCACACTAACACTCACGGTCACACCCCTGACCACGATAACACTCACACCCACGACCATCACGACCATGCCAACGGTCACGCCCACAACCATAACCACGACCATGAAACCATCGACATAACTCCTCACTCCTCACTCCTCACTCCTAACTCAACACCCTCAACTCTCAACTCTCAACTTTCAACTCTCAACTCCCCGCGTTACGGCTACAACGAAATCCAAAATCTAATCAGCGGGCTCGACCTGCCCGACAATGTGATTGCGGACGCTCTCGAGGTGTATAGGATTCTCGGCGAAGCGGAAGCGGCAGTACACGGCGTCCCGCTCGATGAAATCCATCTGCATGAAGTCGGTTCGCTGGATGCAGTTGCGGATATTGTCGGCTGCTGCCTGCTTGTCAACATGCTTGGCGTTGAGGAAATTTCAGCGTCGTCCGTGCATGTCGGTTCCGGTTTCGTAAAATGCGAACACGGGATTTTGCCCGTCCCCGCACCAGCGGCGGCAGAGATACTAAAAGGGATTCCGATTTACGGAGGGCGGGTAAAGGGCGAGCTTTGCACACCGACAGGGGCGGCGCTTCTGAAGCGTTTCGCGGCGAGGTTCGGCGATATGCCGCATATGACGATAACAAAAATCGGCTACGGCATGGGCACGAAGGATTTTGATGCGGTAAACTGTGTCCGCGCGTTCCTTTGCGAAAGCGATGTACCCGAAGCAAATAATGACCACGCCCACAACCACGACAGCGTATATGAAATAACCTGCAACCTTGACGACATGACGCCGGAAGCCATCGGTGCCGTATTTGATATCTTGCTCGAAAACGGCGCGCTCGACGTATTTGCAACGCCGATAACCATGAAAAAAAACCGCGCCGCCGTCATGCTCTCCTGTCTTTGCGCGGAGGGAAGCCATGACGCCGTCGCGCAGGTAATGCTGGAGCATACGTCCACGCTCGGCGTGAGAATATCGACATATCGGCGCAAAATCTTGTCCCGTTCCGCCGCTACGGTTTCAACGCAGTTCGGTGAAATCCGCATTAAACTCGCGGAGGGCTTCGGCGTGTCGAAGCATAAACCCGATTACGACGATGTACTAAAAGCCGCAAGAAAGCACGGCGCTCCATTCATGACTGTCTATGACGCAGCTATGCAGGCAGCGCAACGGGTATAAGCATGGATGAGCAGAAGAAATACACCTCAACACTGATACCGAGACAGGAGGACGCATCGGCCAAAAGAGCATCGGCGCCGCTCGGCGGTATGCGCTCTAGCGGAGATACTACGTTTTCAGGTGCGATGTTCGCCGAAGTGGATGTCGATTTTAGTTCTGCTTATGCCTCCGAAAAGGCGATACGCTTTTTTTCATCTGTCACACCTCCCGAGCCAGTTGAAAAAAAGGAGTATGACCCTATTCGGATGAGGTTTAATGAAATGCGCAGACTGGCGTCCGAAAGGCCATTTGTTAGAGGAGACGCCGAACTTTTCTACAGACAGGCGAAATTCATGGAGGATTTCACAGATGATTTTGAGGACAGCGCCAATTTCCCCAAATTCCTCCTAAACTTCCCTCAATATCAACGAATGGGATATGAACAGCTCCGCACATACTTCACATGGCGCACGAAAGCAAGGCGCGGCGACTTGCAGCCAATTCCCGGGTCGTATGCATTCATCTATGTATATGAACTGCTCTGTAACATTGGCGTGGCGGATCCTTTGGAAGGCCTTGCGAAACTGGTCGATGTTTGGAACATATGCCTGAGACTGGCGCCCGCGCTGGGCAGCCACATGCCGCAATGGCTGAAAGATTACCACATCTACTATGATTTGCCGCATAGCTTCGCAGATTTTGCAAAAGAATACGGTCTGCTGGAACATTACTCCACGAACTTCATTTTCGATAAGGATATCGGAAACGATTTTGATATCTGGAATCGAATATCCGGCTATAGCGTCATAACATCCAAGTTTATCAAAGACGGGAACGAACAGCATTTTAAGGATTGCTTCCTCACTGTTATCGAAGGCATCCGCAGGCTTTGCGCAAAGAACAACATCCGCATCGAAGACCTGTTCATCTACAGCATCGGAAGAAAAATGCCTTGGAACCCGTTTAAGAGCGCTCTATTTTTCCAATGGATGCGGCAACCCGACCGAAAGGTGGTCTTGCCGGGTCAGGAACGTTATTACTGCAAGAGCAACAAGTGGTCCGCAAAGCTTCCAATATATTATTCGACTCAGAAAGACTTCGTTGGATATATAATAAAGAAGACCGAAGCATGTATGCGACAGACCGCCAATTACAAATATAAACTCAAAGCGGAGCCATATGTGCGGGACAACAGACCCCTGGGTGAGTTGAAAGCAATCGAGGGCGCAGGCATCGCGCTTGACGCAGCAATCGAGAACGCAGTGCAAGAGTATTACATAAATCTGACGCGCACAGTAGTCACCGTTGACCTTGGCAACCTTGACCGTATCCGCGAAGAAGCACGAGGAACGCAGGAGAAGCTGATTGTCCAAGAAGAGTTAGGAGTTGGGGGTGCGGAGGTAGGAGTTAGGGGCGCGGAGTTAGGAGTTAGGCGTGAGGAGTTAGGAGTTGAGCGTGAAGAGTTAGAAGTTAGGAGTGAGGAGTTAAGAGTTAAGAATGAGGAACTGGGAATAACGAATAGTACCGAGCTCAATTATCAACTCTCAACTTTCAACTCTCAACTACCCTCTCAACTTTCAACTTTCAACTCTCAATTACCCCTAGGCGGGTGGGCCGATCTGAAGGAAGCGCTGAGTTCGACGGAGGTTCTGGCATTAGCGTTGGTTCTGCGCGGGGGGCGCGATATTAAGGCATTTGCGGATGAAAATGGTGTGATGTTGGAAGTGTTGGCGGACAGCATAAATGAGAAAGCTTCTGATTGCATCGGCGATAGTATTTTGGAAGTTGACGGTGGAATGGTTTTATACGACGAATATAGGGATAAGGTCGCGGAGATGATTGAGCAATGACAAATCAGGTACCGGCGAGAATTGCAAATATTTTGGTGAACGCGCTCAAGGGAGGCGTTGTGCCTAGGGTGGGGCTGGAGTATATCACCGTGGGACGCGCACAGGAGATCGCGGCGATTTTGCATGACATAGATATGGTAACGGACGGCGGAGCGTCGTTCCGCTTCATCGTGGGAAAATATGGGAGCGGGAAGAGCTTCCTTTTGCAGACTATCCGCAACTACGCCACCGCCAAAGGGTTTGCCGTAGTAGACGCGGACCTCTCCCCCGAGCGGCGCTTTGCCGGAACAAAAGGCCAAGGGCTCGCAACATACAAAGAACTGCTCCGCAACCTCTCAACGAAATCGAAACCCGATGGCGGCGCACTTCCGCTAATACTCGAAAAATGGATATCAGGCATCCAAGCCTCGGTCAAAGCAAAGACAGCCCTAGACGGAGACGAATTCGATAAACAGGTGGAAAAGGAAATATACACGGTCGCGGCATCGCTCGAGGGGATGGTGAACGGATTCGATTTCGCAAAAGCGATCGTCATATACTGGCGGGCCTATAATCAGGGCGACGACGCGACGAAAAGCAACGTGCTCAAATGGTTTCGAGGGGAATATGCCACTCGGAGGGACGCAAAATCAGACTTGGGCATTAACTTCATCGTGACCGACGAAACATGGTATGATTTCCTCAAAATCATCGCGGTATTTTTGGTCAGCGCGGGATATAAAGGGCTGTTGGTGCTAATCGACGAACTGGTCAACATTTTCAAAATACCAAACTCGATAACGAGACATAACAATTATGAGAAGATACTAACGATATACAACGATGTCCTACAGGGCAAAGCAAGCCATATCGGGTTTCTGATGGGCGGCACGCCGCAGTGCATCGAAGATAAGTACAGGGGCGTGTTCAGCTACGAAGCGCTGCGGTCGCGGCTCAGCGAGGGGCATTTCGCGACTGAAGATATAAAGGATTTGTCGGCGCCAATCATACGCCTACAGATGCTCACGCAGGAGGAGCTTTACGTTCTGGTTGAAAAGTTGCGGGATATACACGCGCAGCTCTACGGTTATTCGCCTTCATTGAAGCATGACGACCTCGTTTATTTTCTAACGGTCGAGTATAACCGTGTCGGCGCCGACACGCATATAACCCCGCGCGAAATTATCAGGGATTTCATCGAGCTTGTGGGTATCCTTCACCAGAACCCGCAAAAAAGCGTCGCGGATATCCTCGGTAGCAATAGCTTTGAAATGGCCAAAGGAGGCCTAACCGACGAGGATATCCACAGCGAATTTAAGGAATTTGAGGTTTAGGCACTCAGAATCGGCGAGGAGGAAAGTATGAAATCAAGCAAGTTAATATGTTCATTTTGCGGAAAAAGGGAGTTCCCTGAAAAGCGAAAGATTTTCGACATAAGGATATCGGAAATACTCTATGAACCAAACGAGACATACGACGGCAGCAAACATCCGCATAGGATAAATCCCATGCGGAGAATGCAAATCTGTGAAAACTGCTTGCTGTCAAGCGATATCCAAAAAGCCCTTACAAACGAGGGAAGACCATTAGAATACCATTAGAAAACCACTAAAACCGTTTGAAATATTCGCCCTTTACGAGCCGCGCTCCGGCGTCTGTGATGACAGGCAGAATTTTTTCGCGGTTGAATCTTGTCACGCCTATGCGCTCTTGCGGGATTGCCCCGACTTGGCGGCACCATGTTTCCATTTCCGCAAGGCAGGTCGGCGTGCCGTTTCCGCTACCTCCTGCGGCGGCAATTAGGTTAATTTGCTTGCCCGAAGCCGCGCTGCCGAGCTGGTTGAACGCCTCGCATCTGCGGAAGCGGTCAAGAAAGTATTTCATGCGTTCGCTGGGCTGCCCGAAGTATACAGGGACGACAAACGTCACGGCTTCCGCTTCGCGTATCTTCGTTTGCAACTCCGCAAAGATGTCGTCAATGACGCATACGGATGAGTTGCGGCACGGACCCCAACCATCGCCGCATATGAGGCATGGGCTCAGCTTTGCCGCGCTAATGTCGATGATTTCCGCTTGGCCGCCCGCGCTAGTGATCCCATCGAACATCGCTTTGCCGCAAGCGGCGGTCAGCCCGTCGGTGTTCGGGCTCGCTGTGATGATAATGTACATAAATAATCCACTCCTTTTTGTTTTATTATTGCCATTTTACCACAGACGAGCGAAGAATTGTGTAAAATCTTTTGGGATTTTAATCATCATAGATTTTCACGAAACATATTAGTCTCAATTACACCAGCGCAATAATCGACGCAGTGCCGCTAAATACCAGTGTTTGCAAACATTTCTGGCTTATGTCTTTTTGCGATAGGCACATAATTAAGTATCAATGCAAAAACAAACCGCCAAATGAGTGTTAGATAAATTGCGCGAATCAGCCAACAACAGACAAAAACGAGACGAAAAGGCGCGGAAACAAGCGGAAATTGAAACTTAACACAATATATTGCGTAAATATCTTGACATAATCACTAATTAGGTATATAGTTATCACGACATAATTATATCTTAATTAGAGGTGGGTTATGGGAAAGACCAGACCGATAGAACCAGCTATTTCCCAGTATTTCGCTGAACCGAGACAACCCATTCATCGGCAGTACCTCGCGCTCCGCAGTTTCTTTTTTGAAGGGCGCAACGCAGAAGACGTCGCAAAGGAATTCGGGTATACGGTTAATACCATATACACTTTGGCCAGAAACTTCAGGGGCAGGCTGCAAAGTTGCGAGGAGCAGGGCGAGGATCCGTTCTTCCTTATGCTGAAACCCGGAAGGAAAAGAGCAGACCGGGACGATGAACTGGTAGAAGCGATCTTGAATTTCCGCAAAAAGTATCTAAGCATCCCGGACATTAAGATATTGCTGGATGGCAGAGGGTACAACGTATCGGAGGGCTTCATCTACAGCGTCTGCGATGAAAACGGATTCACACGGCTCCCTAAACGCAGCAGGTGGCAACGGCAGGAGTTGATGGAGAGCAGCGGTTATGCGGACATTCTGGAAGCGCCGGTATCGGAAATGCTTCAATTTTCAGAAGAGGAGCAGTTCTCATCCAAGGGTGTGGGCGTTCTATGCTTCCTGCCATTTATCAAGGCATATGGAATTGACAAAGCCATAGAAAAATCAAGCTATCCTGAAACCGGACAGATAGGGAAACTGAACTCGATATTGGCGTTCCTTGCGTTGAAACTGTCCAACGTGCAACGGTATGGCCAAGACGATGGTTGGTGTATGGATCGTGGACTCGGAATGTTTGCGGGACTCAACGTGCTGCCAAAGACCACATGGTACAGTTCATACTCCGCCGCTATACAGCGGTCGGACAATGTCAGTTTCATGAAATCGCTCAACCGTATATTTGCCGAAAACGATCTATTGTCGGATACGGCGAACCTTGACTTCACCGCAATCCCCTACTGGGGCGATGAAGGCCCATTTGAGAACAATTGGTCAGGCAAGCGCTCAAAAGCGTTGATATCTATTCAAGCGGCACTGGCACAGGATCAGGACACGGGCATCATATGCTATGGTGACGCAACGGTCAAACATGACAACCAAGACGACGTAGTGCTGGAATTCATGGATTTCTACGCAGATGGAACAGGGAAGAAAGTCAATTATTTAGTATTTGACAGCAAGTTTACCACCTTGCAAAATTTGGGGCGCATCAACGACGAGGGGATCAAGTTCATAACGATACAGAGAAAAAGCAAGAAATTGAATGAGAAAATCGGGCAGCTATCAGAATCGCAATGGAAATCCGTGAGGATAGAACGCGCCAACAACAAATCCCGTTTGGCAGTATATTGTGAAAGCACAACCGTTAACCCGCGTTATGGTGAGCAGCCGCTGCGGCAGATATTTCTCAAGGGCAGGACGATTGGCACGTCAACAATCATCACAAATGATTTCAAGCTAAAAGCGGAGGAAGTGGTACGCAGGTATGCGAAGAGATGGCTGGTAGAAAACGGGATATCCGAGCATATACATTTCTTCCATTTGAACCGGAACTGCTCCGGCATTGTGGTGAAAGTGGATTTTGACCTGACGATGACAATACTTGCGCACAATTTATATAGGCTGCTCGCTTGTGAATTGCCGGGTTACACCCATAACAGGGCCCAAACTCTATACGACACGTTCATCGATAACTATGGCGAAATCGTAGTAGGCGATAATGCAATAACAGTGAAAATGAACCGGAAACGCGCATTGCCGCTCCTGAGGGAGAGCTTGCCACAAGTGGATGAGGCTTACCCGTGGCTCGGAGCAAAAAGATTGGTATTTACCGCAAATTCCCATACTTGATTTTGATAGCCGCACTAGCCGGCGACCCGCTTGGGTGGGCGGGGCAGTAAGACGGTTGGTTTGCAGGGAGTGTGAGGGGCGGGGAGCCGGCGGGTAAATGCTTCCGGCGGATTAGGTATCATTATTTGTCGTGAAAATCTATGTTTATGAATTTTTTGTAACGTGGGCTTGGTTGATCGAAACCGCCGTCGGATTCAGTTCCGGCGGCGGTTTCGTAGTTCTTTTCTAAGCAGTTGCCTTACTGATATTGTCCAAGTTCTTCCACTTTACTTCGATTGTCATGTCAGGCAAAACGCTAACGCGGTCAATGAACTGGTCTGCGAGTTTCTGTGTCAACGTGTCCACAACTGAAATCATCTCCGAAACTCGCAGGAGTTCGTTGGCAGCTTGCTTTTCAAAGGATGCCTTTTCTGCTTCTTTACCAAGTGCATCTTTAACCTGAGCCAGCCGCTTGATTTGAACTTCAATACCCGCTTTTTCAGCACTATATGTTTCGGCGGTGATTTCCTCAAGCACAAGCCTTTCATAAAGGGCGTGTTTTTCGTCATTCAGATTGTACAGTTGCCTGTCGTATTCAGATACTTCCTCGTGTGTATCTGCCTTTCCCGAATAATCCTTGATATTGTCCGTTTCGTAAATAGCCTGTGTTTGCTCGCAAAGAATATCATAGAGCGTGTCGGACAGTTTCTTTGCGTCAATCCGCAAATGGTAACAAGGTTTATCCGGTGCGGTTCGCGTGAAATTGCAATAGAATTTTGGATTTGCAGTGCTGTTGATTTGCATAATGTGGCCGCAACAGGCGCAGAAAGTTATCCTTTTTAGAGGGTGGGCGGGATTCCCGTAGCGTTGGTATGTGCCGATTTCACGCTTTCGCTTTGGCTGAGATTTGCGAATAACAACAGCGTTGGCTTTTTCAAAAAGTTCACGAGTTACAATAGGCGCATGATGCTCAGGTATTCTAATCCACTCCGATTCGGGAACTTTTTCTTGTTTGCCGCCGACTGAGGTGTTTCTAAACTTCCCCGCGATGTACGTTCCCGTGTACTGTTCGTTTAGAAGAATCACTCTGATACTAACAATCCTCCAATGACAAGCAGGCTTTTCCGTCTTGGCTTTGTATTCGCCGGGTGTCGCCCGTTTTTCCGCATATAGCTGCTTACCTATCTCCATCAAGCTGTGACCCTGCGCTGCAAGATTGAAAACCATTCTAACCGTTTCCGCAGCGGGTTCATCAATGACCATCCTGCGCTTTTCGTCCAACATATATCCGAATACGCAACTCTTACTGACCGCTTCGCCCCGCAAAGCACGTTCACGCCATGCGGAGCTTATTTTCTTGGAAAGGTCTTTGCTGTATTGCTCGTGGATTAGAAATTTGAACGCCACTTCCATACCGCCTGTGAAATCCTCGCTCTCGCTGCTGTCAAAACCATCAGATACGGAGATGAAGCGAACACCGAACAAAGGAAACACCCTTTCGATAAAGTAGCCCACTTCAATGGAATCGCGACCGAAGCGGGAAAAATCTTTGACGATAATGCAGTTGATTCTACCGTTTTCTGCATCCGTAAGCATTTTCTGAAAACCGGGACGCTCGAAGTTAGTACCCGTGGCGTTGTTGTCGCTGTAAACATCCACAATGCGGATGTCGGGAACGGAGGACACGAAGTTTTCGATGATGTGCCTTTGCGTGGCGAGAGAGTCGCCTTTCTTGCGCCTGTCGTCAGTAGAAAGCCGTACATAAGCGGCGGCATTCCAT
>Ga0099364_10008440_pt1 | contig 14499 bp, 8 predicted proteins | sample TergutTh196P3_FD_73070 | JGI IMG/M metagenome (GOLD analysis project Ga0099364, IMG submission 73070) | Microcerotermes parvus P3 segment gut microbial communities from Pointe-Noire, Republic of the Congo - Th196 P3 | ecosystem: Host-associated > Arthropoda: Insects > Digestive system > Gut ... | reverse complement strand
GTTCTGCAAGAGCTTCTTGCATCCAACAACAATATGCCAATTTACTATTGGGCAACAGAAAAAAACACAGCAGAGATAGAATTTTTAATACAGCACGAAAACAAAGTTATTCCAATAGAAGTAAAATCCGGCAAAAACACAAAATCTGAAAGCCTAAAAACCTACAAAAAACTTTTTAACCCCGAAAAAATTATTCGATTTTCACAGAGGCAGTATAGCCGCAACGAAAGCGGCTACGAAATTCCCCTATACCTGGCAGGAAGCATGATGCAGGTATTGGGATAAAGGTTAACCCAAAAAAAGGGCGCCGTTTCCGGTTTTGTTATGTACCTGCCGTTGCTGCAATTTCTTTACGTACAAGATCACCTATAATTTCTTCTGGTGATTTTTGGGTTTCTATAGACTTGGTTAAAAGATAATTAACTGTTAGATTATCCATTCCAAAAAAACGGTTTGCCTTACGTCGTGCAAAAACTCCCGGTTTTGACGGATCTGTCTTCGGAGGATTTTCCATAAAATAATCACTCCAGTATTGAGCTTCCTCTTCAGTCATATCTTTCTCTGCCATATATAATTACTCCTGTTTTGAAAGTGATTCTAAAAATGTATCCGAACAGGGAAAAGCGTGAAATACATTTACCCTGTGACTGTTGATCAAATTGTACAGAACCTCGATCATATTACCTTATACTATATAATGAATTAAAAACAACAGCTAATTTTACCCTCATCCCCAAAAAAAAAGGGCGCCGTTTCCGGCACCCCAAGCAAGTCAATTAATCCCAGTCGCCAGCCGAGCTTACTATGGCATCACCAGTTGCATTGGTTGTTGATGAAATGGGGCCATCTGTGTCTGTGTGATGTAAAGCTCTTGTTAGATGGGTAATATCTGCACCTCTGACAGTTATAGCAGCAGGACCACTAGTATCACCGAGTTCCCTGCCAAATACAGTGCCGCCTGTTTTGGAAAATACACTACCGGGACCATTTATATGAATACCTGAATTATTGCTGGTGGCTATGTTTCTGATGGTTCCGCCTTCCATAGTAAGAGAGTTACCTTCAATATCAGGATTAAAATGGACACCCCTATCGTTATCTAAAATTTGCGTAGTTCCGCGAATGAAGACATGGCTACCAGTACTGCTGTGAAGAATAATGCCTGATTGACTGTTAGAATTAAATGATCCTCCCTGAACTATCAATGTGATATCTTCCGCATCAGTAATATTAATGGCGTTTCTGTTAGTATGAATGGAAACATTCCCACTTATGGTAACTTCATTTCCCTCACCTCTTATTAAAAGACCGTCCTCTGTCGTACTATTATTGCTTATTATTGTATTTCCACCGATAGTAAGGAAATTATCTTTTGCATTATGATCAAAATCTATTCCTCTTCGGTTACCAATAATTTGTGTACTTCCGCTGACGTTAACCTCATGCCCTGAGCCGTTAATGATTATACCAGTGCTGGTGTTATCGCTGATAATTACACCCCCGCTAATGTTAACTTCATTTTCAGTACCATTAACATAAATACCTACATGGTTTTCATATATTTCACCACCAGTAATGTTTACGGTATGATTGGTGCCACTAAATAATGTTATACCTCCTTCAGTGTTCATCCTAATTTCAGCAGTTCCGCTGATGTTGAGAGTACTGTCTTGGGATCCCGGACTAAAGAAAACGCCGCTATATCTGTTACCCTGTATGAAGCCGCCGCTTATATTGATTTCAGCTCCATTGGCAGCAAAATTATCAGCACTTGGATCATCTGGACTTCCGCTAAAAGCAATGCCAAAATCTCCACCTTCTATAATGCCGCCAGTCATGGTAAAGATGCCATCAAGTTCCACTGTAACTGCAGCATACGAACCACCAAGTGCCGGATCAGAAACACCACTTCGAATGTCTCTTATTGTTACACCATCTCCCATTTCAACTGTGCCGCCTCTTACATTGATCAAAGGCCAGGATAAATCATTGTGGGGGTAACGTTCTAATGTGATGTCTTCCAGGATAAGGTTACCGCCGCCTACATAAAAGAGGTTTTGGCGGGGAGGGAGTATTACATGCCGCCATGTTAAGGTCTTGCCATTTCCATTAACTGTAACTGTTACATCGGGATTGGTAAGGCGAGCACCGGGGAATTCCATGTCGTTTAACACGTTAACTGTATAGTTTCCTGGGATGTCGTTTATGGTGTTGAGTATCCTGACCAAATCTATGGCAGTAGCAGCTTTAAATTGCGCCTGACCTGTAGAAATATCAGGTGAGATGCAGTTGACAATTACATTGGTACCATAGGGCACACCGTCTTTATATCCTACAATAGTTAATATGTGAGTAATCATATAGTTGGCTAATTCTGTAGGTTCTACCATTTCTTCTGTGGTATCAAAATCAACAACATCACCTGTAAACATTAGTAAACTTCCATGATACCATTCAATATTATCATAATCCAATGCATTATCGACTTTGAAATTGATAATATCTCCCCAGACAATATTTAACACCTGTTCAAACTCCGGATCATTACTGGTAAAAGGCTGCAATTCTATGGTGAATGTTGAACTGCCGCTTGGCGGTGTTACCCACCTTGCCCAGAGGTAAATGCGATCGTTAACCGCTGTGCTTGCGGTGAACTGTGAACCCCAGGCACTGTCTTCGGTGCTCGTTCCGCCATTCTGCGTCCACCATCCGCCGAATACGAGGCCTTCTGATGATCTATCGGGAATTTCAGTTAACAGGGGCAGAGGTACAGTACCGCCAGGCAGAGTTTGTCTTTCAATATAATTGGTTGTTCCGTTATTAAACTGGAAAATTACAGAGAAACCTCTTATGGTAAATTCAGAAGGAATAAAGGTATGGGAGAAATTACTTTCCTGAAACTGATACACATGCAGCACCTGCCGCCACATAAGATCCTCACCATGTCTTTGCAGTTCAATATCAATAAAGTAATAACCTGCCAAAAGTGTAACTTCATCTTTGGGGTCAGTAAGCAGATCAATCTCAGGTATATTTGCTGTTCCGCGGCCTGTAAAAACCGGGGTGATGTTCATGGCAGCGCTGTTCATGGGAGTTACATAAGAAAAATTTACATCCCAGGAAAATGTGCCATCTTCATCTTCATCTATATTGATTGCAGAAAGAACAATATTTACATTTACAGTTGACCCCGCCGGAACTGAAACACTTGCTATAACAGCAACTGCCGCAGGTTCATCTTTATCATCATCCATATAGGCTGTTACTGCTAATGAATAGGTACCTGCCGTTAGTGTAATAACATCATCGTTCTTTATTTCCGCCAAAGTTATATCTATAGGAGTCAATGTACCCAGACCGGAAGAGTTTCCTATTCCGGTAAAGACCAGCTCAAAGTGATCAAAGCTATCTATAGTAGTGTTTGGAAAGATAGTCCGGCTGATGGATTGGTCAAAGCTAAGCCTTACCTGCCCCATATTTCCACCTAACATAGAATAGCTATCCTGAATATTATCTATATCCAGAATAGGTACTACACAGCTTGTCACAAGCAGTGCTACCATAAGGAATGCCGAAAAAATAAACTTTCCATAATTTTTGATCGCTTTCATAAATCTCTCCTGTTTTATTCTATACAAAAAATTTCACCTTGTAACTGTAACTTCTATGTTGCCGGAGTAAGGCACTCCCGCAGAACTCATCACTATAAGACTTACCCGGTATAGCACATTGGCTGTAGTGCTTGGGTAGATATCAAAGGGGGCAGCATTTGTGTTGATGGTTAAGGTAGGATTTGTTGCACCTGGAACAGCTTCATCATCCAAAAGCCAGGTAAAAGCAGCTCCCTGAAATGCGCTTGCATTGCTTATGCCTATGGTTCTGCTCTCCCCTTTAATGATTGTAATTTTATTTACTTCAGTATTTATCCCGCTCCATGGAGTAAGGCTTATGTTGATCCCCTCAGGCGGCCTTGGTCCCGGCGGTACTATAGCCTCGGGATTTACGGGAACTATGCATGAACTGAGGAGTGTCAAAGAGATTAAAAGGAAAAGAACCCTTCCCATGGGTAATTTTAAGCCCGTGATGGGATAATATCAAGTACATAGAGAATATGCTTAAAAACTAGCTCTAATGAAGGTTTTTAGGGCATATGTTTCTACTCTACTATAAAGCGTGAAACTTCCTTTATCAAAATATCAATGGCTTCACGATTTTTCCGGCTTATATCATTGACATTGTTTACCGCCATATTGACACGATCAGCCCCTGAAGCCATCTCATTCATACCCGATGAGATCTCCGTAGTTGCCTTTTCAAGATTTTCACTTTCACGAATAACTTCCTTTGCTCCGTCAAGCATTTCATTGGAACTGCTTTTTACCTGGCGGGTGATGTCGTTTACATTGCCCACACCCTGAAGTAATTGTTTGCTACCAATGCCCTGTTCCTCCATAGAGTTACGGATATTTTCTTCTTGTTCAGCCACGATTTTGACACTTGAGTCAATGGCTTCGAACTTATTGAGTACATTTTCCGTAGATATGGTTATTTTATCAATGGAGCTTTTAATCTTTTTAAGTACATTACCAATGGTCTTGGATTGCTGACTTGAATTTTCTGCCAGCTTGCGAATCTCGTCGGCTACAACGGCAAAACCCTTTCCCGAATCTCCTGCATGGGCGGCTTCTATGGCCGCATTCATAGAAAGCAGATTGGTTTGGCTGGCAATGTTATTCATTACAGCATTGATTTCCAAAAGGCCTTCGGACTCCCGGGCAATTTCCTGTATATCCTGTGCAACTTCGGAAAGGCCGTTTCGGCCCACTTCGGAAGCTTCTTTAAGGGTGTTTACATTATCAACATTGTTGACAAGGGTTACTGTAACGGACTGAATATTGGCCACCATTTGTTCAATAGCACTTGATGCCTGGGATATATTATCACTTTGATATTCGACATGACCGTTAAGCTTGTTGATATTTCCCACCACCTGCTCCATGGTTGCATGGGTCTCGCTCACGCCGGCGCTCTGGTTCAGAACACGTTCTTTGATGCTCTGGACATTGGCGGTTATCTCGTTCATCGCTGAGGCGGTTTCACTCATTTCATTGGAAAGTGATGTACCGATTTCGGAAAGAGCCTGTGCCTCATTTTTGATGTTGACAACCATTGCCTTAATTTTCTCTATAGTCTGGTTAAAGTAACGGGCGAGAAGACCGAGTTCGTCATTGGATTTGACATTGACAGCTCTGGTCAGATCTCCTTCGCCTTCGGAAATATTCTCCAATGTAAGGGTTACACGGCGTATAGGATTGGCAATAGACCGCCCGACATATACTGCAGCGGCAATGCTTATTATTAAGCATAATGCGCCAATTAGCATTACCAGCCTCATGGTACTTTTAATATCACTTTCAAAATCATTTCTTTCTATTGAAACAATGAGCTTCCAGCCGTTGTATCCCGGTATTTCCATAAAGGCGTTAATCCAGGATACTCCCCCTTGAGTATATGAGGCAGTTCCCTGCGTTTCGCTAATGGCGTACTCTATCATATCAGAGAGAGACTGCAAAGAAGGATTATTGGATACTTCCTGAATAGGGTTAAAGATGGATTGTACCAGCGCTTGATCAGGATGGGCTATATAATCTCCATTCCTGTTTATCAAAAAAGCGTATCCGCTTTGCCATGCGGGCTTTACAAGGGCTAATGCTTGATCAAGGACATCCCGGGCATCCCTGCGTGCTATAACTAAACCTATAGCACGAGCGTTGGGTTCATCGCTCTGGAAGATTGGAGCGGCAAGCATAACGGCGATTGAGTTGGTCAGCCGATTGAGGATAGTATCCGACATTACGCTAGTCCCTCTAAAAGCCGCCTGTATATAATCCCTGTCGCTTAGGTCGCCGACATAACTGTTTTCGGTGCTTTGGTTAAGTGTGGTATAGGTTGAGCCATCAGGGTAAACCAGGGCAAGATCGGCCACACCTATACGGGCAGCTTCAGGGAACAGGGTTTCAAAAACTATGCCCTCCCAGTCCATGGTTCGGGTTGCGGAACGGTTGGCGATTTCCCCGAGCTGAATTAGCTGGGAATTAAGTACCGTAGCGATAAGCTCGGCGCTTATCCTAGCTTCTGTAGAAAGTTCACTATAAGCGGCGGTTTCCATTTTATCTGTAACTAAAATTTGCATAACTATGGTTATGCTGCCTATACTTACCAGCAAAACCAGACCAATAAGAAGAGGTATTTTAATACTCAGTTTCACAGCTACTCCTATTACATGCTTTTTAAAGAGTGATGTATTTTATATTTTATATAAGGACTTTGTCTACCCAAAGAGCTGTTTAAAAAAACTAGCTCTAATGAGGGTTTTTCAAATTGGAAAACCATCAAATTCACTAGTTTTTTGGGCATATGTTTCTACTCTACTATAAAGCGTGAAACTTCCTTTATTAAGGTGTTTATGGCTTCACGGTTTTTGCTGCTTATGCCATTGGCATGGTTTACAGCTGCATTTATGTGTTCAGTTCCGCCTGCCATTTCATTCATGCCGGTAGTAATTTCCTGGGTCGCCTTTTCAAGATTTTCGCTTTCCCGTATTACTTCCTCTGCTCCTGTGAGCATTTCATTGGAGCCGTCTTTCACTTGACGAGTTATATCGTTTACATTGCCTATGCCGTCAAGGATCTGCCGGCTCCCAGTTCCCTGTTCTTCCATAGCACTGCGGATAATCTCCTCCTGCTGTGCTACGATTTTTACATTTGAGTCAATCGCTTCGAACTTGTCCAGTACATTCCCTGTGGACTTTGTTATTTGGTCAATGGAACTTTTCATCTTTTTTAGTACGCTGCCTATGGTTTTTGACTGCATGGCTGAGTTTTCTGCCAGTTTGCGGATCTCATCAGCGACTACAGCAAAGCCTTTTCCGGATTCACCTGCATGTGCAGCTTCTATGGCAGCATTCATGGAAAGTAAATTGGTCTGGCTGGCGATATTATTCATTACAGCATTAATTTCCAAAAGGCCTTCGGATTCCCGGGCAATTCCCTGTATATCATTGGCAACCTCCTGTAATCCCGTACGGCCTTCTTCACATGCCTCATCTAGATTTTTTACATTACCTGCATTATTGCTAAGTGTGGTATTCACCGATTGAATATTGGCTACCATCTGTTCAATGGCGGTGGAAGCCTGGCTTATATTATTGCTTTGATCTTCTACATGGCGGGCGAGTTTGTTTATGTTTACAACAAGCTGTTCCATCGTTGCATGGGTTTCGCTTACACTGGCGCTTTGGTTTAAAATTCGCTCTTTAATATTATGAACATTGGAAGTTATTTCATTCATTGAGCCTGCAGTCATGCTCATGTCGCTTGCAAGATCATTGCCAATATCAGACAGCATATCAGCTTCTTTTTTTACACTTAGGATAAGATCCTTAATACCCGACTGTGTTTCATCCAGGAGCTGTGCCATTTGTGATATTTCATCATTGCCTTTTACTTTTATTTCCTGAGTCAGGTCTCCTTCTTTTAATTTTCGCAAAACAGAATAAACGCCTTTAATTGGAGAACTAATATTTTTTGCTACAGTAAAAACAATAAAAATAGCAATAAGGCTTAAAACTGCAGAACTGACAAGGATCAATAGTATTATCGTATTTCTGGTTTGCATTGCAATATTACCGTCAATAACAGAAAGTACATACCAGGGATCAGAACGGCCGTCAAGCTGTACAGGTCTATAACTTAGGTAAATTATGTTTCCATCTTCTCTAAATTTTGCTGAACCGGTGTTACCTCTCATCATATCTTGTATGGCTGCTCTAAATGCGTCTGAAATTATAAGCGGCTGTTCTTCGGTAATAAAGTTGCCGGATGCATCCATAGCAGGAGTACCTCTGGCATCCAAAACAGCGACAGTTCTTGTCATTTTCTCATAATTATAAATTTCTTCCAGATAAGTATGATCCGGATGAGCAACAACTACACCATTACCATCTAGGATATAAGTCCAGGAGCCTTCATAAACGGCGGCAATTACCATATCATTAAGATCTGAAAGTTTAATATCCCCGCCTATTATGCCTATCATTTGTGAATCCGCCCATATAGGGTGAAAAACCGAAGTCGTGGGCATGTTAGTCGCCAATGAAAAATAGGATTCGTAAACAAAAGGTTCCCGGATTCTTTCCATGTGTATGAACCAGGGGCGCTGCTTTCTGTCTCCAAGATTTCCCGATGAACGCCCCGTCTGCATTCCGGCTATCTCCTGAGCATAAAGAAGCTCAAAATAGTCGTTTCTGCTTATGGTCTCTACAAGAACCGGAGTTTGCCTTTCAGTTTCCATAGATAGAATATCACTGTTAAATGAAAGCTCCTCCACCGTTTTATAAGCGACATTTATAAAGGAATATAAAGACTGTGCCATGTGAAGCGCCTGCCTGTTGTTTTCAGCTATTACCTGATCTTCAAAACTTCCGGAATACACAAAAGTAAAAATAATCAATACCGAAGCGATTATAATTACTATTATTGTTATGAATGACAAAAAGAGTTTGCCGAATAATGATTTCATTGTTCACTTCCTATCATTTTACAGGCCCAACAAGAGATCGTATAAAATCTTTTGTTACAAGTTCTTTAATTACACCGTCAATTTTTGGAGTATTTACACTGGTCTTGTTTAATAAAAAACAAACCGGTGTTTTTATTCCCTCTCTATTTTTCATGGATAGCCAGGAAGCAGAAAAACCATAATCTTTTAAAGGTGGGCTCTCTGATCTTGTTATGGAACCGGCTATAATATCCGCTTCTTCTATTGTTTTTTCTATTTCGTCCTCATTTAAGGAAGCACTATCTTTAATGACAACTTTTTTATCCAGACATCGACCTATCTCGTTAAGAAATTTAATTTCCACCCCATCAAGAATTCCATTATTACGGTATATAAGAGGCGGCCTATTTTGAAAATCCTGTACGAAAACTGTTATCTCTACTCCTCCTGATTTTTTAAGCAGCTTTCTTTTTTCCTGCCTAAGATATTCAATCTCCGCACTTATTTCATTAAATGTTCTTTCATCGTTTTCATCGGCTGTGCCTGCAAGTTTAGCTCTCGTACTGCGTTGAATTCTTTGCTCTGCAATTTTTATGGCATTTTCCAAGGCAAAAAGTTCACTTTCTTTTTCACCGCGTTCAGCTATAAGAGCAGTGGCAGTCATATTTACATTCACATTAAGCAAAGTCCTGAAAGGTTCTATGATAGGGTCTATAGCCATAAAAATTACCAATACAGCTTCCATGGGCAGACTTAGCGGATCAAGAACTATACCAAGCATAGAAAGGGTAACAATTCCTGATGCCCCGGCTGTAGCAGTTCCGGCAAATACTACTCCCACCAGAATAATAAGATAATGCATAGGCAGCAGAGGCATATTGTAAATTTGAGCAACAAAAAAAACTCCCAAAGCAAAATAGAAAATATTTCCAAAACGTCCTAAAGTCATACCCAAAGGTAATGTTAAATTTACCGAATTGGAGTTAAAACCCATTCCATTATCCAGGCTGTTTATGGCACTGGGTAATGCTGCCATGGAGTTGCGTGTAGCAAAGGCAAGAAGGATGGGCTCAAAAAGAATAGAAAGAACTTTGATAGGACTGCGTATCCCCGATTTTATCCAAATAATTACTGAACAGAAAATAAAAATAACAATAGTCCCTACGCAATACAGTACTATGAATTTAGACATGGCAATGAATATATTAACTCCCACCATTGCAATTTGCCCTGCAAGTAAACAGACAAGGCCAAAGGGAAGCAAATACAAAGACCAGCCAATTAGTTTTTGAAAGGCCTGAAAAATAGCGGTTAACATATTTATTAACAATGTAGAAGATTCATCCGGCAGAAAACCGACAGCAAGGCCAAAAATTATTGAGAAGAATAATATTGCCATTACACTTCCCAAAGAAAGAGCATGAAAGATATTGGATGGAACCATGTTTGTAAAAAAGCTGCTCATACCGGGGCGCTCGACTGCCTGGACAAAATCTTCCCCTGAACCAAGCGCTACTTCCAGTATGCTCACCCCATCCTGCTCAGATGAAAGAAGTTTTGCTAAAAGATCGTGAGTATCATTACTTAAGCCTGAACCTGGTCTGCCGAAAGAACCGGCAGCTATACCTACAAGTGCAGAGGCAATCATGCAAATGATAAAGACAACCGCTATTTTTTTTATTAAACCCCCGCTGCTTTTATTGCGCATTAGTTTTCCCAGGCTTGATGAAATGGCAGTAATAATTATGGGGATAACTGTCATCTGCAGGAAATAAAGATAAAGCTGGCCGGGGAGCGAAAGAGTCTCAGCAAAATTTTCCATCCCCAGTGAATTAGATATGGGGATATTGAAAATACCAATTACAATACCCAGTGCCACACCGCTTAAAATGACTAATGGATGTTTCAATAATGTTTTCATTATGCGTTCCTTTTAATTATTAGTTCCAATGTGCCGTTCGATTAGACGGCTGGGTGTTAATTCCAAATGATTTTGCAAGAGGTAATCATCCAAAAATATATTTAACCAGCTTTGCAGTAATGGTGCATCTGCAGAAACCGCCATTGCTATGGGGTCACGTTTATCACTGATAAAAACCGGCTTCATCAAAATAGATGCATCCTGTCTGGTGTTGTTTACAATGAGAATTTCACCTTCATCTCGGTATATTGCAAGCACTTCGCCGGCAAACAGGGCCTCAACTGCTTCCACCCAGGTATCAAAAGGTCTTATGTCAGCATTGGGAAAATTTATCAATGCGTAATTCACATAAGAAGTGTTATTAAGAACTCCCAATGCCCCATGAAAATTCCGAATAAAACCTGGTAATTGATCTTCATGTCCAATTCTGGCATATTCCAATCTGTTAATTAAAAGAGCCTGCCTAAAAGTTATATAAGGAGTGGTAAAACGAACCATCTCTGCTCTACGCATGGTCATGCTAAGTTTACTCAAAGCTATATCTACAGTTCCGTTTATCACAAGCTGTACTACTCCGTCAAAACTTGTTGCATCCCTGTTAAAGACAGCTCTTACACCCATGCTGTTTGCGATTGCATAGGCTAACTCCACATCAAGACCTATTAATTCACCGCTTTGTTCATCTGTATAAAAAAATGGTTTTACATCTGCTGCGTTCATACCAAAGACAAGGTAACCCCGGTCAAGTATTGCCCTTATTTCAGGTGAATGTGATGCTGTGCTTCTGGTAGTATTGTTTTCAAACTGCCTGTTTTCATCAGCCAATTGGCGTACTGTCATAAGGGGTGATAGGTCTGCTTGCTGCGCTTGATCAAATTGAGGACTGGGTTCACAGGAACACAAAACAAGTGAAAAACAAAATAGAATGCAGAAAAATCCTTTTTTCATATAAATAACACTCCTTTTTCATGATGACACACCTATGATCGATCAGTTTCCGGCATGAGGCTTTTTTAAGTTTCGGGTTTAAGTACAAACATTACAACAATACGGTATTGGGTTTTTTATGTTTTTTAGCTAAAATTAAAGCATGTTCTCTTTGGTAAACGAGAAATGCACCCCGGCCGCTCTGCCGGATATCTGCATTCCCCGGCTTAAACTGATGAAAAAACTCCAGTTGGCAGCCAAGGGGCGTTTCATCTACATAGGGGCTCCGGCAGGTTCGGGGAAAACCGTAACCGCACTGCTGTGGAATAATGCCTACATGCGGGATCCGCTGATACGGGAGTCGGAGCGACATAAGTCGCTTTGGATTAGCCTTGATGCATACGATAATGTGCCATCGGTGTTCTACAAGCTTTTCGCCTCGGTCTTATGTTCCACTCAGAGTGATAATGAAACTATGCTATCTGTTTTAAGCGATTCTGCTTTTTCTTCTTCACCGGTGGAACATACGATAAGAATCATTTCGGAATTGCTGCCTGATGAGCACCTTTTTACCCTGACTTTTGATGATTTTCATCTCCTTGATAATACTGACATATTAAAATCCCTTCCACTTGTACTTAAAAGACTTCCTCTCTCTTTTATTGTATTGTTTTTATCCAGAAATGAGGTACCGGATGCATTGCGGCAATTGTTCAAAGATGAAAAAACAGCTCTCATTGGCCGTCAAGATTTGAAATTTTCAGAAAATGAACTCAGATCATATTATGACAGTCATGGACTGTCTCTCTCGGATGAGGAGGCCGGATTTGTATTAATGGCTACTGACGGTCTGGCAATAGGCATAAACGCAATTGCTAAAAAGGGTGCGGTAAATGCCGGCATGACTAATGCAGCAGAGTATGTATTTGCCAATTATGTCAGAGAGCACCTTTGGGAAAGCTGGGATCAAAGCTTGCGGGATTTTATGATGAAAACATCAATAGTTGATGAAATGACCGAAAAACTTGCCGCTGCCTTGACAGGGCGCAAAGATGCCGCAAAAGTGCTGCAAGAACTGTGTGCCGGTAATACCTTTGTTAGTAAAGTGGGCAAAGAAACATTTAGATATCACCATTTGTTTTTGGATTTCTTGCGGAACATGGCTAAAGAAAGCGGGCTGAATATGCACCCGTTGTACAAGGCCGCAGCGGAATATTATTTGGAAGCACAGCGATATGTAATAGCCAGACACTATGCGGTACAGAGCGGTTTTGATAAAATAATTTTCAAGGTAATTTACCATTTTATACAACACACCAACCCCACGCTTGATGAACATGCTGCATACCTGAAAATTTTTGTCAACGATGTTATGCCAAAGGGTATCTGTGATAAATATCCTTACCTGTACACCACACTATTGGAAAGCGCCTGGATTTCCAGCGATACCGCAATGGTTGAGCACGCCTGGGATAAGATAAAAGAGTATCTTCCTTTGAGCATTATAAAGTATCCTAAGATAGTAGAAACATTTATACTGTATCTGGCTTCGGACTATCGTAAAACCTTGCCCCAACTTATAGACGAATTTCAAAAGCTACCGCCTATCATTCGCTTTAGTAAAACATTTCTAAGTCCAACCATGACAGTCCAATTGCCTTTTTTACACCGCAGTTTTCGTGATTTTACCGATGCTTCAGAAATTTTTCTGCAAGGTGATACAAAAAAACTGGATCGTGGTTTAGGATTGCTGCTCAAAGACCTCTATATTCCGTATAAGCATTGTATAGTATCAGAATTGCTTCTAGAGCAGAACCGCCTTGAAGAAGCTCTTGCTTCTGCACTAAAGACCAAGGAAACAGCCGCTGATATTAAAAGCGCCGAACTTACCTTTTGCATACATAATATGCTTACCGCCATATACCTTGCCATGGGAAACAAAACGCTTATGCAAAAATCCCTGGCAGAAACCGAAAGTTTTATTAACCGAACCGGTGCGCATTTTCTCTCTCGTAGTTTTAATGCCTTAAAAACAAAAATTCTCCTCTTAGATGCAGACAAAAGAGCAGCAGAAGAATGGCTTGGTAGCTATTTTGTAAGCGACCACTTTGATGAGCGCTCAAGTTTACCCTGGGAACAAGTCCAAGCAGAATTAATTCCGCTGTATAAGGTCTTCCAGTATTTTACCACTGCCAGAGCATATATTGCGCTTAACAAAGGCAGTAAAGCATTGCCTGTTATTGAAGCTCTAATACACTTTGCCCGCAGTTATAAGCGGCCGCTGGATCTATACGAGGCAATTACACTCAAAGCATGTCTTGAATGGGCATCAGGTAAACGTACCGAAGCTGCCGCCACCCTTGAAGAAGCTCTGCTGGAATTACAGGGTAAAGGATTTATCCGCCTCATTGCCGATGAAGGTGCCGCTGTAGTACCAATCCTCAAACGTATTAGTTCTGGTATTAATATGGAACCCGCCACCGCGGATGTGAATGAAGGCAGCTTGTCCGGAGCAAAGGTTCTGAACCGAACAAAGGTTCTTGACAGAACAAACGTTCTTAATAGAACAAAGGTTCTGAACAGAACCTACGTTACCGAAGTACTGCTTGCAGCACATAAGACTGCCGAACAGTACCGCGGAATTACTTCGAATTTCAAGAAAAGCGGAAGACCTGTAAAACTCTCCAAACAGCAAAAGAAAATGCTGGAACTTTTGGCTCAAGGCTATACCAACCATGAGATTGCTGACCGCACAGGTCTTGCACTGCCCACGGTAAAAGGGCACTTAATGCTTGCCTATGAAAAACTTGAAGTGCACACCGCATTAGACGCAATCATTAAAGCAAGAACACTGGGACTGCTTACAAAAACGAAGTGAAAGTACTAGAAAGCTCAAACAGCTCACTTGCATTCTCGTAAAACACCATAAAAAACTAGCTCTAATGAGGGTTTTTCAAATCAGAAAACCCTCAAATTCACTAGTTTTTGGGCATGCTTGAAACATGCGCAGATTTGACATATTGTACTGCCTCATGTTATAATACTGCTAATTCAACATGAAAACTCGTCAAAATTTTGATATATTGAATTGC
>Ga0099364_10008439_pt1 | contig 14500 bp, 13 predicted proteins | sample TergutTh196P3_FD_73070 | JGI IMG/M metagenome (GOLD analysis project Ga0099364, IMG submission 73070) | Microcerotermes parvus P3 segment gut microbial communities from Pointe-Noire, Republic of the Congo - Th196 P3 | ecosystem: Host-associated > Arthropoda: Insects > Digestive system > Gut ... | reverse complement strand
CCGTGAAATATATATAGTTTCACCTGGTACTGGTGGTTTTTTTGTAAATGGTGTTCCACAATCAACTGGCTCGCACGACTAAAGCTACTGGGAGCAGGTGATAAGTATCAGGTAACAAGTATTAACTGTTACTTATTACTTGATCTCCGTGTCTTTGTGCGAAAATTTCCGGAAATGTTAATCACGCCAGGACGCAAAGAACATAATAGATGATTGTATCTAAAAATTAAGCTTGACAATGTGTAGAGAATAATCTACAATAATATTTATATGTTTGAGATTGAGCAATCCGAAGTTTTTACTGCTTGGCTGCATGATTTGAAAGACAATCGCGCAAAAGCTCGTATTAGAGCCAGAATTGAACGTGCTGGAAAAGGAAACTTTGGAGATTGGTCGCCGGAAGGAGGAAAAATACGCGCAATGTGTATAGATTATGGCCCTGGATATCGGCTTTATTACACCATTCGTCGTAGAAAAATAATCTTTCTTCTGTGCGGAGGAGTTAAAAGTTCACAAAAAGCCGACATCAAGCATGCTCATGTATTGGAAAAGGAGATTAAATGAAAACTACAAAATGGAATATTTACGAAGAACTTAAAACCGAGGAAGATATTCAAGCATTTGTAGAAGCTTCCATTATCGAAGCAAAAGATGATACTGATCCCAGTTTACTAGCCCATGCACTTGGAGTTGCAGCAAAGGCAAGAGGTATGCTGGAAATTTCCCGTAATACTGGTATTGACCGTGCAGGTCTTTACCGTTCTTTTGCAAAAGGAGGTGATCCACGTATCAGTACTTTTGATAAAGTGGCTCGTTCTCTTGGATATCATCTTACACTTGCTCCAATATCAAGTAACACATGATGGAGAACATGGAAGGCCACCCACAACTCACGATCCGTGAAATCCGTGGGTAGTTCTTCCCGCTGCTTTGCGGCTCTTCCCCTCCGTGTCCTCCACGCCTCCTATTATTAAAGCCGTGTTATAATTTGTTTATCAAATATTATCCTTCAAGACATTGATTAAAAAACTTTTTTTTTATATCATTTTTTTATAATGAAACTCATGTTTTTAATGACTATTTTTATGTTATTTTTTGTTTTTTCCTGTCCTGGTACAGCTTTTGCCAATGAACCTCCAGTCTATCGTCTTAGTGTTGATGAGGCTGTAAACCTTGCTGTAAGGGACAATCTTGGGCTTGAAAATGCAAGAATAGCCCTTGAAACCAGAAGGCGTGCCAGTGGTTTATCCTGGAACCGGTTTTTGCCGTCTGTATCTGTCTCAGGCACCCTTAACAGGGCTAATGAAGGCACACAACAACCAAGTATTTCTTTTGGTCCTTCCGGGATATCAATGGATACGATAACAAGAGAGCCCACATGGGTATTTGTGGGCAATATATCTGCCAGCCTAAACTTAAGTTTTGCAATGCTTGCAGATATACAAGGAACAAGACTTGATTATCAGTCAGGTCTTATTGCTTTTGAAAAAGCAAGGCTCCAGATGGAGCGTGATATACGAAAGATGTATAACCAGATTCTGCTTTTGGAAGAAAATGCCGCTTTATTAAGGGAAACCTTTATAAATGCTGAACGTCAGGCAGCTATTGCAGAGGCAAATTTTAATGCAGGTCTTATGCCAAGGCTTAATATGCTGCAGGCACAGGTTGCTGTTGAAAACCTAAGACCCACAATAAATGAACTTGAAAGCAATCTAAACACACTTTATGCAAGTTTTGCCATGCAGCTTGGCCTTCCCATGAACACTGTTTTTGAACTTGAACCAATTACAAAAGGCGATTTTAATATACCATTTGATCTCTCTGATTTAATATCCCGGGCAGCATCAGGAAAACCTGATATAGTCGAACTTCAGATGACAATAGCTTCGCTTCAGAATACCCGCAGAGCCACAGCCCACAGGCTTTTTACGCCTAACCTCAATCTGTCATGGAATTATCAGCCCATGATAGCTGATGCTTCTTCTGAGTGGTTTGATGCCAACAACTGGACTGACAGGGGTGGTTTTTCCATAACACTGGGCATGAGCCTTAATGCGCTATTACCCTTTACGAATGAAGGCCAGGCATTAAAAAATCTTGATGACAGTATAAGATCCCTTTCGATAAACCTGGCACAGGCAATTATGGGTACTGAGCTTGAAGTTTATTCCAAAGTAAATTCACTTCAAAACACCAGAAGCTCTATGGAAGTCCAATCAAGGGCAGTTGAGCTTGCTCAGTTATCCTATAGTCTTACAGAAGAAGCATACAGGGCAGGGCTTCAGGATTTTCAGTCTGTGCAAAGTGCAGCTCTGGCCATGGAACAGGCAAGGCTTCAGTTTGTATCACAACAGTATAGTTTTATAAACGATCTTATAGATCTTGAATATTCCATAGGCGTACCTTTTGGAACATTAAGCAGTTTTTAGTTCATGCTTTATTGTAATTTTATTCCTGTTTTTGGAGATTATATATGAAAAAATTTGTATGTACAGCATTATCAATATCAATGGTAATCATGCTTTTTTCTGGCTGCGAGCGAATTCAACAGGCGTATGGAAGGGGAGGCAGGGCACCTGCTGAACCCCCTATCCCTGTTTTTGCTGTTAATGTTATGGAAGCAGCCCATGGCAGTATAGGGGATTATATTTCTTTTTCCGGTGATGTTGTTGCTGCCACAGCTGTTGATGTTTTTTCTGATATTGCAGGGAGGGTCAACCGCATCTCTGTATCAGTAGGAACCAGGGTAAGCCGCGGAACCGTCATAGCAACAGTTGATCCTTCAAGGCCGGGCATGGAGTTTATTCCAAGCGCTGTAAGGGCGCCCATATCCGGTACAATTATTGCAGTACCGGCAACCCTGGGCATGACTGTAAGCCAGGCTGTGCCGCTTGCCAGGATTTCCGGAGACTCTGCTCTGGAAATACGCTTAAGCATTGCAGAGCGTTTTGTCTCCCGTATTGGCATGGGCCAGACCTGCGAGATAATTTTGGATGCCTGGCCAGGCGAGATATTCTACGGACAGATAAGCGAGATAAGCCCTGTCATAGACCCGGCGTCCAGAACCATGGATGTTCGCATAACAGTTGATAATCCGGATTTTCAGCTTAAGGCAGGAATGTTTGCAAGGGTTAGGATCATAACAGAACACAGGGATAATGTTGTTGTATTGCCCGCTTCTGCCCTTATACGCCGTTTTGGCGAGGAGTTTGTATTTGTTGCACAGGCAGACCCGGAAAATGAAGGAATTACAATAGCACGCAAGCAGATTATTGTTCCGGGTATTGTTATTGACGGTGTTATGGAAGTAAGGCAGGGGCTTAATCCCGGCGATGATGTCGTAGTCCGCGGCCAGGGTCTTTTGGAAGACAGTACCAGGATCAATATTATAGATCGCGTGCCCTCGATTAATTAAGATGAAGAGTGACTAAGAGGTAAAAAATGAGTTTTGCAAAAACAGTTGTGTCCCGTCCGGTTACCATATTTATAATATTTGTTCTTTTGATCATGCTTGGTGTATTTGCCTTTACAAATCTTTCCATTGACCTTCTGCCGGAAATTAATCCTCCATACCTTGTTGTTATGACAAGTTACCCGGGAGCAAGCCCTGAAGAAGTAGAACGCTCTGTTGTCCGTGTTTTGGAAGTTTCCCTTTCAAGTGTTTCAAATCTGGAAAATCTTACATCCATCTCCAACAAGGATTCGGGCCTTGTAATAATGGAGTTTACATACGGAACTGATCTTATTGATGCCACAAACTCGGTAAGGGATTCTCTTGACATGATAAGAAATATGCTGCCAACAGGAGCACGGAGCCCCATGATATTCAGGTTTGACCCTGCCATGATGCCAATTATGGGTTTGATGATTACAGGGAACCGTTCATCAGAGGAGTTACGCGAAATTGCTGAAAATACCATAGTCCCGCGCATAGAGCAGGTCGCAGGTATTGCAACTGCTTCTGTATCAGGGGGGCGTGAAAAAATAATAAAAGTGGAAATTCCCCAGTCCCGTCTTGAGGCTTATGGGCTTACAGTAACAACCCTTCAGCAGATGCTTGCCACCCAGAATATGCAGGTTTCTGCAGGGAATATTATCGAAGACGGCCTTTCATACATTCTTACAACAATGGGTGAATTTGAATCCATTGACCATATAAGAAATACCGTTGTGTCTTACAGGGGCGGCGGCATGACAGCCCCGGGACAGATAGAACTGCCGCGTCTTGTATTGTTACGCGACATTGCCAATGTATATGAAGGTTACAGGGACGAAAGCAATATAGTGCTTGTAAACGGGCAGCCTGCTGTTCAGCTTTCTGTGCAAAAGCAAAGCGGCGCCAATTCTGTACAGACTGCTAATCATTTAAGGGAGAGGCTTGAGCGTATATCTCAGGAAGTTCCTCCGGATATCAGAATAACAGAACTCTTTAATACAACTGATCAGATTGAAAGTTCGATCAATCAGGTAAGTTCAACTGCAATTTCAGGCGGCATACTTGCAATAATTGTAGTTTTTCTTTTTATGCGCTCCATAAAGCCGACTATAATCATTGGCATAAGTATTCCTGTGTCCATTGTTGTAACTCTTATGCTTATGTACTTTTCAAATCTCACATTAAACCTTATGACCCTGGCAGGCCTTGTTCTGGGGGTCGGTATGCTTGTGGATAACTCCATTGTAATACTTGAAAATATTTACCACTACAGGGAGAGGGGAGCAAAGCTTAAAACAGCATCTGTTCTTGGAACACACGAGATGTATATTGCCATTATAGCTTCCACTGCAACAACCATTTTTGTATTTGCTCCAATGGTTATGTTCCAGGGTCTTTTGGGTATGGCAGGCGAAATGTTTGCAGGCCTTGCCTTTACAGTTGTAATTTCACTTACAACTTCACTTTTTGTAGCGTTGTTTCTTGTTCCGGTTCTTTCAAGCCATTTTTTTCCCCTTGTTACACGCAAGCAAAGGCCATTAACAAACAAGGCTCTTTTGCCGATTGACAAGGGTTTTGAAAGGTTTTTCCATAACCTTGATAATTTTTACCGCAGGGTTATAACATGGGTTTTGCGGCATAAGCTTATTATTGTTATTAGCATGACACTTCTTTTTATTGCAAGCCTTGCCATGATTCCTGTTGTTGGATGGGTTTTTATGCCTCCCCAGGAAGCTGATAATGTCAACATAAACATTACCCTGCCTGTTGGAAGCCCGCTTGATGACACCGAAGCAATCCTGCAGCAGATCCAGGGCATAGTCATGCGGGAACTCCCGCCAGAAGCTTACCAGCGGCTTACGCTGAATGCCGGCGGCGGCGGCTTTATGGGTATGGGCGGCGGCGGCTCAAATACAGGGAGCCTCAGGATAAACCTTCCGCCTTATGAAGACCGTGTAATGAGCGCTGATGAGGTCAGAGCTGTTATGCGTAATTATATCAACGACTTCCCCGGTGTAGCCATACCCCTTGGCGGCGGCGGTATGATGATGATGGGTATGGGCGGAGGCAGCGCGGTTGAGATAGTGCTGCGTACCGATAACCTTGTCAAGGGCAAGGCCATGGCTGATCAAATCGCTGACCTTTTGCGCGAGCATATTCCGGAAGTTACCGAACCCCAGGTAGACCTGCGTGACGGCCTTCCCCAGATAGAAATAGTCCTTGACAGGGAACGTATATATGCCCTTGGACTCAATACAATGACCATAGGCAATGAGATAAGGGCTGCTGTTGACGGCATAACAGCCACACGTTTCCAGTCCGGGGGCAGCACATACGATGTTGTGCTTATATTTGAAGAAGCAGACCGCAGCACAAGACCTGCCCTTGACAGAATTTTTGTTAACAGCCCCATGGCAGGCATGCAGCCATTGTCGAACTTTGCTTCGTACAGGGTTGGAACAGGACCCATTTCGATTAACAGGGAAAATCAGAGCCGTGTAATCCGTATAACAGCAGGCGCTTTGCCAGGTACCACACTCAACCTTCTTGAAGCAAGGGTCAGGGACCTTGTTAATTCACAGATCCCCTATGATGATGAAGTTATAATTGAGTTTGCAGGTGAAAACGCAGCAATGATGGAGATGATAGGAAACTTCTTTCTTATTCTTGTTGTAGCCATCTGTATTGTCTTTGGAATAATGGCAAGTCTTTTTGAATCATTCAAGGATCCGTTTATAGTGTTCTTTACCATTCCGCTTTCGCTTATAGGAATTGTTGCCATATATGCAATAACAAACGAACCCTTTAATGCATTGACCCTGGTTGGACTTTTGGTTTCAACAGGTGTTATCGTAAACAATGGTATAATCCTTGTTGACTATACAAACCTGCTTCGCAGACGCGGTTATTCACTTACCGAAGCCTGTGTTGAGGCAGCAGGAGCGAGGCTAAGACCCATATTGATGACAACACTAACAACTGTTATAGGCCTTATACCCATGGCATTTATTCCAGGAGAAGGTTCGGAAATGGTAACCCCAATAGGCAAGACTGTTATTGGAGGGCTTTCATTCGGAACCTTGATGACCCTGCTTCTTATGCCCACTGTTTACTATATTGTTAACCGGCATTCTGACAAACGTGAAGCAAGAGCTTTGATCAAACGGGAAGGCATTGCAGCAGGTCTTACAAGGAAAGAAATAAAAATGAGGATAAAGGAGCGTTAATTAAAGATGTTACGTCTGGAAATAATCGCCAATAATTCTGTTGAAGAAAATATCCTTGATGCATTTAAGGCACAAGGGGTAGGAAAATATTATACAAAATATCCAGGCATACGGGGCGTAGGCAATTCCGGCCCGCGTATGGGAGACCCGATCTGGCCTGAGGAAAACTTTGCCCTTGTTATCTTTTGCGAGGTGGAAGAAGCCTTGGGTATTGAGCGCGCTGTTGCTGCTGTCAAAAAAAGATTCCCCAACGAAGGCATAAAACTGTTTGGTATTAATAGAAAGCCTGCGGTCAGACCAGCCCCAGCTGCGCCAATAAATGCACCAGCAGCCAGACCAGCTGCGCCAATAAATGCATCGCCAACAGCAAGGCCAGCACCAGCTGCACCAATAAATGCGCCAGCAGCCAGGCCAGCTACAGCTAAACCCGAAGCTGCTGCTAAAGCTAAAACTTCAACTATACCAAATGCGAGAGCCAAAGAGTAAAATATGGATAGTATTCGTTATAAAATAGCATTGGTCGATGATAATATTGCAATACTTAACCAGGGTAAATGCCTGCTTCAGGACTTTTATTCAGTTTATACCATTCAGTCAGCTTCTACTCTTTTTGAGCATTTAGAGAATAACATACCCGACCTGATTCTTTTGGACGTGGTAATGCCTGAAATGGATGGTTTTGAAACAATAAAAAGGCTGAAAGCTGACCCTCGTTTCAGGGATATTCCTGTTATATTTCTTACAGCAAAAAATGAGGAAGAAAGCGAGAGGGAAGGGTTTTCCCTGGGTGCTGTCGATTATATAACAAAACCGTTTAATCCTGAGATTGTAAAGCTTAGGGTGGATAATCAATTAAAGATAATCAATCAAATGAAGCTGATTATCGAAAAAGAAACAGCGGAAAAAAACAGCCGTGACAAGATGGAATTTCTTTTTAACATGAATCACGAGATGCTAACGCCAATGAATGCAATTATAGGCATGACTGAAATCGCAAAAATGGAAAAAAACCCGGAAAACACCAAAGATTGTCTTGATGAAATCGATATTGCATCACGGCAGCTGCTTAACCTGATACATGATTTACTAAATCAAAAAATATAATGTATGTTTGATTGATTGCAGGTTTTGCTTTAGCTTTATTCCTGTTCTTTAAACTCAGATGCCGGAGCGCCGCATACCGGACATGATTCCGGAGGCGCATCACCTTCATGAACATAACCGCATGGTTCACAAACCCATTTTTTCATAATTTTTCTCCTGATTTTTAATATATATTATAATATAGTTTATTTTCATTAATAAATCAACTTAAGGTGTCAGTCACCATTTTTAATAATGACAAACATCATATTTTATGATATTATTACTATTATGGTGCTTAATTATGATATATAAAGTTATTTTTCTTTTTTTAGTGTTTTCCAGCCCAATTTTTGCCCAGACAGGACAAAGAATAATGGATCTTCTTGAAGTATCTGAGCTTAGCTGGGCTGATGCTGCCAGTTTTGTGCTGGAAGCCTCGGATCACGGGACATTTAGTAATACAGAAGCCTTTTCCTATGCAATGGAAAGGGGCTGGCTTCCAGGAGCTGCTGCAGAAGACAATGCCCAGCTTGGCGGGATTGCCCTTCTTTTAATGCAGTCTTTTGATCACAGGGGCGGCATTATGTATTCAATGTTCAGAACCCCGCGCTATGCTTACAGGGAGCTGGTTCATAAGAATATAATTATGGGCAGAACCTGGCCCTCCATGACCGTATCAGGGGAGACGCTTATTTATATGATAAGCAGGTTTCTTGCCATAAGAGAAACAGAGGAGCAAGAAATATGATGCGCAGAACCCTATACTCACTTTTACTTGCATTGCTTTTGCCTGCTCTTTCTTCTGCCATGGACAATGGGTTGACATTAAACGTCACTACAGCCCTTGAAGATTATGGTTTAAGCAATAATTTACAGGACAATATTGTGTTTATGGGAAGCTTGACTCCCTGGCTTTTTGTTCCTTTTGGAGATAATTCAGAGCTTTTTGCTTCTTTGGGCATTACTGGTGAATTTATAAATAAGGAATGGATGCTTGTTCCAGAGCTGCTGCGGACAACATTCAATATACGCTTTGGCTCAAGTTCAGAACTTAGCCTTGGCCGCTTGCAGTACCAGGATCCTGTGGGTTTTATTGCGTCCGGCCTGTTTGACGGCGTGCGCTATACACAGGATATTGGTGTCAGCATGCTTGGCATAAGTGCCTTTTATACTGGTTTTTTGTATAAAGGGAATGCCATTATAACCATGACAGAGGATGATGAAAAAAATCATCTTTTAAAACTGGACTACTCAGACTTTTCTAACACTTATTTTGCATCCAGGCGTATAGTTGCTGCTGTGGACTTTGAACATCCAGGGCTTTTTGAACTTGTAAGATTCAGGGCTGCCATTATAGGGCAATTTGATTTTAACGAAGACACAAGCTTTAATACCCAATACCTTGCTGTAAAAGCCCTTATGCCTTTTGGGAATTTTATTTTTGATGCAGGCGGCAGCTTTGGATTGCTGCAGGATGAAGGGGATTTTCAGGTTTCCTTTGCAGGTGAGGCAGGGGTAAATATGTTTTTGCCAACACCCTTCCAGGACAGCCTGCGTATAAGCGCTGCTTATTCCAGCGGTGTGTTAAGCGACACTGTCACAGCCTTTGTTCCCATAACCACTGTAGCACAGGGTAATATTATCAAGGCAAAGTTCTCAGGGCTTTCTTCTATTAACCTTGGCTATACTGCCCGCTTAATGCCAGACCTTTCAGTAAGCATTATAAACTCATACTTTATATTGAATGATATGGGAAGTTATTGGGGAATCCCTTATGGAAGGAATGGTTTCTTTTTGGGTAATGAAATTTACGCTCAGCTTGTTTGGAATCCGGTTTCTGATTTACAGCTTAGGGCAGGAGGCGGTGTCTTTTTGCCAGGGCTTGGAAATGCTGATCCAAATTATCCTGTAATGTGGAAGGCTGAATTAAATATTGTATTTTCGGTTTTGTAATAGGAGGTAATGATGAAGAAGCATAAAATAATAATCGCAGTAGTTCTTTTCTGTATGATACAATTTGTTATGCCGGCCATTGTTTTTGGCCAAAACGGAACAATAAGGGAAATGACCGGTACTGTAGAAATAAGACGGCCTGGGCAGGCAGGTTTTGCAGCAGCAAGACAGGGAGATACCATAAGCTCTGATACAATTATTTCAACTGGATTCAGAAGCACAGCCCTTATTGCTGTTGGAAGTTCCATACTTACTGTCCGCCCCCTGACTGTGCTTACCCTGACAGAAATCCAGTCCATGGCTGGAACAGAAACCATTAATGTAAGCCTCCAGGCCGGCAGGGTGCGGGTTGATGTAAATCCACCAGCAGGAACCCGTGCTAATGTGGATATTCATGGCCCTGTAGCCACTGCTTCAACAAGGGGAACAAGTTTTGAATTTGATACCAGGACCCTGACAGTATATAACGGGGTAGTGGCCTTTGCCGGACAACGCGGGGGAACAATGCTTGTAAGCGCTGGTTCAACAAGTCATGTGACAGAGAGCAGCAGGGCAGCTGATCCAATACAGGTTGCCATAACATCGCTTATGCCGGCTCCTGTTGCTGGAAGCGATACAGGCCTGAACCATATCCCGCCAATTGTTGAGTTGATGGAAGTTACCCTTTGGCTGCCTTGAGGGTAGGTAACAGGTAATAGGTATCAGGTAATAATAACAGGTATCTTATGCAAAGGCGCAAAGAGGAGATGGATAAAGAGTCTCGCACGGAGACACGGAGCTCACGGAGAACACGGAGGAGGAAATAAAATGAAGATAAAATTTAATATTTGTTTTTGGTTGTTTACTGTTTGTTTGGTGCTGTTATTATCCAACTGTTTCAGTCCGCTGGGAGGACAAGAGGAGATAGGAGTAACCATTTCCCTTGGTCCAGGGCATGGCAGAAATGTTTTTTCTGCAGAAGATTACAGCCGCCGCGTTCTTGAAGTTACCACCCCTGGAAGAGAACACACAATAGAATTAAAAGAAGGCGAACATTCTGTAACAATATCCGGAAGACCTGGCACCTGGCATATTTATGTATTGTATTATGATAAAGTGCTTTTATTACCAACAGCCGGAGCAAGTTTAAGCCCAGATATACAAATGGGCCCTCCCATAACCATTGACATAGTAAAAGAAATAGAAATATTTGATGAGATTCCAATATCCAATGAAGAAGATTTGCGGAGAATTGCAGTAGTACAGCATCTTCCCAATGTCCTGGATCGTAATTATATTCTAACCCGCAATATAACTCTAAGCAGTGCTCCCTGGACACCTATAGGCAATTATCCTCCTACAAATTTTAACGGAACATTTAATGGCAATGGTCACACAATAAGCGGTCTTACTATTAACAGTCCTTATGGTGGTCAGGGTATGTTTTATGCAATTAGTTCTGGCGGTAGAGTAAGAAACCTCGGTCTTGTGAATGTGAATATCAACGGAGCTAACTATGTTGGTGGTGTGGTAGGATTTATTTCAGGTGGTAATAATATTATTGAAAATTGTTATGTTACCGGTACTATCAGCGGAAGTGATAATGTTGGCGGCATTGCAGGACAGAACTCTGTTCCTGGTAGCGGACAAGCTATAGTGCAAAATTGTTATTTTATTGGCAATGTCACTGGTAACGGTAATAATGTCGGCGGCGTGGTTGGTCAAAATAATGCTACGATTTCTAATCAAGCTATAGTTAGAAACAGCTACTCCACTGGTACTGTCAATGGCGATCAAAATATCGGCGGTGTGGTAGGACAAAACTATGGTACTGTGGAATATTGCTATTCCACTGGTACTGTCAATGGCGATCAAAATATCGGCGGTGTGGTGGGAGATAATTCTGGTGGTACTGTGAAAAACAGCTATGCGACTGGTAATGTCAAAGGTACTGCACCCACCTATACCTATACAGGCGGTGTGGTAGGAATTAATCAAAATAATAGTATTGTGGAATACAGCTATGCCAGCGGAAAAGTCGAAGGCGGTATCAGTGTTGGTGGTGTTGTAGGGCGTAATTTGAGTATTGTACGATTTTGCTATTCCACTGGTGAAGTCAGAGGAAGTTCCTTTACTGGCGGGGTAATAGGGGATAACTCTGGAATTTTACGACACAGCTATTCCACTGGCAATGTTTTTGGTACTGGCACATCTGTTAGTGGTGTGGTAGGAATAAATCGAACTAATACGAATATTGTAGAATACAGCTATGCCACTGGTAGCATTGAAGGTCCTACTAATGTCGGTGGTGTTGCAGGGGCTAATAATTCAGGCCTTGTGCAAAACAGTGTTGCTTTGAACCCATCCATAATCAGATCTACTCTTAATGATAGTTCTTTTGGACGTGTGATGGGGGGGTTTACTCCTGGTACAAATAACAACAATTATGCCAGGAGTGATATGCTGTTTTATTCTTCCCTAATAGCCACAGTCCCTACAAGCTTCCCTACTAATGATGCTAACTTAAACGGCGCTGACATTAACGCTACACAGCACTACCACAACGCTGACTGGTGGACAAGTGCTGGCAACTGGACTGGCGGTGCATGGAATGTTCTTGTTGACGGCAATGCCATCTGGGACATAGCCACTGGCAGGCTACCAATTTTGCGGAATATGCCTCCAGGGAATCAGAATCCCAGGGTGTTGCCTTGAGAGTAGGAAATAGGTAATAGGTTTTGGAAGAAGAATGTCACCCAGCACCAAATTTTGTGCTGGGCAAAGAGGAGAAAAAAATGAAAATTGAAAAGAGAATTATTAATAAATTTCCCTTTGCGACTTCGCGTCTTACTAGAAGCTGCGCTGCAAGTGGCGTGATAAATTTGGGAATAATTTTTATTTTTGTGATATTACTTACCAACTGCTTTAGTCCGCTGGGGGGACAGGAGGAGATAGGAGTAACCATTTCCCTTGGTCCAGGCCAGAGCAGAAATTTTTTTTCTGCAGAAGATTACAGCCGCCGCGTTCTTGAAGTTACTACCCCTGGAAGAGAACACACATTTGAATTAAAAGAAGGCGAACATTCTGTAACAATATCCGGCAGGCCTGGCACCTGGCATATTTATGTATTGTATTATGATAATGTACTTTTATTACCAACAGCCGGAGCAAGTTTAAGCCCAGATATTCAAATGGGCCCTCCCATAACCATTGACATAGAAAAAGAAATGGATATATTTGATGAGATCCCAATATCAAATGAAGAAGATTTACGGAGAATTGCAGCTTTGCAAGGTCATCCCACTGCCAATGTCCTGACCCGTAACTTTGTCCTAACCCGGAATATTAACCTAAGCAGCGCTCCCTGGACACCAATAGGCAAAGATTTATTGGATACACAATATACTGGAACCTTTGACGGCAATGGTCATACAATAAGCGGCCTTACCATTAATAGTTCAGATAATAATCAAGGTATGTTTGGTGTTATTGGCAATGGCGGTATAGTAAAAAACCTTGGACTTCTAAATGTAAACATTACAGGTAATAACAATGTTGGTGGTTTAGTGGGTATTAGTACTACTATTGGCAATAATACTATACAGCACAGCTATGTTACTGGAACTGTTAATGGTAATGACTCTGTTGGCGGTGTGGTTGGAAATAACAATGGCACTGTGCAAAACAGTTATTCCACTGGTGCTGTCAGTGGCAATCTAAATGTCGGCGGTGTGGTAGGTAGTAATAATAGTGCTAGTACTGTACGAAACAGTTACTCTACGGGCACTGTCAGCGGCAATGCCTTTGTTGGCGGTGTCGTGGGGAGTAACCAAATGGGAAGTACTGTGACAAACAGCTACTCTACAAGCATTGTCGATGGAAATCAAACTATTGGCGGTGTCGTAGGGTCAAATAATGGTATTGTGGAATATTGTTATGCAACCGGTAATGTCAGCGGCAATGATACAGTCGGTGGTGTAGTGGGTAGTAATAGTAGTGATAGCAACACTATTATTCGATACAGCTATGCAACCGGTAATGTCAGTGGCACTGGTGCTGGCAGCAGTATTGGAGGTGTAGCGGGAAATAACTTTCGTACTATGGAATACAGTTATGCAACCGGCAATGTCAGTGGTAATAACAGAGTCGGTGGTGTGGTGGGATTAATTTTAAGTGGTAAAGTTTCAAATTGTTATGCCACTGGTGCTGTAAGTGGTACTAGTGCTGTCGGTGGTGTTGCAGGAAGTACTAATGTTGGCAACAATATTGTGATTGAATACAGCTATGCTACTGGTGCTGTCAGTGGTAATTTCAGTACCGGCGGTGTTGTAGGGAGCCTCGAATCTCCTATGCAAAATATTGTAGCTTTAAATCCTTCTATAACAAGAACAGGCTTAGCAACTACTGTTGGCCGTGTGGCTTATATTAATATTTCCAATGGTACAATCAACAATGGTTATGCCAGGAGCAATATGCAGTTTATAGGCTTTACAACACCTCCTACTGTAACTTCTAATTCAAACGACATACACGGCGAAGACATTAACGCTGACCAATACCACAACGCTGGTTGGTGGATAACTAATGGCTGGAATGCTACCAATAATGGTTTTCCCATCTGGGATATAGCTGATAACAGGCTGCCCAGGTTAATAGGTGTTGGCGGGAATCAGAATCCTGTGATACAGCAGCCATAATACACAGAACCCCGCAGGTGGATTAGGGGTTTGCTGGTTGGTTCGCACGCAAAGACGAAGCTATGATAAAAATATGTGGTTGTACGGTATAGTGTAGGTGTTCGGAAGAACAGCTGCCGGTT
>Ga0099364_10008438_pt1 | contig 14501 bp, 20 predicted proteins | sample TergutTh196P3_FD_73070 | JGI IMG/M metagenome (GOLD analysis project Ga0099364, IMG submission 73070) | Microcerotermes parvus P3 segment gut microbial communities from Pointe-Noire, Republic of the Congo - Th196 P3 | ecosystem: Host-associated > Arthropoda: Insects > Digestive system > Gut ... | reverse complement strand
CCAACTGGCTTTTCTTACGCCGGGGATCTGGCCTTTGTAGGCGAGTTCCCTGAAGCATATGCGGCACACGCCGTACTTGCGCAGGTACGCGTGCGGGCGGCCGCAGATTTTGCAGCGGTTATATGCGCGGCTTGTAAATTTTGCGGGGCGCTGCTGTTTTGCGATCATTGATTTTTTTGCCACAGGTTTCCCTCCTTACTGCGCGAACGGAGCGCCCATCAAAGTGAGGAGCTCTCTGCTCTCTTCGTCTGATTTTGCGGTGGTGACAAAGCTGATATCCATGCCCCGGACCTTGTCGATCTTGTCGTAGTCTATCTCGGGGAAGATGAGCTGGTCGCGCAGGCCGAAGCTGTAGTTGCCCCTGCCGTCGAAACCACTTTGCGATATGCCGCGGAAGTCGCGCACACGGGGGAGCGCCACGTTAAACAGCCTGTCGGTGAATTCGTACATCCGCTCGCCGCGCAGTGTTACCTTCGCGCCGATTGTCATGCCTTCCCTGAGCTTGAAGTTCGCCACGGATTTTTTCGCCTTGCAGATTACGGCCTTTTGGCCGGTGATCCTGCCCAGGTCCTCGATGATGGCCTCGACGATTTTTTGGTTGTCCCTGGCCTCGCCGCACGCCACATTGATTACGACTTTATCGAGCTTGGGGATCTGCATAACGCTTTTGTAGTTGAATTTCTTCATCATTGCCGGTGCGACTTCCGTGCTGTAGAAAACTTTGAGCCTTGCCATTATGCTTCCCCCCTTTAAACTTCTTCGCCGCTCTTTTTAGAGATGCGTATTTTCCTGCGCTGCGTGCCTTCGCCCACAAACCTGCGGCCGACCCTGGTGCCCTTGCCCGTTGTCGGGTCCACGAGCTGTACCTTGGAGGCGTACATGGCGCCCTCCGCCTTTACGATCCCCCCCGGCTGGCCCTGCCGCCGCGGCTTGACGTGCTTTGTGACCATGTTGACGCCCTCAACGATGACCTTGCCCTCCTTTGGGCTGACCTCTAAGACTTTGCCGGTTTTGCCCTTGTCTTTGCCCGACAGCACCACGACGGTGTCGCCGGTCCTGACGTGTACTTTATTCATATGCGACACCTCCCTATAATACTTCCGGCGCCAGGCTGAGGATCCTGACATATTCTTTTTCGCGCAGCTCCCTTGCCACGGGGCCGAAGATGCGTGTGCCGCGCGGGTTTTTGTCATCGCGGATGATGACGGCGGCGTTGTCGTCGAAGCGGATGTATGTGCCGTCGTCCCTGCGCAGGCCCTTGGCCGAGCGGACAATGACGGCCTTTACTATCTCGCCTTTTTTTACGTTGGAGCCGGGGGCCGCCTTCTTGACAGTGGCAACGATGACATCGCCGATGTTGGCGTACTTCCTGCGGGAGCCGCCCAGCACGCGGATACACATGATTTCCTTCGCGCCGGTGTTGTCCGCGATTTTAAGATAGGACTGCATTTGGATCACGTTAAGCCGTACCTCCATTCAAACGCCAATTAACAAATGAACAATCTTAATTATCAGCTTATTTCGCTTTTTCGAGGATCTTGCAGACTCTCCAATTTTTGTTTTTGGACAGCTTGCGGGTCTCCATGATTTCTACACGGTCGCCTACGCCGCATTCGTTTTTCTCGTCGTGGGCCTTGTAGCGGACAGTGCGCTTGATGATTTTTTTGTAGAGGGGGTGGCGTATCCTGTCGGCAATCGCCACGACTACGGTCTTGTCCATCTTATCGCTGACTACCATGCCGACCCTGGTTTTCCTAAGGTTCCTCTCGCTCATGCCTTCCTCCCCCCTTACCGCTTCACAGCGGCGGTTTCGCGCTGTTTTTGGATTGTTTTCACCCTTGCGATGTCCTTCTTTACAACTTGAAGGCGCATGGGGTTTTCAAGCTGGTTTATGGCGTGCTGGAACCGGAGATTGAACAGCTCGGCTTTCAGGTCCTTTATCTTCTCGGCCAGCTCCGCGTCGGACAGTTCCCTGATCTCATTGGCTTTCATCCGTCCCCGCCTCCTGTTCCTTCCTGATAAACTTGCACCTGATTGGCAGCTTGTGCATCGCAAGGCGCATAGCCTCGCGCGCAAGCTCTTCGCTTACGCCGCCGATCTCGAACATCACGCGCCCGGGCTTTACTACTGCCACCCAGTGGTCGGGCGCGCCCTTGCCGGAGCCCATGCGGGTCTCGGCGGGCTTTGAGGTAACTGGCTTATCCGGGAAAATCTTGATCCATACTTGTCCGCCGCGGCGGATATGGCGGGTCATTGCGATACGCGCGGATTCGATCTGGTTGGATGTGATCCAGGAAGGCTCCATCGCCTGCAAACCGAAATCGCCGTAGGTTATCGTGCTGCCGCGTATAGCGCGGCCCTTCATGCGCCCGCGCTGCTGACGGCGGTACTTTACTCTCTTGGGCAGAAGCATTACCTGCCGCCTCCTTCCCTTGGGGCATTGCTGCTGTACGGCCTTGGGCCGCCCGCACCGCGCATATCTTGGCGCGGCCCGCGGTTCCCGCCGTCGCGCCCGAAATCACGCCGCGGCCCCCTGTCGCGCCTTGGCGGGCGCGGGTCACGCATAGCTTTGGGGTCCATTGCGCGCGGTTCGGAGCGTTTTACCTCGTGCAAAACTTCGCCGGAGTAGATCCAGACCTTCACGCCGATGCGCCCGTAGGTCGTCGCGGCTTCGGCAAAACCGTAGTCGATATCCGCACGGAGCGTCTGCAGGGGGATTGTACCCTCGTGGTAATGCTCGGTACGCGCGATTTCCGCACCGCCGAGCCGCCCGGAGACCTGCACCTTGATGCCCTTGGAGCCGAAGCGCATGGCACGGCCGATTGCCTGTTTCATCGCGCGGCGGAAGGACACGCGGTTTTCCAGCTGCTGGGCGATGTTCTCCGCCACGAGCTGTGCGTTCTTGTCGATCTGCTTGACCTCTACCACATTTACATAGACGGCCAGCTTCTCCGCGCGGTTTTTGTTTACGATTTCCTCACAGGCCTTGCGGGTCTTTTCGATCTCCTGCCCGCCCTTGCCGATGACGATGCCCGGGCGCGCGCAGTGGATGTGTATCCTCGCCTTTGTTGCGTCCCGCTCAATCTCAATCTTTGGGATGCCCGCGTCGTAGAGCTTCTTTTTAAGGAACTTGCGGATGTTGTAGTCCTCCACCAGCGTATCGCCGAAGTTTTCGTCCCTAGCGAACCAGCGGGAGTCCCAATTTTTTATTACGCCTACGCGCAAGCCGTGGGGGTTAACTTTTTGTCCCATTTAATTGACAGCCTCCCTTTCCTAGTCTTCGTCGCGCTCTTTAAGCACCATGGTGATATGCGATGTCCTCTTTTCGATCCTGTGCGCCCTGCCCTTTGACACGGGCCGTATCCGCTTGAGCGTCGGCCCGGGGCCGACATGGCACTCCGCTACATACAGCGCGCCGGGGTCCATGTCGTGGTTGTTCTCCGCGTTGGCGGCGGCCGAGTTTACCAGCTTCAGCAGCGGCTCACAGGCGGCCTTTGGTGTATACTTCAGTATTGCCTGCGCTTTTTTCAGGTCCTTCCCGCGGATCAGGTCCAGCACAATGCCGACCTTTCGGGGGGATATGCGCAGATATTTCACGCTTGCTCTCGCTTCCATTTTATGATCCTCCCCTACCTGGTTTTCTTGGATCCGGCGTGGCCGCGGTATGTGCGGGTGGGCGCGAACTCGCCCAGCTTATGCCCGACCATATCCTCGGTCACATAGACAGGCACGTGCTTGCGCCCGTCATGCACGGCGAAGGTGTGCCCCACAAAATCAGGAAAGATCGTCGAGGCCCGGCTCCAGGTGCGGATGACCTTCTTGTCCCCGGAGTCGTTCATTTCCTGCACGCGCTTTAGCAGCCTGGGCTGGACAAACGGCCCTTTTTTTACGCTTCTACCCATTTAGGTCATACTCCTCCCGCCTTATTTTTGGCCCCTGCGTTTTACGATGAATTTATCGGAGCGGTGCTTTTTAGCCCTTGTCTTGTGCCCGAGTGCGGGTTTGCCCCACGGTGTCACCGGTCCCGGCCGCCCGATCGGGCTGCGGCCTTCACCGCCGCCGTGCGGGTGGTCCACCGGGTTCATGACCGACCCGCGGACAGTCGGGCGTATGCCCATATGGCGTTTGCGCCCAGCCTTGCCGATTGTCATGTTCTCGTAGTCGGGGTTGCTGACCTGCCCGATTGTCGCCATGCAGTTTACAAGCACGTTGCGCAGCTCACCGGACGGGAGCCTTATCAGCGCGTACTTGCCTTCCTTTGCCATAAGCTGTGCCTGTGTGCCGGCGGAGCGGGCAAGCTGCGCGCCTTTGCCGGGGTACAGCTCAATGTTGTGGATAAATGTGCCTACGGGGATGTTTATCATGGGGAGCGCGTTGCCCGGCTTGATGTCCGCCCCCGGCCCCGAAATAATTTTATCGCCAACGGAGATGCCGACCGGGGCGATGATATAGCGCTTTTCGCCGTCCTCATACTGTACCAGGGCGATGTTTGCGGTACGGTTGGGGTCGTACTCCAGCGTCAGCACCTCCGCGCCCATGCCGTGCTTGGCGCGCTTGAAATCGATTATGCGGTATTTCCTGCGGTTGCCGCCGCCGCGGTGCCGCACGGTGATGCGCCCATAGCTATTGCGCCCTGCGGTCTTTTTAAGCGGGCGCAGCAGGCTTTTCTCCGGCTCTGCCTTTGAAAGCCCTGCGTAGCTGATGACCGTCATCTGCCGGCGCGCGGGGGTTGTCGGCTTGAATGTCTTCATTGCCATGGTGGGTTTTCACTCCTCAATTAGAAGTTGTGTTCATAAGCGAAATGTGCCGTAACGGCGAGCGGATTTTTTGCCGGACAAGGCAAATTTTCGCAGGAATACTCCATGTATTCCAAGGAAATTTAACGCGGTACGGCGGTAAATTCGCCGCTGTTACGGTCTTTGAGCTATGAACACAGCTTCTTACTATTACACTATTACAGCATCGACTCGAAGAACTCTATGCCCTTGGAGCCTTCCTTTAACGTGACGATGGCCTTTTTCCAGCTTGCGGTGTAGCCTGTGTCCCTGCCGCGCCTCCTCAGCCTGCCCCTTACGTTCATCGTGTTTACGTCTTGGACTTTGGTGCCGGGGAAAAGCGCCTCTACAGCTTTGCCGATTTCAATTTTCCCTGCGCCCTTTGCAACTCTAAAGGTGTACTTGCGCAGCTCAATTATCTCCATACTGCGCTCCGTGATGATCGGGGCGAGGATAATGTCCTGCGGGGTCTTGGTCATTGCGCATACACCTCCTCGAGTTTTTGCACGGCTTCTTTCGCGATGACAAGCTTGCCGCAGTTTAAGATATCATACACGCTCAGCGCGTTTACGCCGGAGGTTTTGACACCGGGGATGTTCGCCGCGCTTTTTATCACTTTTATATCGGCCGCCGGTGTGACGATCAGTGCCTTGCCCTCGGCGTTAAGTGCGGTAAGCATGGCAATCATATTTTTTGTCTTAAACTCGTCCGTTGTGATATTGTCTACAATGATAAACTCCCCGCCCGCGACCTTTGAGGAAAATGCGGATTTAATCGCGAGCCTGCGGTATTTCTTGTTTAGGGAGAAGCGGTAGCTCCTGGGCTTTGGGCCGAGCGCTACGCCGCCGTGCCTCCAATGCGGTGCCCTGGTCGAGCCTTGGCGGGCGTGGCCGGTGCCTTTTTGCCGCCACGGTTTGCGTCCGCCGCCCCTTACTTCGGCGCGGGTCAGTGTGGACTGTGTGCCCTGGCGCCTGTTTGCCAGGTAGCTTATAACCATTGCGTGCATGGCGGCAGTGTTTGGCTTTATTGCGAAGACGGAGTCGGAAAGCTCCATTTCGCCAACATTTTTACCCGCCATATCGAATACGGTAACTTTTGGCATATTGCGTTCCTCCTCCCTTATTTCTTGACCGCGTCTGTGATGGCGACAAGCCCACCCCTTGGACCGGGTATCGCGCCCCTCACCGCGATAAGGTTATTTTCCGTGTCAATCTTTACAATGCTCAGGTTCTGTACTGTTACGCGCTCCACGCCCATATGCCCGGGCAGCTTTTTGCCCTTCATGACGCGGGACGGCGTAGAAACCGAACCGAGGGAGCCGGGGTGGCGGTGGATCGGGCCGCCGCCGTGGGACCTTTTCTGCATATGTGTGCCGAACCTTTTTACGTTGCCCGCGAAGCCCTTGCCCTTTGATGTGCCGCATACATCTACTATATCGCCGACAGAAAATGTGTCGGGCTTGATGATGTCGCCGACATTAAGGGCGGAGCAGTCGTCAAGGCGGAATTCGCGCAGGTGGCGCTTCAGGGGCAGGTCGGACTTGCGCAGGTGGCCGACGAGCGGCTTGTTGAGCGATTTTTCCGTGGCGTCCCCAAAACCGATCTGCACAGCCTCGTAGCCGTCGTTTTCGGCGGTCTTCCTCTGGGTTACGACGCATGGCCCGGCTTCCACGACGGTTACGGGCACGAACTTGCCATTCTCGTCAAAAATCTGCGTCATGCCGATCTTTTTGCCTAAGATACATTTTTGCATGATTTTTTCTTCCTCCTAAGGTTATTGGTTGGTCTTTTCGCCAACTTGACCTAGCGGCGCAGTGTTAAGGTTAAACTTTTATTTCAACCTCAACGCCGGCGGGCAGCTCCAGGGTCGTAAGCGCCTCCATTGTTTTGCCGGACGGGCGCAGGATGTCGATAAGGCGCTTGTGTGTGCGCATTTCAAACTGCTCGCGGCTGTCCTTGTATTTGTGTACCGCGCGCAGGATGGTGACGATCTCCTTCTGCGTGGGCAGCGGTATTGGCCCGGATACCCGCGCGCCCGTGCGCTTGGCGGCCTCTACGATTTTCACGCAGCTTGCGTCCACCAGCGTGGGGTCGTAGCCCTTTAGCCTGATCCTTACTTTTTCCTTGACTGCCACTTAACATCGCCTCCATGAATATTTTCCGGCGAGTGATCTTCATAAGCCGGCCGGCGCAAACCCGCTTTGTACCGCGATATTTTTTGCCTTGTGTATTGCCACGCTGCCGGGTGTCCCACTGCTTGACCGAAAAGAAATCCGGCTAAACTACAATTGAGTTTATCCGGCTGCTAATCAGAACTGAAAAGCATTTGAACTTCCCTAAATAAGGCAAAGCGGTCACTGTGCGCCGCACTGACGCGCGGCATTGCCTGCTTATGAAAAGTCGCCCGGTTTAAAATCGGACATACTCCACAGAAATTCCCCGCTGTAACGCGGCAACCTCCTGCTTCATCGCATATCTTGTGCAGTCACGCAAGGAACATTTTAACACATTTTGTCATTGGTTGCAAGAAAAATATGATTTTTGGATTGAAAACGGTAATTTTCTGCGTTTTGACCAATCATGCGGAATGTAACCGCGATTATTTTGTGCATCTTTCACATCATTTAAAGCGTTTGCTCCTTTTCATATAGGACGAGCATATCATCGGCAGGACCATCACGATAACCAGCGACGGCCACGCAAGCCACGCGGCGCCAAGCCCGAAACCGGCGGCGGCGAGTAAAAGCAGCGTCCCCATAGCCACCATCTGCGCCCCGGAAAACCGGTAGATGATCAGCGCCGCCCCCTTCCTGTGTTTTCCGCCGTTGAAGAAGGCGTTGGTTTTAAGGTAGTCGTGGCTTGCGGACAGCAGGACAATCCCCACGGCAATGCAGACCAGCGCGATTATCGCGCCGATTATTAGCGTCGTTGAATCGAAAAGCATGATTTTCACCTCACAAATTTACACTTCCACCCATTTGGAATCGTTGTCGCCACTTTCGATTACCGCGTGTACAAACCGCGTACCCATCGCGCCCTCCCGGATTCCGGGGAAATCCATATCTTCCTCGGTCAACTTCTCGCCCGCCAATTTCTTTCTGAGCGCGTCCAGGACAATCTTGAGGAAATTCGCGTACGCAACATAATACCCCTCGGGATGGCCGCTCGGGATGCGGCTAAGCTGAGCGGCACGCCCGTAGACATGGTCGGTGCCGCGCTGGTATACTTGCGTTGGCTGGCCCTTAATCGTAACGCGCAATGCGTCCGGCGCTTCCTGATCCCATTCGATCGCGCCGTTTGTGCCGAAGATGCGTACTTTCAGCGCGTTGCAGTAGCCCGAGCTGACCTGGGAGCAGGTGTACTGGCCATACGCGCCGTTTGTGAACTCCACCTGTATGTTCGCGTCCAGGTCAAGCGGATGCCCGAAGCGGCTGATCCTTGCCTGTACGCGCTTTAGCTCCAGCCCGGTCATGTAGTTTACCATGCTTTCGATGTGCGTGCCGATATCGCCCACGCAGTTGGAACGCCCCGCCAGCGCCGGGTCCACGCGCCACGCGCTTAGAAGCCCCTCACTTCCGCCGTCCTCGCCGATCTGCCCCAGAAGCCAGTCCTGCAAATACTCGGCGCGCACATTGAAAATCCTGCCGATTTTGCCCTGCGCGATTAGCTGCTTTGCGAATTTAGGCATCGCATAGCCGCTGTACGCGTATGTGACCGCGAACAGCACGCCTTTTTCCGCCGCAAGGGCTTCCAGCTCCGCGGCCTGGTCAAGCTCAAGGCAAAGCGGCTTTTCGCATACGATGTTGAAACCGTAGCTCAAAAACGCCTTCACGATTTCGTAGTGGACATTGTTCGGCGTGTTTATGTCCACAAAGTCTATGCGGTCCGCCCGCCGGCTTTCAAGGCGCGCCATCTCCTCAAAGCTGTCGTAAACCCTGCTGCCGTCAAGCCCGTAAGCTTTGCCCGTTTCGCGGCTCTTATCGGGATCGCTGCTGAAGCACCCCGCGGCAAGCTGTACATCACGCTCGAAGTTATACGCGATGCGGTGTACATTGCCGATAAAAGAGCTTAAACTGCCCCCGACCATGCCGTATTTCAGAATTTTCTTCTCCACAAAAACTCCCCCATCCCCCAGCACTATTGACAAGCAAACAGCTTGTATGATAATGTGTGTTTAGTATATTATACACTTTATATTTCCTTTTTCAAGAAAAAAATAAAAGGATGGGCCAAGTTATGAAAAAACACCGTATCGGCCTTGTCGGCACAGGCGGTATCGCAAACGGCGTGCATCTCCCCGGCATCGCCGCCTGCCCGGATTTGGAGCTTGCCGCGCTCTGTGATATCGACGGGGACGCCTTAAAGCAAACGGCGCAGAAGTGGGGCATTGACGAAGCCCACTGCTTTACCGACTACCGAAAGCTGATTTCCTGCCCCGATGTAGACGCGGTGGATATAACCACCCCCAACGATTCCCATGTGAAAATCGCGTGGGAGGCAGTTGCGGCGGGCAAGCCCTTTTCTTTGGAAAAGCCGATAGGGCTGGACGCCAAGGAATCGGCGGTGCTGCTAAAAGCCGTCAAGGAAAAAAACCTGCCGCACATGGTCTGCTTCTCCTACCGCTTTAAAGAAGCGGCGCGTTTCGCCCGCGCAATCGTCCAAAGCGGCCAGCTCGGCGATATATACCAAATTGATATGCAGTATTTCCAGGCGTGGGCAAACCCGGAACTGGATGTACCCATGCGCTGGCGGTTCCAAAAATCCGTGTCCGGGTCAGGCGCGCTGGGCGACCTCGGCACACATGGCATTGATTTAATCCGCTTTATCACCGGCAAAGAATACCTGTCCGTCTGCGGCCAAACAGCCACTGTTTTGAAAGAGCGCAGGCTCGACGGCGGCGGTGTAGGCAAAGTAGACGTGGACGACCTTGCCAATTATTTCGCGGATATGGAAGGCGGCATCTGCGCGAGCTTTTTGATATCCCGGCTGGCTTTCGGGCGGGGCAACTACCAGCGGCTGGAAATTTACGGCAGCAAGGGCGCGCTTGTCTACAAACTCGACGAGGAACCCGGCGTGAATTCAATCGAGGTCTGCATCGGCGAGCCCCAGCGCGATACCCATACATTCACAAGGCTGCCTGTACCGCGGCAATATTTTGCCGATCAAGCGCAAAGCTTCGCGGATATCTTAAGCCGCAAAGGCGACGGGCTTGCCGCTGATTTAGAGGACGGCCACCGCGCACAGCTTGCGGCCGATGCCGTGCTTGTTTCCGCGCAGGAGCGCAAATGGGTTGATTTACAACAGCTTTGCTGTTAGTAATACTCTTACGATCTGAAAAAATGGAGGTCAAAAAATGAGATTCGGCGCGCGAGAAGACATTATCCGCATCACCAAGTCCTGGGAGGGCGAACGCTTCCCGGACGGACGCCCAAAGGTATCCGACGACATACTTAACCGTCTGCGCAACCTTACAATAGAGGAGGCGCATATCCCGCTGTGGCAAAACGGCTACAAGTACCAGTTCCTGGGCGATATGAAAATCACGCACCCCGGGCTGAAGCTGGTCGGCCGCGCTGTTACAGGCACAATGGTCCCAATGCGCCCCGACCTTCACGGGTCGCTGATGGACATCGGTTTAAAAGAGGAAAACCGCTACGGCACAATGAACCAGTGGGTCGTTGAGTCTTTGGTGGACGGCGACGTCGCGGTCGTGGATATGTTCGATAAAATCTTCGGCGGCACATTTGTGGGCGGCAACCTTACAACAGCTATCGCCAACCGCACAAAAAACGGCGGCGCGGTAATTTACGGCGGCGTGCGCGACCTGGAGCAGATGGTTGACATACAGGGTATCCAGACCTACTACCGCGGCACCGACCCAATGTGGATCCAGGATGTTACCTTGATTGGTTTGAACACGCCGTGCCGTGTGGGCGGCGCTGTCTGCGTCCCCGGCGATGTTGTTTTCGGCACAATGGCGGGCGTGCTGTTCATCCCGCCGCATCTTGCTGAAATCTGCGTTGTAAGCGCCGAGAAGTCCCATGTGCGCGATATCTTCGGCTTCAAGCGCCTGGACGAGGGCGTATACAATTCAGCGCAAATCGACATGGCTTGGACCGTGCCAATGTATGAGGACTTCGTCGACTGGTTCGGCAAGGACCCCGAAGCCAAGCCCTACAGCCACCTCACTTGGGAAACCGAGCTGGCAGACGCCCACGAACGCGCGAAATCCGCCGACACAGGGCCGCAGGTGCGTCCGTGATGGGGGGGCTGAAAGGAAAGGTCGTGCTGATATCGGACGCGTCAGCGCCTTCGGGTAAAGTGTTCGCCGAGAAATTCGCCGAGCAGGGCGCGGTGCTTGCCTTGAACTTCACCGAAGAGCGTGATGCAGGCGCCGGCGCTTACTCTTATAACACGGCAACGGGCGCGGGCGCAAGGGCGCTCGTGGATGATGTTGTCCGCGACCACGGCGGGATTGATGTGCTGATCCATAACGACAACGAAGTCACAAAGTTTTCCATTCAGGAAAGCACAGACGCACAGGTAAAGCTTGCCATGGACCGCAACGCGAAAACCGCGTTCATGCTCACACAGGCCGCGGGCGGTTACATGAAGGACCACGGCGGCGGCTCGATCGTGTATGTCAGCTCTATTCACGCGGGCAAGCCCTCCGGCTCCTCCTTTGCGTATTCAATGGCAAAATCCATGGTCGGGCTGCTGTGCAAGGAAGTTGTGCTGGACCTTTCCCCGTATGGTGTGCGCGCGAATGTAATCGAGATGGGCCCTATCGCGGGCGACACCGAAACCTACGCCAGCGATATATCGCGCCTTTATGACCATGTTGACTTGAAAATCAAAGGGCGGGACCTCGGCGATTGGGAGCAGGCGGCGAATCTTGCGCTTTTCCTCTCCGACGATGGCTGCCCATTCTTAAACGGTCAGAGCATACAGCTTGACGGCGGCTTCCTGCTGCACTACGGCTACCGCTTTACCTATGACGAATGGGAGCAGTCCAAAGAGGAAGTCATGCGCCGTATGGCGGAGTGGGCGGCGAAAAACAACGCCTCGCCGCAGACGGAGGATGAACCGCAAAAGGTTTTGACAGGCATGAACCTTGCCGGGAAAATCGCTGTCATAACAGGCTCCGCAACCGGGGTCGGGCAGGGGATTGCCGTAAGGTTCGCGGCCGAGGGCGCAAAGGTCGTGGTGACGCACAACAACGCCCCCGCGGACAAGACAATGGCGATGATCCGCGAAGTGGGCGGCACCGCAATCGACGTGGGCTGCAATGTCGGCAACGAGGAGGATGTCATACGGCTTATCGCCGCCGCCAAAGAAAACTTCGGCGGGCTTGATATCCTTGTCAACAACGCCGCGATCCAGTACAACAAGTGGATTTTGGAGTACAGCGAGGAAGAGTACGACACTATCATAAATATAAACGCGGACGCGTATGTACGCTGTATCCGCCATGCCGCCCCGCTGCTCAAGGAGTCGAAGAGCGGCAGGATAATCAACATCGGCTCAATCCACTCAAAGCGGCCGACCGGCTTCGACAGCGTGTATACAATGTCAAAGGCCGCCAACCTGCTGCTCGCCAGGGAAGCCGCGATTGAGCTTGCGGCGTGGGGCGTAACGGCAAACACGATCACAATAGGCGCGATAAATATCGGGGTAAAATCCGGCGCGCCGTTCTTCAGGCCGCCAAACAGGCCCCCCAATGTCCGCGAGATGCCTTATGGGCACCTCCTTTCCGGCAAGGTCGGCACACCGCCCGAGGTCGGGTTTATGGCGGCGTTCCTCGCGTCGGATGAAAGCCGTTTTATTACAGGCTCGGCCCTGCGCGCGGACGGCGGGATCATGATGGTTTAGCTATTTAACCAGCGTGACGCTGGACCCATCCGCTTCGCGTGCCTTTAAAAAGCGTCGCGCTATCCGGGTATAACTGCCCGCCAATGTATTGGCGATGCCCCTCTGAGGCGTTCCTTGCCCTTTGCAATACCCCGCTGTTTGCGGCGAGGAAATTTAATTTTTATTTAAATATAATTTTAAGAAAGAAGGCTTAACATGAAACAAGACTACACCGAAACCCTAAACTACGTCAACACCAACTCAAAGCCGTCCGACCTGCGCATCACCGATGTGCGCGTGGCGGATGTTGCGGGGCTGCCAATGCACTGCACGCTGGTGAAGGTTTACACAAACCAGGGGCTAATCGGCTACGGCGAAGTGCGCGACGGCGGCTCCCGCGAAGAAGTGCTGAGGCTTAAAAGCCGCATTTTAGGCGAAAACCCCTGTGAAATCGATAAAATCTTCAGGCGCATCAAACAGTTCGGCGGCCACGCGCGCCAAGGCGGCGGTGTATGCGCCATTGAGATCGCCTGCTGGGACCTGGCGGGAAAAGCTTACGGCGTACCGATTTATCAAATGCTCGGCGGCAAATTCCGCAGCAGCATCCGCTGCTACTGCGACACAGACGTAGGCGGCAAGCACACAGGCAAACAAATGGGCGCGGCGCTCAAAGAACGCATGGAAAAAGGCTTTACCTTCCTTAAAATGGACCTTGGCATCGGGCTTCTTTATGACGAGCCGGGCGCGCTTTCCGCCCCGCTTGGCTTTGTCGGCAGGTTCCGCAACCAAAACTGGCGGAAGAAAAAGGCAAGCGAGATGACGCTGGAAGATATGTATGACCGCAACCGCGCCTATGACAACTACAACATCGCCCATCCATTCACCGGCATCCAAATCACAGACAAGGGCCTTGATATCCTGGAAAATTACCTGGCGGAAGTGCGCGGCGTTATCGGCTACGAAGTCCCGCTTGCAATCGACCATGTCGGCCATATCGGCATCGGCACGTGCATCCGCCTTGCCCAGCGTATCGAGGGCTACAACATCGCCTGGCTGGAGGACCTTCTCCCCTGGCAATATACCGACCATTATGTAAAGCTTTCCGGCTCCACGACAATCCCGATATGCACGGGCGAGGATATCTATCTCAAAGAAAACTTCCGGCCGCTTATTGAATCGGGCGGCGTGTCCGTCATCCACCCGGATATCCTGACCTCCGGCGGCATCCTTGAGAATAAGAAAATCGGCGACATGGCGCAGGATTACGGCGTTGCCATGGCTGTGCATATGGCAGAAAGCCCTATCGCCTGCATGGCAGCTGTACACAGCGTAGCCGCAACGGAAAACCTGCTGGCGCTGGAGTTCCACTCCAACGATGTGCCTTGGTGGGATGATGTTACCACAGGCCTGCCGAAGCCTCTTATCAAAGACGGTTATATCCAGGTGCCTGATAAGCCCGGGCTGGGCATTGACTCCATCGTGGATGAAGTCATCGCCGAGCATCTTCACCGCGACTTCCCCGATATGTGGGCAAGTACAGACGAGTGGAATTTCAGCTCCGCAAGTGACAGGCTCTGGAGTTGAGCGAAGCTCAACAGGATTGAGGTTTTAGGAAGGGAAGAAACATTTCGTTTCTTCCCTTTTTTTGTTTCCTAAATCCTACGGCGCGCACTGTAGGGGACGCACACCGGGCGTCCCGAAAATTACCGGACAATCATTAAAATTGTATTGTAGGGCGTGACGACCCGGCACGCCGATTGATTTCGCGTAATTTTCGGTGCGGCATGGAAGCCGCACCCTACAATGCCGCATTGCACCGTAGGGTCGGGGGTCCATCCCCGACCCTACGGTGCAATGCGGGCGGGATAACCCCGCC
>Ga0099364_10008437_pt1 | contig 14502 bp, 9 predicted proteins | sample TergutTh196P3_FD_73070 | JGI IMG/M metagenome (GOLD analysis project Ga0099364, IMG submission 73070) | Microcerotermes parvus P3 segment gut microbial communities from Pointe-Noire, Republic of the Congo - Th196 P3 | ecosystem: Host-associated > Arthropoda: Insects > Digestive system > Gut ... | reverse complement strand
GTGGTTGATTCCCTCACAGGCCGTATTAAATCGAATTTCGTTGTTCTGGTCCATCCAATACACCGGCATCGCACGTTCGACAACAGCAACGGTGTTCGACGTTCCGTCTGTCATATCGGAAAATTGGGTCGATTCCGCTCCGGGAAACGGTGTTTCCGGTCCAAGAACGATGGAATAATGGCAATTCCCGACAGTCGTCAGATTCGGGTATTGGCGTTGGATTCGCCCGAGCAGGCCGTTCGACGGGCATTGGAATACGTGAATCGTGACATCATGAAACTGCTGGTTATACTCGCTGTCCCACGGCTCATCAAGGCGGATTTCGCTGTAAAGTTTTCCCTGCTCAAGATAAGGCAAGAGCAACACCCGCCAACTGTGTAGCGGCTTGCCGTTTTCATCGACCGTAAAAGCCGGAGGTAGCGAATGGTAAACGTCGTAATAAATGTGTAAGGCAAGGCAGATTTGTTTCAGGTTATTGGAGCACTGCATGCGTCTTGCCGCTTCACGAGCCGCTGGAACCGATGGCAACAAGAGGGGGACCAGAATGCCGATGATGACGATGGCGACAAGAAGACTGGGAGGGATACGACACGCCTTTTTCTCTTTCGGTTTCTCTTCTGATTTCTCTTTTGGCTTCCGCGCGGCATCCACCGCCGACCAGAAAATTGCCGCCATGAACAGGTAAAACAGCCCGGCAAAGAGAACGATGTGGAGAAGATGCACCCGCAACGGTTGATACGAAAACCGATCCCGAAAGAGAAGGCTGACAATGAGAACCGGAAGGAATCCGCTCAGGATGAACAGCGTGAAGAATCCGACTGCCGCTCCGATACGTTTTTGAAGCAGTTGCCCCAAGCCCGGCAGAAGAAGCGAACAGAAGGCGTAAAAGGTGTTGATGGGGCGTTCAGGCTGGTTCATCGGTCTGAATGGGGGTTAAAAGGTTTCACGTTTGCTTACGGCAGTCACGGTGTGACCGTTTTGCCTAATATCACTTTGCGATCTGAACTTTGAACTCTGCGTTTTGCGCTTACTCGATTCCGTGTTTTGCCCGTTGTTTTTGCTGAATCTCCCGTAGCAGTTGCAATTTTTCCTCCTCGGAAAGGGTTTCCGCTTTCAGGCGGCCGATTTCTCTGGGCCGCACCCGGCGTTCATTTCGCCTTTCAAAGCCGCTGGTGATTTCGACAATCAGTTGATCGTTGACGGTCAGTTTTTTTTCGTTGGCCGATTCGTCCCACGTCACGAGCATCGTTTTCATTTTCGGGTCATCGAAGCGTGCCATCAGCCGGGCAAAGGTCGGCAACAGTCCCCGGTCGGAAAACTCGCAACACACCTGATGCACGAGCCGCGTCACGGGCGAAAGCAGCCATTCGACCGGGATTTTTTCGCGGAACACACCAAACGCATTCGGTTCAATCAGCCAGGCTTCGATCAGTTCCGCTTCCAGCGAATCGGGCAAAACACCGGTCACATCCCACGGAATGCCCGGCAACGGTTCCACAAAGGCCGCCTGTGCCATGGGCATGTGGACCATTTCCCCTTCCAGGTCAGGCTCGTATCCGCCTTCAAACTCATCGTCAGACGGGTTCAAAGTGCAAAGTGCAAAGTGCAAAGTGGGGGAATCAGCCGTTTCCGGATACGTACCTCCTTCAACCATTTCTCCATCAACCATACTGTCATTCATCCCGTTATCCCATTCCGCCAGCCCATCCAATTCAGCATTCAGCATATCCTCACTTTGAACTTTGAGCTTTGAACTCTGAACTTGATCCTCACTCTGCACTTTCAACTTTGAACTTTGAACTCTACGTTGATCCCAAAGTGCCCGCAAGCGGGTACGGATTTCCTGCTCGGTCAGGCCGAACCGCGATGCAAGCCGCTGAATCGTTTTTTCGAGCCGGATACGTCGCGGGTCGGTCGGGTTGGCCACCGCCGGGGCAAGGACAATGATTCCCAGCACCTGATCAAGTGCCCGGCTGGCCGCAATGATGTCCCTGTCGAGGTCGATGCCCTGCGCGGCACTCAAAAAGGCGTGTTCCAACGCATCGACCGTGTTGTGTTGCAGTTCATGTTCAAAGGCTTTGCTACCCTGTGTCAGTAAGAAATCGCAGGGGTCTGTCCCGCCGGGCAGCGTCAACGTTTCAATATCCGCTCCTTGCGCGACGAACAGTTCGAGCACTTCATTGGCACGTTTCCGGCCTGCTTCGTCGCCGTCGAGGACGAGTATCATTTTGTCGGCAAAACGCTTGAGGCTACGAATATGTTCCGCCCCGAGTGCCGTCCCGAGCACGGCCACCGCATCACCGAACCCAAACTGGTGCGCCATGATCACGTCGGTGTAACCTTCCATGATGAGGACGCGTTTCGTGTTCCGCATCGTCAGCCGGGCGAGGTCAAGCCCGTACAGTTGCTTGTGTTTTGAAAACAAATGCGTTTCCGGCGAATTGACGTACTTCGCACGGCTTTGCAACGTCGAACCCGGCAACAGCCGTCCGCCAAAGGCAATCGTGCGGTCTTGCGTGTCACGGATCGGAAACAAGAGCCGTCCGCGAAAACGGTCGTAGGGCTGCGACGACCAGGCGGTTTGCGAATCGGTCTCATCATCGCGCCGGGCAAGGTTTCCGATCATTTCGAGGATTTTGATCCGATGCGGGTTGCGTTGCACCTGTTCAAGCAACCAGTCCCGTTGCAGTGGCGCGTAACCCATGCGGAATTTGCGGATGCTCTCTTCGTTGATGCCACGGTCACGCAAATACGTCCGCGCCGATTCCGCTTCATTGCCCGCGAGGAGGTAATCATGGTATTTTTGTGCAACCCAGTCCAAAGCACGGTATAAGGTTTTTTTCGTCAACGGTTCCTGGTGTCGGGCATGGCCGCCGCTTGCCGGTTGCGATGTTGCGCCGGGTTGCCCTTGCGGCTTGTTGCCACCGGTTTTTTGATACTGCCGCTGGATGGCCGAATCGGTGCGTTGCTGTTTCGGCAGTTGAACACCTGCCTGATCGGCGAGGATTTCAAGGGCTTCGCGAAAATCAACGTTCTCAATTTGCATGACGAACGAAAACACGTCGCCGCCGATGTTGCAGACCCAACATTTGAACGTCTGCCGGTTGGCGTTGACCTGCAAACTCGGCCGCGTATCGTCGTGCCAGGGACACCGTCCGACATAATTCTGCCCCGACCGCCGCAAGGGGATATAACGCGAGACCAGCTCGACCATGTCGATGGCGTCGCGTACCCGTTCCTTGATGTCAAAAGCATAATCTGTCATGTCAATTTTTATTGTCGCAAACGCTACTCATTGGTTTCACGCGGAGATTTGTTATGAGTTTCTCTGCGTTCTTTGCGGCCTCTGCGAGAAATAAAAAATCTCGTAAACTGATATTGACGCCGATTTTGCAAATTCATATTATTCGCTCACAATGAGGAAACAAATTTCTTTGCACCTTTGGGGTGAAAAAAACGTGAGCAATGATTTGACCAAGACCGAAAGTCCGTTTTCACCAAAGGGCATCCTGAGAAACCGATGATTTACCGTTCGCAATTCCATTGAACAGCCTCACTGTCACGGCCAATTCGTTCGACCGTCGGTTCCCTTTGCGGGATAAATCCGTTTACCCTTTGTCATTTCAGCAGTTACGGCAAGCGATGTCATGTCTCTCATGCGTACTGCCAGTTGACAGGGAAGATTTTAACAATTTTTCCAATTGTGGTCAAGACGAGTTTTTGGGCAAAAATTGCAGGGCTTCTCCGGTAGTGCGGACACGCCATGTCCGCCGCAAAACGGTTGAGTAACGTTTCACGTCTATTGACCGCGACAAGTGATTCGTAAAGCGGACGATACACGAGATGCAATCACCCTCTCCGGCCACTCCGTTCGGTCACGTTGCGACCTCTCTGCGTTCCCGGTTGCTGTTTTTTGTTTGCAGTAGCGCAGTTTCACACGCGCAAATCGACATCAGAACGAGCGGCGAGGATTTCAGCGTATTTTTCGCGAATCGGTGTGATCTGTTCGGCGATGAATTCATCGACCTGCTCCGGGGCGCGGCCAACGTACAAACTCGACTCCAGCTCCGCATTGACATCGACCGCTGCAAAAGCCGGATCGTTTTGCAGTCGTGCGATCAGATCGTTGTCACCCCCTTCACTTTTGACGACCACAGCGGCAGCCTGGCTGTGCTGCCGGATGCGTTCGTGCAATTCCTGGCGGTCATCGCCTGCTTCGACGGCGGCCATCAGAATGTTCTCCGTCGCCATGAAAGGCAGTTCCGCACGCAAATTCCGTTCGATGACCTTCGGATACACGACCAGCCCTTCGGTTACATTCTGGCAAAGAATCAAAATCGCGTCGATTGCCAAAAACGATTGCGGCAAGACGAGCCGGCGGTTCGCACTGTCGTCGAGCGTCCGCTCAAACCATTGCGTGGCCAGCGTCGCGGCACAATTGGCCGGCATCGACATGGCAAACCTGGCCAGTGAACAAATGCGCTCACTGCGCATCGGGTTGCGTTTGTAGGCCATGGCGGACGAACCGATCTGATGCTTTTCAAAAGGTTCTTCCATTTCCTTGCGGTGTGCCAAAATGCGGAGGTCTGTTGCAAATTTGTGTGCACTCTGCGCAATTGACGAAAGCACATCGACAATTTGCGAGTCGAGCTTGCGCGGGTACGTTTGGCCGGTCACGGCGAACGCTTCATCGAAGCCGATTTTTTCACAGACGAGTTTTTCGAGCGAACGCACTTGGTTATGGTCACCGTTGAACAGTTGGAGAAAGCTGGCTTGTGTGCCGGTTGTCCCCTTGATGCCGCGACAGCGAATCGTGTCAATGCGGTGTTCCAGTTCCGCAAGGTCAAGCACAAAATCATAGACCCAGAGACAGGCACGTTTGCCGACGGTGACCGGTTGCGCCGGCTGCAAATGCGTAAAGCCGAGACACGGCAAATCACGATACTGTGCCGCGAATCTTGCCAGGCGATCAATGACCGTAACCAATCGGCGACGAATGATCTGCATGGCCTCGCGCAACAGAATCGTGTCGGTGTTGTCAGTGACGTAGCAACTGGTCGCGCCGAGGTGAATGATGCCTCGCGCATTCGGGCACAAATCCCCGTAAGCGTGAACATGTGCCATGACGTCGTGCCGCAGTTTTCTCTCATATTCTGCGGCAACGGCAAAATCAATGTCGTCCAGGTGGGCTTTCAACTCGGCGATCTGCCCCGGCGTGATCGGCAGTCCGAGTTCGGCTTCCGCCTCGGCCAGGGCAAGCCAGAGGCGACGCCAGGTGCTGAACTTCCGTTGCGGCCCCCACATACGGCTCATTTCTTCTGAAGCATAGCGGACAATCAACGGGTTGTCATAAGAAAATTGGTCTGTCATAGTTCTGAATTGACGTAAGGTGCTCATACGACTGCACAGCACTTCTCAACAAAATGATTCAAGATGATTGATTTTTATCATCAGAATTTACAGATTCATGCAGATGTTTATTCAAAATTTATGGAACTCTTCATCCGATTATACTGTCCCACACCAATCACGTGGTATTTTAAGCAGGACAGCAACCGGGAACATAAGTGACCGGTTCAACGGTACCGCACACGAAAACCCCGTCGCTTACGTTCCGTGCTGCTGTTGGGGAACCAGATTTTGAGTTTTGCCGGGTGCTCCCTTGCTGGCGTGTCCTCGCAACGACTGTCACGATGTCGATATGTCAGTTTTCCATGACCTCTTTTTCGCGGTTTTTGGCCAGTTCCGTGGTTTCGTCCTCGTACTTTTTGGTCAGCGTCTGGATTTCCTCTTTCGTTGCGTCGCGTTCGTCTTCCGACATCTCCTTGTTTTTCTCGGCGGCGTCGGTCATTTTGTTGCCATCGCGGCGCACATTGCGGATTGCAACTTTCGCCTCTTCGGTCAGTTCTTTGATTCGGGCAACCATTTTTTTCCGCACCTCGGTCGAGAGCGGCGGGATGTTGATCCGTACAACGCGTCCGTCACTGTTGGGCGTATAACCCAGGTCGGACGCAATGATTGCCTTTTCGATGTCCTTGAGCGTTCCGAGGTCGAACGGCCGGATCACAATTTGCGTCGGTTCCGGACATGCAACCGTTGCCACTTGTTTCAGCGGCATCTCCGATCCATAGACACTGACCTTGACCGAATCGACCAACCCCGGGTTGGCCCGACCGGTACGAATCCCGGTCAGTTCCTTTTTCAGTTTCGCGACCGCCTTTTGCATTCGGTCTTCCACGTCCAGTAAAATGTCGTCCGCCTGCATATTTTCAATACTCCCAATGATTTGTCTTGTCTGAAAAACCTGTTTTACCAATCCCCGTCATGATAAATCGAAGTTTGGTTTGACGCAAATGACGCAAAATGATAATCGTGGTACCGGAGTTTCATTCTCTGATGATTTCCGTTGAGGAGGAGGAATCGCCTAATTCCGAAGTGCAATTCGGGCAACGGCTTGCTTTGAACGGAATCGCGCTGCAACAGAACGGACAAGGTTTCGTTGTCGGGGCGTCCACGTCCGGGAACAAAAACGGGATACGAACCCGGTTCATTTGACGAACCACAATAAAAACGGCAAAGGAAATAATCATAAAATTGAGTACCGCGTTAATGAAATCACCGTATTTCACTTCATTGCCGTTGATAGCAAAGGCAAGTGACGAAAAATCCTGAAACGTCAGCACACCAAGCAACGGGTTGAATATGTCCTTCACAAGTGACGTCACCACACCGGCAAACGCCGCTCCGATTACCACGCCCACTGCCATGTCCACCGCGTTTCCCTTGACGGCAAAATTACGAAATTCTTTCAAAAAACTCATGACACCCCTTTCCCATGGCAAGAACCGACGTTCCCGCAAAACCCGCCGCTTACGCTCCGGGTTGCTGTTCTAAAACTTCACTTTCTTGGCGTTGTGCGGTATAATTCAAATCTCTATGTTGAAGTATTTTATATCAATTGTTATTGTCCGTCAAGATTTTTCCCCATTTTTGACGGAGCGTCCGAAGATATCAAATCAGAACCGGATTCGCTAAGGTAGTCAAGACGAACAATAATTGGTAAATTAAGTCTTTTCAGAATCACTTATCTGGAAATGTCAAAGGCATATTGATGACACAGATTGAACAGATCAGCACGGATTCATCTGTGAACATCCTGTTTTATCGGTGTGCAAAAAATGATTGATGATCGATACCAGTTGCGATGAAAATGAATTTACTGCTGTGCTATCCCGTCAAGGAACGTCACATCGAACGCATCCGCGAGACGTGGCCGGGGATGAACCTGCTTTTTGCCGACCAGAACAATCGTGACGAGTCGGAAAAACTGCTGTTTGAAGCCGATTATTTCTGCGGACACGTCAAAAAGCCGGTCAATTGGGATGCCATTGTGCGGCAGGGACGCTTGCGCTGGATTCAATCGTCGGCCGCCGGAATGGATCACTGCCTTGTTCCGGCGGTGATCGAATCGGACATCATCGTGACCAGTGCGTCAGGCTTGTTGGCCGACCAGGTGGCCGAGCATACGATGGCGTTGGTTCTCAGCTGGATGCGGAGTGTGCCGGTATTCCTGGAAGCCCAAAAGAAGCGGGAGTTCGTGCGGCGGCCGACACGCGACCTGATCTGGACGACGATCGGCATTGTTGGTTTCGGCGGCAATGGCCGGCGCGTGGCACAGGTCATGGCACCGTTCCGTACGCGTATTCTTGCAACGGACATGTTCCCGGAAGACAAACCCGACCATGTCGCCGAACTGTGGCCCGAAGACCGGCTCGACGATTTGCTGGCCGAGTCGGACATCGTGTTGCTGAATCTGCCGCTGAACCCTTCGACGCATCATCTTATTGACGCCGCGCGGTTGGCAAAAATGAAAAACGATGCCCTGCTGGTCAACATGGCCCGCGGGCCGATTGTCGAAACGAACGCTCTGGTCGCGGCCTTGAATTCCGGAACAATTGCCGGTGCCGCCATTGACGTGACCGACCCGGAACCCTTGCCCGAATCGCACCCGCTTTGGGATTGTCAGCACCTGATCATCACACCGCATGTCGGGGGGCAGTTCCACCGGCGCAATGATGACGTGACCGATTTGTTGTGTGAGAATATCCGGCGATATCGTAACGGCGAACCGTTGATCAACCTGCTGACGGACAAGCAACTCGGTTTCCCGATCCGCTCGAAAACACCGCTCTGGATTGACGTCAAGCCGTCGGCGATGTTTTCCTGACATTTTCCTGCGGCACGTAAGATTTCCCGCCGTTGTTTTGTTAAGTGATCAGTGGGCAGAAATATTGACCACTGAAAAATAAAATATGGGGGGGGGGGCACTTTTATTGTACGCTGGTTGCGATATTCCAGGTCATTGACCAAGTTGTTTGCCTGCCGCCCGGAAGAGCGGCCAACATTTTGAATCATATTTTCCGGCATTTCTCCCTACAGGCCGCAAACGCTGACCGAATCGTAGCTTTGAAACAACCCAGCGTCTCGCGCGACATCGAATCCGCATCACTTTACGAAATTCAAATGTTTCACCAAAACCTATACAATCGTTACATAGAGCAGCAAGAATAATCTTTACCTGAACAGAACGATACGAAATTTTGGGGAATCAGGCGCAATTGGAATAGCATCCGACGATAATTTTTGATACCGTAAAAACGGCAGTAACGCTGTTGTATCGCAGTATTTTTTTGTACGGATAACATGTCCCGAATACTTGTTTTTGCTCTGATTGCCGTGTGTGCCTGCCTCGTGACAGCGACAGTTGCGCAAGAAGGATGGCGTAGTAACCAGACCTCCTTACTTGCGCAGACTGGGCAGAGTCGCAGTGTGCCACAGGTTCCCGGCCCGGCGGCGATGCAAAATCACTCCGGCCAGGCACAATATTCCTACACCGGAAATTACGACCTGCCGCCTCAGCAGCCCAATCCGAACAACCAAAACAATCTGCAACAACAACTTCAAGTCACACGCCAGACGCAAATCCCCTTGCCGTTTAAGATTACACCGGCAAATCAGGATAAATTGAATTCTGTGGAGCTGGTTTACTCGATGGACCGGGGACAAAACTGGTACAGCTATCAGCACTTGCCGCCGACCGATACGAAATTCGATTTTAATGCCCCCGAAGATGGAGAATATAAGTTCGTTTTTCGAGCAGTGTATAAAACTGGGGAAATCAAACAATTTGGTACCGCGAGTGTTCTGGTTGACACTGTCCCGCCCAAGCTGACGCTGGACGTTCACAGAAGTAGCTCGGGCGAAGTGACCGTCGAGTGGACAGCCGAAGATGCTGCGTTGAAGAACACTCCACCGACCGTTTCGCTCAGTTATGATTCCAATGCCACCTGGATGACGCTGGCCGTTGACCTGAAAAATGTGAAGCGCGAAGGCAACCGGGAAACCGGACATGTCGCGTTTTGGCCGCTCCACGAGGCGGAAGCCGTTGAAATTCGTTGCGAACTGGAAGACGCCGCCGAAAACAGGGAAATTCTCACCAAACGGCTTGTCCTGAAACCGTCACAGAACGGAATCTCGCCGGAAACAGCGATGGTACCTGCCGCAGATGATACGCCGGTAGCAGTGCAACCGGTGCCGGACATCATGGTCATGCCGCCGAAGCCCATCGTGATGAATACGTCCTATTCAGCACATGAGACCAACGAGTCCGCTACTGGTGTTGCGTCGGACAACTCGCTGAACGACCTGTTGCAGATCATGGGAGGCACGGCACCGATGCCTGTTTCGGCGGACGTGACCCAGCGGTACGCCAGCAATTTCAGCGATACGGCCACTCAAGCACCGGCAAACGCTCCTCAAATGGTCGGGCCAAATGGAAACAGCGCAGCCGTGATTCCGACGGAAACGCCGCCGTTTCCCGGGAAAATCATCATCGTTTCGGACGGATTGCTGGACAACGGGCAATTCGACAAACAACGTTGTATCATCGTTCGCTGGATGCCGGGCGGAACACCGTTTGACGACAGCAAGGTGGATCTCTATCGTTCGGACACCAAATACGGTCCCTGGCGGCCGATCACATTCAACCTGCAAAACACGGGCGAGCATTACTGGCTTGTTTCTGCGGCAGACATGATGCCGTTCTATCTGCGAATCGATTTGCGAAGTACCCAAGGGTTGTTTACCGATTTTACACTGCAAACGATCTCCCTGCCGTTGAGCCTGGACGACCCGGCAACACATTCCACAACACAACAAAGTTCTGCGACACAGCAAACTCCGGCGGCATCTTCTGAATCAAGCGGCTCTGAAGCTCAAACCAGTGTGACTGCTCAATGACCGACGCGAGTTTTTTCCGCTTTTTCTTTTTTTCCAAAATCCGTTGCCAAACCTGCGTCGTCTTAGTATGATGATGCAACTTATCGGTAAGTGGCACTTGAGTTTCACAAAGGGAAGTTTAAGGGAGACAGGAAAAATGTCAAAGAAAAAATTTATGTCAAAGACTTTGTGCGGGTTGCTCGTCGTGTATGCTCTCGCGTTAATGGTTTCAGCGCAAAGCGTGTTTGCACAAGGGCTTTTGGTGTCGGAAGGTGATCGTCTGCCGAGATCGTCCATCAGGCCGCCCATCGGTACGATACCGCCTCGGCCGGTGGTTCCGCCTGTGGTCGATAACCAGCAGATTTACGCAGTCAAGGAAATCTCCGTTGACGGCAAATTAACGGGGCAGGTTGCGGAAATCAATGTTTCGCAAACGTTTGTGAACACAACCAACCGGACGATTGAAACCTCGTTCGTTTTTCCGTTACCTTACGACGGGGCCATCGACCAGATGACCTTACTCGTGAGCGGCAAAGAGTATCCGGCGAAACTGCTGGACGCCAAAGACGCCCGCAGCACTTATGAGGGCATTGTGCGGGCGAATCGTGATCCTGCCCTGCTCGAATGGGTCGGCACAGGCATGTTTCGCACCAGCGTGTTCCCGATCCCCGCAGGCGAAAGTCGAACGGTGACACTGCGTTACACGCAATTACTGCGTTCCGATCACGGTGTGATCGACTACATGTTCCCGATGAGTACGGCGAAATACACATCGAAACCGCTCGAAAAGATCAGTATCACGCTAAACATCGACTCGCATGACGAATTGAAAAACGTGTACAGCCCGACGCACGGGGTCGATGTCAAGCGTTCCGGCGACAAACGGGCGACCGTGACATTCGAGGAGCAAAACGTCATTCCGCGTTCCGATTTTCGATTGCTTTTCGATACGAAAAACGGCGAAATCAGCTCGCGCATCCTCAGTTACCGCGAAAACACCGACGAAGACGGCTTTTTCCTGCTGATGACCTCACCGAAAATCGTGTCCGAGCGGAACAAGCCACTCCCGAAAACCGTTGTGTTCGTGCTGGACAACTCCGGCAGTATGGCGGGACAGAAAATCGTGCAGGCACGCGATTCGTTGAAATTCGTACTCGAAAAACTCAACGAGGGCGACATGTTCAACATCGTCGTGTTCAATTCAACGCTGACCACCTTCGAGCCGGAACTGGTCGAATACGACAGCAAGACGAAGCGGCAGGCACTTGATTTTTGCGAGGGCATTCGCGCATCGGGCGGAACGGACATCAACAGTGCCCTCGGCGTGGCGATGGGGATGATTAGCGACAGGTCGAATCCCAATTACGTCATCTTTCTGACCGACGGCCAGCCGACCTCCGGCGTCACCGACGAGGGAAAAATCGTGACCAACGCAACCGACGCGAACAAGACCAAAACGCGCATGTTCGTGTTCGGCGTCGGGAACGATGTCAACAGCCGGTTGCTCGACAAGCTGGCACGGGCGAACTTCGGCCTGAGCGATTATGTGCTGCCCGAAGAAAACATCGAAGCCAAGGTCAGCAGTTTGTACAGCCGGATCAGTGCCCCGGTGCTGGCCGGTGCGAAATGGTCGATTGCCCGCGAAAGCGACGGCAACAAGAACCTGACGAACCAGGTTTACCCTGCCGGAGAGTTTGACCTGTTCGCCGGCGAGCAGTTGATTATGGTGGGCCGCTACGCAAAAACCGGCGACGTCAGCGTCACACTGACCGGCAAGGTCGATGGCGAAGAAAAATCGTTCTCTTTCGACGGCGAATTTGTCGAAAAGAGCCGGGACAGCCGTTTTTCGTTCATTGAGCGGCTCTGGGCGGTGCGCCGCATCGGCGAAATCCTCGACCAGCTCGACCTGAAAGGCCAGAACAACGAACTGGTCGAGGAACTCGTGCGGCTCTCCACGCAACACGGCATCTTGACGCCTTACACGTCGTTTTTGGCCGATGATTCGACCGATTTGCGGGATGTGCGTGCCAATGCCAGGGTTGCAGGAGAACGTACTGGCAGGTTGATGGCAGAAACCAGCGGTGAACAGGCAACACTCAATCGCAGCATGAGCAACATGATGCAAAACGCGGTTCAAGCCGATTCATCATTGGGGAGGCAAGCCCGCGCAACCGAGAATCTTGCGTTCCGTAGCCAACCGCCAATGGCGCCAATGGGCGGCTCAATGGGGGCCGGCGCAATGGGCGGATATGGTGGCGGCGGTACGGGTGGTGTGTCTGCCGAGTCGAGGGCAAGAAGTGCTCCTGCACCTGCACCCGGCGGCATACCGGCAGGTGAGGTGGCAAAAAGTCGCTTGACACAACCGTTTGAACGCGTGCAGAACATTGCGAACCAGACGTTTTATTATCGCAACAGCCAGTGGGAAGACCCGTCCGTGACCGCCGAACAACGCAAAAACGTGCAGGTCGTCAAGCAGTTCAGCGACGAATACTTTGCCCTGGTCTCCAAACACGGCCGCGAATTGACGCAGTTCCTCGTCCTCGACGAACCGGTGCTGATCAATTTCAAGGGACAGACGTATCTGTTTGAGATGTAGAAATCAGAGCACGCCGCGTTAGCAAGTATCCGGCAGGGCGGTCACGCCGTGACCGCCGCAACCTCCTTCGTACCTCATTTCCACCGGGAAAACAACCCCAGGATGAGTGGCCAGTAACGAGTGGCCAGTGGCCAGTCGAGTTCAAAGTGCCAGTGCCACCAGCGCAACTGCGCAATTCAGAGTTCAAAGTGTTTTTATTTGCATTTGTATCTTGTCCACTTTGCGCTTTGCTCTTTGAACTTTGCACTTTGAACTTTGCGATTTTACCGCATTTGCCGGTTTTGCGTGCTTGTTTTTTTGCGAAAATCGCGCGCTTTTATTTTGGTGTAATGCGCTTTTCTTTTGAATGACCATGCTTTTTTCCTTTTGAAGTAACATATTGTTTGAATGCAATAGGATTTTATGGTATTCACAAACCATAATATTTGATTGCATCATCAAAAAAGCGAATTGCAATAAGTTGAAAGCGCGCGTTTTTGTACGCAAAACGGGGTTCCTGGTACGATTTCCGCGTTTTTATGCCGAATTACTGACAGATTTTAACGCGCAGAGGGATTATTCGGGCAGGAAAGTGCAGAGTGCAGAGTGCAGAGTGCAGAGTATTCCGCTCCTAACTCCTGCCACTGGCCACTTCCCCCCTCACTCTGCGTTCTGCTCTCTACTCTCTGCGCTACTCTTTGCGCCCTCTGCGTGAAATTCTCTTGTTTCACGCGGAGACACAGAGGCACGAAGGTTTTTTAACGCGAAACACGCGAACCTTCGCGAAAAACGCCAAATTTGAAACTCTTTCGTGTTATTTCACGTGGTTCGCGTCAAAAAATTTTACCTGACTCTTGACTTCCCTGTTTCCGGCTGCCAATCATAACGATTTTGAAGGACACTGTAATTATGGTGAGACATGGTCTATAATGCGGTTTTGGACAAAAGATGTTCCGCCAATTTCCTTTTGGACTATCGCTATGATCAGTGAATCGCACCCTATTCAAGCTCCTTGGGCCGGGGAAACCGCCGACGATCATATCGGTATGCCGGGTATCTCACAGCGCAAAAAACCGAAATACGACAACGAGATCGAAATTGCGCCGTTGATCGACATGGTGTTCCTGTTGCTGATTTTTTTCCTGGTCACTTCGACGATGGAACGGCAAAGCTCCATCGACCTGCCCCGGACGGAATACGGCGTGGCGGTCAGCGAACGCAATGCAACGACCATTTCCGTCGAAGGCAAAGGGGCGAATATTCGCGTTTATCTTGGTGACAACATCGGCGGCGACCCGTTGCCTGACCTGACGCAACCCCAGGAAGCGGCCATTGCCCGTGCGGTCGAGGCGGGTTATCTTGAGGGCAAAACATCGCTCGTCATCAAGGCCGATCGCGAAGTGCATACCGGCGAAATCTCGCGAATCATCCGCGCCGCCACCAACGCCGTCGGCGAGTTGAGTGTTTACATGGTGACGGTGGAGGATCGATAGTCTTTTTGCGTCAAGTGTGTTCCGGTTTTTTTGATTTTTCGGACTGCGAGGAACCCAATTCTTTGTGATGAAAAACAATTGCCGCAGACGGTGAGCAGAGTACGGTTTCCAGCAATCCACCGACCGCTGGTCACTGCTCACTGACACTGGCTTGTT
>Ga0099364_10008436_pt1 | contig 14503 bp, 15 predicted proteins | sample TergutTh196P3_FD_73070 | JGI IMG/M metagenome (GOLD analysis project Ga0099364, IMG submission 73070) | Microcerotermes parvus P3 segment gut microbial communities from Pointe-Noire, Republic of the Congo - Th196 P3 | ecosystem: Host-associated > Arthropoda: Insects > Digestive system > Gut ... | reverse complement strand
TAGCAAAGTCCCTTGTGACAATTTCGCCACTATGGTCAATTGACATACTTGTGACAAACTGCGCGGCGACTGTCGCGTCTATGTCGGGGTAGAAAACATCGGTCATTGTTCGCATTTGCTCTCCGAACGAACCCACAACAATAAGCAATGTCACGCTGACCGTGAGGGATATGACCGTTGCGCGGAAGTTTCGGCGGCTACGTTTGATTGACTTGGAAGCAATCACTCCCTCTACTCCGAACAGTTTCTTTATTATCGGGTTTGCGCGGATTTGTTTTTCGCCCGCTTTGAACTCATCCGCATTACGAATCGCGTCAATTACAGATTTTTTCGTCGCTTTTCTCGCGGGCAGCCAAGCCGAAAGCAGTACCGTAAATACGGCTACAGCGACCGAAAGCAAAATTGCCTGCCACGCAAAGACGAAGCTTAATATCAGCGAGTTTTCAGTAAGGCTGTTAAGCCCAATGAGCAGGTAGTTTACGATTTCAATACCCGTAAAATGAACGAGCAAGCCGAGGATTATCCCGATAGGAACAGCGATGCCCGACAAGATTACCCCTTCATATAGTATAGTTTTAACGATTTGCTTTTTCGTAGTACCAACGCATTTAAGCAGACCGAACTGCCGCGTCCTCTCGTCCGCGCTCACGCGAAAAGCGTTTGATATGACAATCACCGAAGCGGCAATGATGATTGAAACAAACACAGCCGCCATAGCGAAAATCGTCCTGTTATACATATCCGTATAAAACTCATTGCCGCCCATAATATCGGCTATCATAGCCGCGCCGCTTGCCGCGAAGCCGAAAACAGCGGTTATCATGGATGTGGACAGTACAATGCCGAGCACCGTCCATATTGTACGCTTGCGGTTTATTTTAATCTGGCAAAGCGCGAGTTTGCGTAGAAGTGCTTTATTAGCTACGTTCATTATCATGGAGCCTCCCTTAACCGCTCGACGAGCGTGTTTTTGCTGATTCCCTTATGCACAATCCCGGGTGTCATAATGCAAACAAGCACGATGACGGCGAACACTGCCGCGCATTGCACTACGGGATAAGTAAGCAGCGCGTGTTCCTCAAAACGCTTAAATAGCAGGAACAGAGCCGGGCGTAAGCGCATCCATAATATGCTCATCCGTGCCGCTTAAGTTGATTAGCGCGATTTCTCCGCGTTCAAAGGCTGCCGTGTCAATAGGCGCGGGCAGGGTTTTATTGATGTGGTCGAGTGTTAACCGGTCTATACCCTTGACCACAAATGGGAAACTGCCTGTGTCAAAGTCGATGATTCTGTCAAGTGCGCTTGAATAAGTAATCTCCGCAGTTCCAAGCGTCATTACTCCCGATTCTGTTACTCCCTCTAATTCTGTTACGCTGCCCACAAAATCGTCCGTAAGCTCAATCGCGTTTCCCCATTTCGGCGAGATTGCGTAATCAAACTCATATTCCCGCTGCAAGCGATGTTCGATGTCCATACTCTTAATGATTGTCATAACGGACGTAAACACCACGATACTTAAAAGCAGGGATAGGAGTACGACAATCGCCCGTTTGCGGTCACGGAAAATATTGCGGAGCGCCATTCTGTGCGGCTTTCCGTTTGCGGACGAACGAGCGCCTGTTATCCGAACTCCGCCCTCTGTATATTTCAACGCTTCCACAGGCGATATATGCGCCGCCTTTTTCGCGGGAGTTATTGCCCCTAACAATGCGGTTAAGGCAGCGAAAATGATCGCGCCTAAATATATAATCGGCGAAAACGATACGACCGCGCCTGTATCAATGCCGCTGTTTGAGATAACGGCGGGGACAACCAATAGCGAAACCGCCGCCGCGGCGGCACAGCCAAGGGGCAATCCAAATACACAAAGCCGCAGAACCTGACCGCGTACAATACGCCGTATCTGCTTCGGCGTTGTGCCGATTGTTTTAAGCATACCGAAAAACCGCACATCCTTCGCAACGGATATATACATCACGTTATAAATGAGCAGATACCCCGTGAGCATTAAAAACGCGGTTATCATAAACAATGCCGTATTTGTCTACAAAAGCAATATCAAGCGTGTCGAGTTTTGAAAAATCCGTTGTTTGGGCGACATACGCGGCTATCCCCACCGCTTTCACATAGTCAAGCGTGTATGCTTTTTCTATCTGTTCCGCAGTCGGGTTCGAGAACGCCATATGCGAAACAGAGCCTTGCAAACGCCTTTCGCGCATATTGATTGATTCGTAATAACTGAACCCGATACTGAACACCGAGGCAATCATAAATGTTGTAAGCACGATGGCGGTGATAATAAAGAAGTTTCGCCGTTGCTGCAAATGCCTATCCGGGACGGGACGGGCAAGCCCGTCCCCTACGGTGGATTTGTGCAAATTGCCAGTACACGGGCGATTGATAATCGCCCCTACGCAAAAAATATGGGCAATCAATTTATCTGACTGCCTATAGTATAAATTATAAATCTTTCAAGAATCTTTCGAAAATCTTACACTTTGTGAAAGAAACGCAGAAAATGTTGAGCCTTTCCAAAAGTCCGAAGCGGCTTTGATATACCCGCCGCAAGCCGTGATAATTTCCCGCGCAAGGCACAGTCCAACACCCACGCCGGGATTATCAGCCGATTCAGCCGCCCGCCAAAACCGCCCGAACATTTTCGGCAAATCTTCCTCACGGATACCGCGCCCTGTGTCGCTCACGTCAATGCGGATAAGCATTTCATATTCCGTCACGCAGGTAGATGTCCAGAATATATAAATCGGGCGTGTTTATTTGTACTGCGGATTTTGCCGCAGAGATGTTATGGCATGATGCAAATTGTCTGCCGGGAGCGGCGAGAGCCAGTTCGATGCCGCTGCATAGAGCGGTATCATCTTCGAGAATCATGATAGTCATTTTATTCGTCATCGTCGTCTTTTGGGTCAAGATAATACTCTATCTGTCGCTCAATTTGGGTATCATCACCTAATAACTTTTTACGCCGCTCTAAACGCTCTTTCGCTTGTGTGAGAATTTCCCGAATCTTACGTTCAAACTCGGCTTTCGGCGGCATTGCTGTCCAGTATTCCGCAACCGCAATCCCCGCCTTGTCCAGTTCAAGCATTTCTACTTTTTCACGGTTTGCTCCAGCGCAAAGGATTAGACCAATAGGCGGTTCTTCGCCGGGCTGACGCTCATAGCGGTCAAGCCATTTCAAGTATAGCGCCATTTGTCCGAAATAAGCGGCTTTGAATCTGCCAAGTTTCAAATCAATCGCCACGAGCCGCCGCAATATGCGGTGATAAAAGAGTAAATCGAGAACTATGTCCTCTCCGTCCAGAATCATTCGCTTCTGCCGTTCCATAAAGGCAAAGCCGTTGCCAAACTCCAATATAAATGCCTCTATGTCAGCGAGTATCGCAGTTTCCAAATCTGCTTCAAGATAGTTGTCTTTTAAGCCAAACACATCGAGCAGATACGGGTCTTTGAAAATGTTTAGAGGTATAGTTGACTCTGGCGATAATTCCGTGTTCGCAATCTCTCGGCGTTCAAAGCCCTTTCTTTTAATTTGCCTGCGTAGGTCTTGAACGCTAAAGCCTTTTCTTGCGCTTTCCTCTGCATAATACAGTTGCGCTTCTGCGGATTTTAGCGGGAGCAATTCAAGAAAATGTGACCAACTCAATTTTGCCGACAGCGTCGGCAAAATCTCTAAATCAATGAATCTTGATGCGAAAAGCATCATTCGATAAAGATTCCGCTCGGAAAAACTCTTGCCATATCGTGCAATCAATTTTGCCGATAGCGTCGTCAAAATCTTTTTTCCGTATGCAGCACGTCCGCCGTCGAGAATGACAGAGTTGATATGATGTCCAACTTCCCAATACATCATCGTCACTTCGCGGTTTGCGTATGCTCCGGCGAGAGATTTTCGCATTTCGATAATCTCGGCAATGCGTTCAAATAGTTGATTTTCGTCAATCTGCGTTTCGCCCTGTATGGCGAGTTCCTGTTTTTTCTTGCTCATAACGTCACTCCTGATTTGTTTTCATCGGCTTGCGCCCGTTGTTTGCTCGTCCATCGGGTGGCTTTGGTGTTCCTTTTGGTATGAGCCAACCGCGCTTCAATCTTATCACGCTTTCTACCTGTCCGTTGGCACACTGGATATGTTCAAAAAAAAGCAGGCCATCATTGAGCACAAAAAAGTAAAAAAACGATCAAGAAATAGGCCAGAACAATCAAGGGCCAGAGGCATTAAAGCCGCAGATCACGGCAATAAGCCGAAAATGTTGTATATAACGCCTAAAGACGGAGTAAGTAAAAGAGCGAAAGGAAAACGAAAAAAAGAGCAGACAAACGCCGGGGCAAAAACCACGGCGTTTGTGAGATAAAGACGCGAAACAACGCGCAAAGCCTCTCCTGCAGGCGCATAGCAAGAGGCATGGCTGAGGGCGGCCGTCAAAACGGGAGATCGTCATCCTCGAAAATTATCTGGCCGTAATCCCAGCCGCCACAATCGGCGGCATCCATATCAGGGCCAAAGAAGGCTGATGGGTTTAGAGCCATTTCATGGCCAATGCGGCAACCATTTATGAAGTCCATTTCAAGGCCGGAGTCGTTGTATAGCGAAAATGGGTTGTCATAGACGCAGTTGCCGCCGGCGACCCAGTTCCGCAGGGCAAGCCTTTCGGCGTCAGTAACGCCGTCTACGGTCAGCAAATATGTTTCCACGATATGCTGTTGAAGCCGCTTTATCTTCAGCTTCAGTTCCCACAGCGCGTTATCATGCTCGAATCCGGAACTGTATCCGGCAGAGTGAAAATGCAAGGCGTCATGATCAGCCCGTTTGTCCAGGTACTCAAGCAGCCTGAATATATCCCCCAGGAGTGACGATGGGACCAAAACGTCAGCGGCCATCAGTCCACGCCCCCATCCGCGCCGCAAATGATGCCTTTCGCCTTGTTGAGGCGCATGTCGATCGCCCCGTTCATGTTGATGAGCAAGGCATCCTCGTAAAAGCGGCCAAGGATCGCGGGGCCCATCGAGCTGTCCGGGAAGCTGCCGGCCCATTCGTTGATATTGCCGTTTGAGGTGATGATGGTAGTTTTCCTCCCATACCTTTTGTCCATGACTGAGAAGAATGCCTGGGCCGTTGGCCTGTCGAAGGTGGCGAAAGTGACGTCCTCGACGATGAGCACGTCGCGGGCTTGAAGTTTTTGGATACACCCCGACAGGCTTTTCCCGGATTTGGATTCCCGCAGCTCGGTGGCGATGTCATGGGCGGTCCTGTAATGGACGGAGAACCCGGCGCGTATCGCCTTGCAGGCAATGATGGTGACCAGCAGCGATTTCCCGGTCCCCGGTGGGCCCGCCACTATCAGGCTTCTGCGCTGCCTGACAAACTCGATATTCAGCGCGTGATCTATCACGCCGGGTTCCGCCAAAGGGTAGGTGTCATCGTCCCATTTAAAAGTATTGGCTGAGCGTTCCTTGAAAATGCCTGCATAGCGAAGGCGGTTTCGGAACCTTTTTTCCTCGTCCTCGGAACGCTGCGTGCATAGCGCGTTATGGAAACTTTCGAGGATGGCAAGCGGCGTGCCCAAATAGAGTTCCGCGCCCGCCAGGCGCGGCAGGTTCATTGCCCGGAAATTATCGGCGATGCTTTCGATCACGGCGGCGGAATCTTCCGCGGCGTTTACCTGTTTTAAATCCATTGCTTTTATCCTTTCTCCCGTTGTGTATAGGGGCCCGGGCTGTCTTTGGGCGTCGTGTTCCAGAGAGAGTCATAGTCGGACGGGTCGCGCTGCTCAACGAAAAAGTCGTCGTCAAGCATGGCTTTATCGAGTTTTTCCATATCGGGGCCATTTGTTGCGCCGATAATTCCATGCAAAAGGATCTGCTCGACCTTTTTCAGCGTGGGGCTCCCATTGCCGTTTGCGATATCCACGGCCTTGAGCAGCCTGTCCCTGCCGATCTCCTGCATCATCTTCATCAGCATATATAGCTGGTAGCACTTTGTGTTTTTCGAGTTGCACAGATGCCTGAACCTGTGCAGTTCAGGCGGCAGGATGCCCTCAAGCAGCGGGAACGCGTTCTCCCTGGACCGGGGCTTGATGTCCAGGTCATAGAGGTAGTGCTCAGGATAGACCCGGTTTTCATGGCCGAAAACCGGCCTGCCGCATTCCCAGAACTTATGGCCTTTGTAGTACAATTCCACGTGGAACGAGTACGCGATAATGCCAATCTCCTTCCCGGCGTATGGCCGCGGCGCCGAGTAGACGTGATTGTCGAAATTGAAGAGCTGCTGGTTGTTTACACGCGCGGTGCCATGCATGCCGACCTCGTAGCGCTTTATGGGCAACGGCGTCAGGTGCGGCCTCTCCTCCAGCGTCATTTCCTTTACGGTCCTTGGGCGGTTGCCGACGCGGCCGGCGTGTTCGATGTAGTGCCGGCATTCCGCTAGAAGCCTGTCGTTGACCTCGGAGATGTCGTCGACGTCCATGACGGGCGTCAGTATCCCGCCGGCGGTTTTCGCGGCGTTCTCGACGCCGCCTTTTTCGGGGGCTTCGTAGGGGTTCGTGAACACGGCCTCCACCCCGTAATGCGCGGCGAACAGCCTGAATTCATCAGTCAGCACCGCCTCCTTGCCGTAACCTTTTTTTCGGGCCGTTGTCATGTTGTCCATTTGGAACTTGGCGGGCGCCCCCTGAAAGAAGTCCATGGCGGAGACAAGCCCGTCTATGAGGTTGTACTGCTTTTCATTGGGGTAAGCCTTCTTGAATGGCGTAAACGCATACATCATGTTCACGCACAGGACATGCGCGTCGAAATCGGCGCCCCCAACCCGGATCTTTGCCATCTTCCAGTCCACTTGGGCCACCTCCGCGATCTTGAACATCAGCGGCATGCGGGTCTGCACCTGCCGTTCGCCGCGTATCTCAGCCCAATAGCGGCGGTACGTGACCTCGCTCCTTGGATATTCGTAATGCAAGTCCCGCCACAGTGTATGGCCGTTGATTTTGTGTTTGCGGGTTTGGTCATTGCGGTGTTCTTCGCAATACCTCCTGATGGCGTCCTTGATTGCGGCTTTGCCTGTGGATTCGTTGGGTGCCCGCGGCTCCGGCCGGTCCGGGATATGGGCGCCTTTGCAATACTTGGCTACTGTGTCGCGCGAGATTTCCAATTGTTCGGCGATCTTCCTTTGCGATACCCCCTGTATCTTAAGCCGCCGGATCTCGCCATACAGGACAGGGTCAATCATAGGCATCTCCGCCTTCGTTTCCCCCCGGGGGAAAAACAGCGCTCAGCCGGGCGTGCAGGGCTGCCAGGCTTTCGGTCAGCGCCCTGACATCGGTTATCCGAATAGCGGCCTGTCCAATATCCGTGCTGTCCAGCAGGTTGGAAAGGCAGGAATTGCCGTCTAAGCACCTGGCTATGGCATGGGACAGACGCGCGCTGGGGGAATTGTCCCTGCCAGTTCTGCTGCGGCGCTTCAACCCGTCCGGCAGCGCCAACTTAGGCGTATGGATAATTCTTTCGCGCTCCTCGGGGCCGGCATCTTCATTAAGGTATCGGTTTACAAGGTATGTGACGTTTTCTTTGCTCAATAAATCATTGCTGACGGAAATGGCGAACGCCGTCTGGACATCGCCGGGCAGCCGCGCTATCTCCTGCGCCGACCGCGCCGGCACCTGGCCATCCGCCACAAGCCTTTGCACTTCGCCGTTGAGCTTCCTGCTGAGGCTTTCCATCCTGTTCAGCCAAGCGGGCGATTTCCCGAGCGCCTCGATTATGTGTTTCCGGGGGATGCCGTGCGAGTCGATCAGCCGGACTATGGCGGCCCCGGCGGCGGTCGCGCCCAGTGTCTCGTTAAGCTCCGCCGACTGCAATGCGAACATGAGGTCATCGGCTTCGCCGTCAGTTCGCACGATGACTGCCGGGATACTTGCTTCCTTTTCTTCAAGGCAGGCTTCAAAGGTGGCTGCGCCGGAAAGAAGGGCCATGCACCCATCGGAATCCGAGAGGACGACCGGCTTGCAATACCCACGCTTTTTCGCAAAGTCCCTGATCTTCACCACCCCCTCCCGCGTGGCCCCGGTTTGCAGTCCCGGTATCCGCTTGATGCGGCGGGCGGATACCAACTCCAGCCGGCATTTTTCGTTGCTTTTCAAACTAAATCCACTCCTTTCTTGTCTTAGGCATGCCAAGGCAACGACATTGGCCTGCCAATCCTATGATTGGGTGTCGTTGCACGTCAAAAGATATTTTCAAACTAAAAAACGATGGTATGTGGTGGCCGCGTCCAGAACAAAATGTTTACATATTTCGATAAATTCCTTGCGGATTTTTTCGCGTTGCGAAAAATCCACGAACCTTAGATGGTGTTGCACGGGCTGTGTTTTTTTGTTGCGGGGCCGTGGCGGGCGCTTCCTTGCGTCGAGGTTTTTTCGCCTGCCGGGTTCGCTGTGGATTATTATTTGGGAATGCCCGGTGGGAACGGCGCTTATTACGAAGCCCGCCGCCTTGGCATTGACCGGGCCTGGGAGTTGCCTGGCATTGCCCCTGTATGCTTCTTCCAGATATTCAATTGACGGCCAGCCCGTCAATATTTCCGTCGCGCGCCCGATTGCATCTTCGCATGTCTCTTCGGCTTGGCCGCCCGGCAGGCCGCCGGCTTGCCCTGATGATGCCCCCTGCCCAGTTGCCGCCCGGTCCCTGTCTATTGCGGAAACTTCAATGAAACCCTCCATGGCTTTGATGCTTCGGCTGACGGTGCTTTTATTGATGCTTCTGATTTTAAACAGCTTTCCGGTGGCCAGCGCCGTTTCTTTGAGGCTCTTTTTGCCTGTTATGTGGTAATGCCAGATGGCGTAGGCATAAACGAAAACCAGATATGGCCTCCCGGGGATCAGAAACCACGGGATCAACGACACGCTCACGCCGGTATTCGGGTTGTGCGCTTTCAGGTACTTTATCGTGGCCAATTCATCCATATAATCAATCCGTTGGCTGCAATATGCGACATCATATCCAAGCTGCGCCCAATCGCTAATCACCGACTGCTCGCGGTCATGGGGAAAAACATGGATCTCACGAGTTTTCGTCTTTCCCGTGAGAATGAAATCTTCCAATTCCTTGGCGACGTCTTTGACAAGAATATATATGCAAGACGCCCTGTCAATGAAGATTGACGGGAGCGCCATAATTTTTTCGGTCAGGCTGTTCCAAGAACCATTGCTATGTAGTAAAATAGCTATGACAATTCCTTTTCCTCTTGTTTTGTTTTTTCTTCAAACTAACTATGACACAGATGGATTGGAATTGTCACTGTTTTTCTGTTCCACAGAGAAGCGTTTCCTCTCTTGACTGATGAATACCTCTCAGGTTTTCAAATCATGTCATAATCATGCACGTTCTGCCGCCTTCCACAAACAGAGGCGGAACTCCGTTCCGCCTCTGTTTGTGGAAGTTGCCATCCGCGTCTGGGTATTTATATCTATGCATAAAAAAACGCCGTTTTTGGCGTTCATCTTTTGGTTCTGTCAGTGCCGCTGCTTTTTTGTGCAGTTTCACTGGCCTACTTTTATTTGAGCGAAGTATGCCATAATTGCCTACTTTTTATTGAGCGTATGCAGTCACTAGCGCTAAGCGAAATTATATCACCCTGCGGCGGATTTAGGGCGAGTTTGCTCAAAGCGTTCTTGATGCGTGTTTGAATGGGTGCGTCCAGTGCGTCAAAGTATTTTTTAGCCTTTGGCGATATTTCAACAGTCATACAAGCTCCCCCTTTTTATTACACGGCCACATCGAAATATGCGCTTGCCGCCTATATCGGCCACATAATGCTTGCCGGGCACGCAAACGCCGGTTACGTTGAATCTTCGCATAAAAATTCTTCCGCCTTTCCCGCCGCGATACTTTTCGCGACGTCCAGGACGCGCTGGTTCCGGCTGCCGCGCCACTTGAGCGTCAGGGTCCGCTGCGCGAGCACAAACGGGCCGTCTACGAGTACGTCCGTCATGTCCAGCAGCGCCTTGAAGCCCGGTTCGGCCTGCGACAGCCGCATAAGCTCCTCGAAGGTATAACCCGAGTAGACCCAGACATTAAGCCCATTCTCACGGGCGGCGGAGGCTATTGCAGCGCAATCCGCCGCCTGAGAAAACGGCTCGCCGCCGGACAAGGTCAGCCCGTCGGTCAGGGGGTTTTTCAGCATTTGAGTGATAATATCATCAACCGGCATTTCCATACCGCCGTGTTTATCCCATGTGGCGGGGTTATGGCAGCCTTCGCAGCGCAGCTCACAGCCCTGCGTATAGGCTACAAACCGAAACCCCGGCCCATCGACAATAGATTCTTGGATCAATCCCGCAACTCTCAACTCTCAACTCTCCATTTTCAGCTCTCAATCGCGTGCTTCACCCTGTCCGCTTCTTCGGCGCGTTTGCCGTCGTTGAATCTGTCCAGAGTACCTACAAGGTATCCCGTGATGCGCCTGATACGGTCGAACGCCATTTCCCCTTCGCCCTCGCGGCGCCCGCATCCCGGGCATTCGTCATTGATGACGCCTGTATAGCCGCAGACAGGGTCCCTGTCAACGGGGTGGTTGACCGAGCCGTACCCAACGCCGGACCGGTGCATGTACCGGACTATCTTCTCGAAGGCTTCCAGATTGTCGAGCGGGTTTCCGTCCATCTCAACAAAGCTGATGTGCCCCGCGTTTGTCAGCGCGTGATAGGGCGCTTCGAGCTTTATTTTTTCAAACGCGCTTATCTTGTAGTAGACGGGGATATGGAAGCTGTTTGTGTAATATTCCCTGTCGGTGATTCCGGGAAGCGTGCCGAACCGCTGCCTGTCCAGCTTAATCAGCCTTCCGGCAAGGCCCTCTGCGGGCGTCGCGATGAGCGTGAAGTTAAGGCCGCGGGCTTTTGATTCCGCGTCGCATCTTGCCCGCATATGGCTGACTATCTCAAGCCCGAGGTTCTGCGCCCGTTCGCTTTCGCCATGATGCTCGCCGATGAGCGCCGTAAGCGTCTCCGCCAGCCCGATAAAGCCTATCGTCAGCGTCCCGTGCTTCAAAACCTCGCGCACTTCGTCATAATACCCCAGTTTTTCGGAGTCGATCCACACCCCCTGCCCCATGAGGAAGGGGAAGTTATATACGCGCTTGCGGCATTGTATCTCAAAACGCTCCAAGAGCTGGTCTATTACAAGGCCAAACCTGTGGTCAAGATCCTCAAAAAACCGGCTTATGTCGCCCCCGGCCTTGATTGCGAGCCTCGGCAGGTTAATCGAAGTGAACGACAGGTTCCCGCGCCCGTTGCATATCTCCTTTTCCGGGTCGTGGGTGTTTGCGACGACGCGGGTGCGGCAGCCCATATAGGCGATTTCCGTCTCCGGCTTGCCTTCTTTATAGTATTTGATATTGTATGGCGCGTCCACAAAGGAGAAATTCGGGAACAGCCGTTTCGCCGAACAGCGGCAGGCGAGCTTAAACAGGTCGTAGTTCGGGTCCCCGGGATTCAGGCTGATGCCCTCCTTGACGCGGAACACCTGTATCGGGAATATCGGGGTTTCGCCGTTGCCAAGCCCTGCCTCAGTCGCCAGCATGACGTTTCTCATGACCATCCGCCCCTCGGGGGATGTGTCCATGCCGTAGTTGATGGTGGAAAACGGCGTCTGCGCGCCCGCGCGCGAGTGCATGGTGTTCAGGTTATGTATGAATGCCTCCATCGCCTGATACGTGGCGCGTTCCGTCTCTTTTTCGGCAAAATGAAGCGCCAGCTTCTGCACCGCGGCCAAGTCCGCTTCGCCGCCGTATTTCTCAACCAAAAGCGGCAGCTCACATGCCAGGTACTCTTCATTGTTTTCCAGCGTCGGAAACAGTCCCGTCTTTTCCCTGATACCGCGTATCATCCGCTTGATATCGTCCTCCGGGTCGTCAACTTGGATCGAAAGCATGAGGGCCTTGACAAGATTCTGGCGGTATAGCCTGACAAAGGTCTTCATAACGCCGTCCGCCATGCCATAGTCGAAATTGACTATACTCTGCCCACCGTGCTGGTCGTTTTGGTTTGACTGTATTGCAATACACGCAAGCGCCGTGTAGGAGGCTATATCGTTCGGCTCGCGCAGGTTTCCGTGGCCTGTGGAAAATCCGCCTTTGAACAGCTTTACGATGTCTATCTGAGTACAGGTGGTGGTAAGGGTCAGAAAATCAAGGTCGTGTATGTGGATGTCCCCCTCCGAATGCGCTTTTGAGTGGTCGGGCTTCAGGACGAACATATTGTAATACTGCTTTGCCCCTTCCGAGCCGTACTTAAGCATGACGCCCATTGCCGTGTCGCCGTCAATGTTCGCGTTTTCGCGCTTGACGTCGCTGTCGCGGGCGTCGGCAAAGGTGATCTCCTCATAGGTCTGCATCAGGCGCGTGTTCATCTGCCTGCGGCGGTTCCGCTCGCTCCTGTAGAGGATGTATGCCTTTGCGGTTGAGATATACCCGTTGTCCATCAGAACCTTTTCGACAATGTCCTGAATATGCTCGACGTCGGGCGCGTCGTCCCCTTCGAGTTCCAAAATCGACAGGACCTCAGCGGCAAGGGACGACGACAGATCCATGCTGCCGGGCCTGTACGTGGCGTCAAAAGCCTTACTAATCGCGTCTGATATTTTGGTGATGTCGAACTCCGATGTTCTTCCGTCCCTTTTGATAATGCTGGTGATTGGCATGAACTCAGCCCCCCGTTAGTATTCTGACGCCTGTGGCGTCAGTTTTGCGTCAGATCCCGAACACAATATATTGTAGCTCTTTTAGTCTGTGCGCCATCTATTATACAACAGATAGATTTGGAAGTCAACACCAAAAATTAAACTTTCAGCTTTTTGATATGTGTGTTATAATTAGCTGATCAATGTCAACAGATTAACGATTCTCGTGTAGGGGCGATTATTAATCGCCCGATACGTAATGCCACGCATAGACACGGGCGATTGATAATCGCCCCTACAAAGCAACGATGAATAAACGCCTTAACCTGTTGACATTAATTAGCTGATTATACATTGAGTAAGGTGTGAATCAATATGCCAATCTTCGAGCTGAAGCTCAGCGCGCGTCAGTTAATCAGAGAAAACGCCCCTAAAATTATTTATGTCAGCCTCATTTATGTCGTGATCATAACCATAATATCTTCCCTTCAGTTCCACCTCCCCGGCACCAGCAATGCGCTCGCCCAATTTGAAGCGCGCCTTTCGGCCGGCGAGCTGCCGGGCCTTGCCATGCTGTACTCAAATTTCAGGCCCTCCGGCGTTGCCCTCGCGGTGGTCCTCTGGCTTATGCTTCCGGTTATCGACACAGGGTACATGGGCTATTGCATGAAAATCAACCGCAAGCAGGCAGGTGATTTCAAGGATATTCTTGACGGGTTTCTTTATTTTGTGAAAATCCTGCTTATTTTCATTGTCACCAATTTTTTCATCGCGTTGTGGACACTTCTTTTTATATTTCCCGGCATTGTCGCCGTATATAAGTACAGGCAGGCTTACTACATCCTGCTCGACGCCCCCGAAAAGGGCGTCATGCAGTGCATCCGGGAATCTAAGCGCCTTATTGCGGGATGCAAGCTGGATCTTTTTCTGCTTGACATATCATTCATCGGCTGGCTCATGGCCGATTTCGCGGTAAACTTGATTTTTGGCTTCCCCTTCCCGTTCCCTATTGTCCTTATCTGGCTCATACCGTATCAAGGCCTGAGCCGCGCCGCGTTCTACGACCGGCTTGTCGGCAATCTTCTTGTTTAGGGCGTGTTGTCGTGAGTTATAGTTTTTTTGCGTTTGTTTCACGTATGAAAAACATCACGCGCTGGGCGCTTATGCGCAACAGCGCGGTTGAGAATTTGCAGGAGCACTCGCATATGGTCGCGGTCATTGCGCATGCTCTCGCCGTCATACGTCGTGATGTTCTGGGGCAGGAAGCCAACCCCGGCCAAGCCGCGGCAGCCGCATTGTTTCACGACGCTTCCGAGATTTTTACAGGGGATATGCCCACCCCAATCAAATATTTCGACCCGGATATCATGTCTGCCTATAAGCGGCTCGAATCTGTTGCTTCGCAGAAACTCCTGTCCTGCCTTCCCCATGAAATGCGGCCTGCTTACGATCCGCTCTTATCTGACTGCGATGCGGAAACGAAAAAACTTGTCAAGGCGGCGGACACTCTGGCGGCTTACATAAAATGCCTAGAGGAACTCAAGGCGGGCAATCTTGAATTTAAGCTGGCTGCAATGCAGTCGAAAAAAAAGCTGGAAGCCCTTGATATGCCTGAGTCTGAATACTTTATCAGGCATTTCGTCCCGGCCTTTGAGCTGACGCTCGACGAGCTTGATTTTTCTTTTGACTGAATGTGCCCTTTTTTTATTTTTACAGGTCAGACCTTGCCGGAATGGGGCTGTTTTTTCATTCCGTAGCGCGGAGCAAGGATGCGGAGCGCCGCGAATAGGCGCAGGATGCGCCTTTGAGCGGTAGGAAT
>Ga0099364_10008435_pt1 | contig 14505 bp, 11 predicted proteins | sample TergutTh196P3_FD_73070 | JGI IMG/M metagenome (GOLD analysis project Ga0099364, IMG submission 73070) | Microcerotermes parvus P3 segment gut microbial communities from Pointe-Noire, Republic of the Congo - Th196 P3 | ecosystem: Host-associated > Arthropoda: Insects > Digestive system > Gut ... | reverse complement strand
ATAAATTTTTGATAATTCTACCCGGTAAAGATAAGCAATATGGTGTTTCACTGGCAAATGTCTTGAGAAATAAGTCTCAAAATATTAGTGAAAGTTCGTCTTTTGAATTACTAATTTCCTTTTTAGCTTCTGAGTATCCTAGAGATGGAAATACTTTCCATGATCTTTTAGATAATGTTGAGTAATTAAGTAGATAACTATTAGAAAATAACGGAATAACAAAATGACAAAATCAAAAGATATCAAGTGGCTTGAGTTCAAAGCCGATGCAGCGAAATTCAAAAATGGACCTATTACGGCACTATTTACACGCAGAATATCAATTATAGTTACATATATGCTGCGAAATACAAAAGTTACTCCCAACATGGTGACAATTGCATCATTGATTGTTTTTCTTGCCGGAATGCCATTTTTTTTATACGGGTATAACAATTATACTTTTTTAGTAATAGGTGTTGTAATAACTCAATTTGCATATGTGTTAGATTGTTCAGACGGTGAACTTGCTCGTTATAAGAAAATGACCAGCCCATTAGGTGCATGGCTCGATTCGGTATTCGATAGAATTAAAGAGGCTGCTGTTTTCTTAACCATGACTTTGAATGTATATTTGAAATTTCAAAGTTCTCCGGATGTATATTTTAAATTTCGAAGTTCTTCGGATATAGCTTTCATACTGTTAATAATAGGATTTATAGCATTTATTAATGTTATTATTGTAGGTTATATAACTGATACAAAAATTCATTTAAACTTAAAAAAAACCGATAACCTTGTTAATATAGGTAAAAAATATCTGTTTGGTTATGTTGAATTGATAGTTTTTGGAGTAGCAATTGCAGCACTTTTTGACAAATTTGAATTTCTTTTACTGTTCTTTGCTATAGCAGGACCAATATTTTGGATAACGCAAATTATAATGCTTATAAAGAAATACAAAAGACAAAACATATAGTATAAGAATATTATATGTTTGAAAAAATTACAATTCTAAGTCGAGAATTATCTTGCCCCAATCTTTTTTATTTTCGGCAAATTTAAACACTTCTGTTAAATCGTCTTTGGTTTTAACTTTAAATGATTGAGGTATTATTAATTTTTCGATTAGTATAGATGTTTCTTTATCTGATAAATGTGGAATCAATTCTGCGTAATCGTATCTTGAACTTCGACTTGATCCTATAAGAGTTAAACCTTTTTCAAGAATATCTCGGCTATTGATGGGAATGTTTTCTTCTGAAACCCCCATAAGCACTATTGTACCTACAGGATTTATAAGCTCTATAGATTTATTAATTACATTTCCTGACGCATGTCCGCCTACACATTCAAAAACATAATCCGGTGATGGGGCTTTATATTCTGAGATGTCATTGTAATGACAAGTCATTGCAAAATCAAATTTATCTGTATTATCAATGCCTATAATATGTACTTGGTTTTTGGGGAAATTGAAAACTTTTCTTATAACTATGGCAGTAGCATATCCAACAGGACCATCACCAAAAATCATTATATGACTGCTTCTTTTCATTTCAATTCGCTTAACGGCATTGTAAGCAACTGTTAGAAGTTCACTCATAGTTGCAGCTTTATCAGAAACATCATTTGGAATTTTAATTAAACACTTGGCATAGTGAAGCATTGAACTTTGAGTTAACCCATCGTAACCGCTCGATAAAAATTTTACGTATTTACAGTGATTTTCATATATAAAATTTGTTCCACAAAATGAACATTCATTGGAAAATGTGGTATACCTGTTAGGCTCATAAACACATCCCGGAATATTGGGAATAATAATAACGCGATCCCCTTCATTTAAATTAGGATTACCATTTGAATCTTTTACAATTCCAATTCCTTCATGCAAAAGAGACATTGGAAGTTTTTTCTTTAAAACTTCAGGTCGTCGGTTGCCTGTAAAATATCTAAGATCGGCTTGACAAATACTGCCCATTATAGGTTGAACTAAAGCAATTTCATTTTGAACAAGCTCAATACTTTCATTAAATTCTTCAAAACAATAAGGTTTTGTGAGACGAATTTTTTTATTTTTATAGACTTTTATTTTTTTTGTATTTTTGGCAATTGCTTCTGATAAAATTATATCTTCGGGATTTGTAATTTTAATATTTTCATAGTTCCCTTCAATTATTTTAACCGGATGTCCTAAATTATGTACCAGTCTTACATCATCTGTGGTTTGAGTAAAATTATTCTTTTTTGCATTTTCGTGAGCATCTAAAATAAGTTTATATGTAAAAGCCTGTGGAGTTTGACCGTTTCTAAGATTAGTTCTATCCGGTAGAGAAAGAATTGTATTGTCATTTGAACTTTCAACAATTGTATCTGTTGTTTTTACACAAACATCTACAGCACCAATTTCAAGAACTCCGCTTATGCAATCGTTTATTATTTCATTTGTTAAAAAGGGTCTTACCGCATCGTGAAAAATTATAATATCATCATCTTTAAAATCCCATGCATGCAATCCATTGTACGATGAAATTTGTCTGGTTTCGCCGCCGGCAACTATATTTAGTATTTTTGTTAAAGAATATTCGTTTGCATATTGTTTAACTCTATCGATATATTCAGGATATACTACAACAATAATACCATCGATTTTGTCATGATTTTGAAATACATTTAATGTTCTAACAATTATAGGCAATTTGTCTATGGTTAAAAACTGTTTTGGAATATCAACGCTCATTCTCAAACCGGTTCCGCCGGCAAGTATAATGGCATAATTTTTCTGTGACATGAAACCTTCCTTATTAAATTAAGAGTATATAATCACTTTAAACTAAAACTATACTATATTGTCAATATGTAAAATTTGAAATATCCGATATTAGCTAAAACAAATTATTTTAGATTTTATATGGTTTTTTATAAAAAAATGCCATTTTAACTAATTTAAAAAGAAAACAAGCAGAAATAGCCTTAAATATCCAAATAATCGCCTAAAATCACCAATATTTCCTTATAAATCTCATATATAGAGCTAAACATCACCACCAAAGGTGACGACATTTCGAGTAGGGTTAAATCCCTGCTTGCTCTTGGTCTTTGAAAACGTTTTCTGTTCAACCGAAAGGCGATCGCTTATGTAGTTACGGGCTTGTATTTGCCCATATACAAACTTGGGAACTGGCATTGCCAAAAAATTATGTCCAGGTCTAACCCATTTAAGGGGTTTTTGCCCTCGATATAGAAGGCAAGGAAGCCAAATATATAAACACAAGGAGTGTAAAATGATAATAAATAATAATATGAGTGCAGTTAATGCCAACAGAGCATTAAAATTTAACAACTGGGCAGTAAAATCTTCTATGGAGAAACTTTCTTCAGGTGAAAGAATTAATACTGCCGGAGACGATGCATCAGGTTTAGCAGTATCTGAAAAGATGAGAACTCAAATTCAGGGTTTAAGACAAGCTACAAGAAATACCGAAGACGGTATGTCTTTTATTCAAACAGCTGAAGGCTATTTGAATCAAACAGCTTCGATTATTCAAAGAATTAGAGTGCTAGCGGTGCAAGCCGCTAACGGCATCTACTCCAACAGTGATAGACAACTTATTCAAGTTGAGGTATCTGCTCTTGTTGATGAAGTCGACAGAATTGCATCTGCCGCCGAATTCAACAGATTTAGAATCTTGACAGGTGAATTTGCTAGAACTAGTCAAGTTGGAAGTATGTGGTTCCAAGTTGGAGCCAATCAGTACCAAAGAACCCGAGTGTTCATAGGCACTATGACAGCGAGGTCTCTATTTATGAGGGATGGAACAAATAGAATTAGTGTTTCTCTTTCATCCCCGGGTGGAGCCACCCATGCAATAGGAGTTATGGACTCGGCTTTACAAGTTTTAGCTAAACAAAGAGCGGATTTAGGCGCATACTATAATAGGATGGAGTTAACCGCAAAAGGGCTAATGGTAGCATTTGAGAATGTTACCGCGTCAGAATCTCGAATAAGGGATACTGATATGGCAGAACAAGTTGTAGAGTTTACTACCAGGCATATATTGACACAAAGTTCGATGTCAATGCTTGCTCAAGCTAATTTGCAAACTCAATCGGTTTTACGATTGTTAAACAATTAAATTAACAGAAAACGTTAAAGATATAGAGTAGGTCTATAAGATCTTTGAAAACTCAACAGATTCTCATACTCTTTTGGTTTTGCCCAAAATAAGCAATGTGTTGCCGCGGATTTTCCGGCAGCTTGTGATGCGGGGAGGGCATCACCGGCTGTCGGAATATCGAAGCCGGTGTTGCTTGAATTATGGGCAGTTCAATCAGCACAATAGGAGTAAACCTTGAAATCTTGAGAAAGATTTCCGCTAAATCATGAAGATTTAGTGCAAACCGGAAATATCTACAAATCATAGAACGGGTATTTTCGAAAAAAACCAAGGGAGGGTTTTCTATGAGAATCAATCACAACATGAGTGCCATTTTTGCAGATAGGCAACTGCAAACTGTATCAAGAGGATTGGATAAATCAATCCAAAGATTGGCATCGGGGCAAACTATTAATGGACCCGGAGATGATCCTTCGGGATTTGCGGTATCCGAAAGGATGCGCACACAATTTTTAGGTATGTCTCAAGCCGAAAGGAACGCTCAAAACGGAATATCGTTTATTCAGGTATCTGAAGGATCTTATCAACAGATTACGGATATACTTCAAAGAATAAGGCAACTTTCGGTACAATCTGCCAATGGAATCTATTCAAATAGAGACAGAATGATGATACAAGTCGAAGTCTCTCAACTGCTTCAAGAGATAGATCGAATTACAACATCAGCACAATTTAATAACATGAGAATGCTTACAGGAGATTTTGCCAGAAATAGCAATATCGGAAGTATGTTCTTTCATGTAGGTCCCAATCAAAATGATCGTATTAGAGTTTTTATTGCTACTGTCAGCACTAGAGCATTAGACCTAAGTTCAGAAGAAGGGATAAGGCGTTCAATATCTACTGCCGGTCTAGCAAATTCAATGATTGGATATGTAGACAATGCCTTAGATACGCTGAATATGCAAAGAGCTAATCTCGGAGCATATTATAATAGAATGGAAAATACAATTACTGCATTAGGTGTCGCAGAAGAGAATATGATAGCAGCATATTCAAGAATTCGTGATGCAAATATGGCTTCGGAAATGGTTGAGTACACAAGAGATCAAATTCTTGTTCAGACCAGTGTTGCGATGCTGGCTCAAGCAAATTTCAAACCGAAACTTGTTATGAAACTTTTAGAATAAGAATAAAACTTAATTATGCAATTATTCGATGCAGTGCGAAATATTGCAGCCCTCTTTCCGGTTGGGAGATCGGAAGGAGGGTAATTTTTCAGGAATATCTTGAAACAAGGAGGTTAATTATGGCTATTTCTGGTATATCAGATTTTTTTGACAAGCCGTATCATAGAACCTCGTTTTCCGAAAAGGGCATCGGTAAAAACGATACAGGTAATAGGGATATCGAAGATGCACCTATGGTTGATGTGCAGGCTTTGGTTCATTCATTGAATGAATCTTTACCGTACGGCGAAAGGGTAGCTTTCAGTTATAATGAAAAGGCTCACAGCGTTATTATGAAAGTTATCGACAATAAAACTTCGGAAGTTATTAAGGAAATTCCGGCAAAGGATGCTGTTAAACTTGTCGAAAATATTAGAGAATATCTTGGAACGATTATTGATGAAAAAGGATAGTATCAAACTAGTTTTTAGGAAAAAAACCGCTGTAGTTCACAATTTTTTGTGGACGGCAGCGGTTTTTTTTGTATAAAAGCAATTTATGTCTTGTAAAAATATTGCAATGTCGATAATAATAGTAGATAGATAGGATAATACATAATCGGAGGTGTTTAAATGACAGTTCCATTGGGTGATTTTGGTTCAGGAATTGATACAGAAACCATCATTAATCAATTGATGGAAGTTGAGGCGAGACCGCTTAGACAAATTCAAATAGAGATAAATGAAAGTAGAACCAGAAAGGCCGCTCTTGAAAGATTAGGCGAGATATTAAGGCATTTAGACGAAGCTGCCAGAGATCTTCATGGACATCGAGCTGCTTTCGATGAAAAGATTGCTACGTCTTCAAATAGAGACATTGTTGATGTTAGAGCCGGTAAATTGGCCGATCCGGGTACTAGAAGAGTTGAAGTAGTTCAATTGGTTTCTTCACACAGAATATCTTCAGATAGATTTGAGCCGGATCACATATTGCCTGAAGGTAAATTTACCATTGTAGTTAATGGAGAGAGCCAAGAGGTAAATTTTAGGGGTGGAAGGCTTTCGGCATTAGCAGAAAGAATAGAAGAAGAAGCAGATAATTTGGTATCGGCTATTATGGTAAGAGCAGATGCAAATAATTATGTTATGATTTTAGAGTCTAAAACCAGAGGCGAGAAAGGTAAAATAAGTATTACCGGAGATGAGAACTTTCTCAGAGAAACCGGGCTTACATTAGTTAGATTAAATGAAAACGATATTGAAAATAATATAGTATTTACCGATAGACATCTTCATAAATATTCAGGAAAAGAAAATCAAATTGCTTTAGATGGAAGTTTTCATGTGTTAGGTAGTGGAAGAAGTTTAAATGTCAGGGGAACTATGTGGAGCGAGTTTGAGTTACCTGTTTCTGAATCGGTTAATTCTCAAACAATTCTAGAATTCAATATGAGTTATTCAGAAGCACCTGCTGTTGATACAGGTCCGAGTGACATTATGCTGGGACCCGATGGAAAAATAAATATAAAAGGAGTCGAATTACAAGGATATAATGTAACAAGAGTTAATCCTGTAGCTCCCAAGGATAAATCTATGTTTGATAGTATTGCAGGCATAGGAATTATCTCAATGGATGGTAATCGTGTTGAGAGGAGGTATCCTATTTTTGATACTTCACTTGAAAGACAATCAATTCCAATTGGCAGAGATTTTTCGGGAAGAAAAATAAATAGAATATTTTTCTATTGCAATGACGGCTCTGCAACTTTTTCAGATGTAAGAATTATAAATGAAGCCGATACAGGTTTAGCTTGGAAAAATGAAATAGCAAAAGCAGAAGATGCTATTATGAAAATAGATGGAATTCAAGTATCAAGGGATAGAAACACCGAATTAGATGATGTAATAAGAGGGGTAAGCCTCGATTTAAAAAGAGCCTCAAGCGAAATAGTTGAAATTAGAATAGATATTGATATAGACAAAGCAGTAGCCCAAATAAGGAAATTTGTAGATGCATTTAATTTTTATATAGATTATAATCGAGACTTGGTAAGGGTTGAAATAGTTGATAAACCCGGTGATGGACAACAAGGAGACAGAGGTCCATTTGCAGGAGACATGACTATCATTCAAATAGAAGATGTTATCAAGCGAGTTGTAAATGCACCGTATCCGAATTTAGTCGAAAATCAAATAAGAATTCTTCCTCAAATGGGTATTAGCACAGGCAGAATAAATGCATCATGGGAAAACATTAGACTTGGAAAACTTATCATCGAAGAAGATGAGCTTAGAAGAGTGCTTAGTGAAAATCCTGATGGGGTTAAGGCTTTTTTTGGATCAGATACTACCGGAGATAACAGAATAAATACCGGAATGGCATTTACTCTTGAAGAGACATTAAAGCAATATGTAGGCTTTGGAAGAAATTTAATTGCTATAAAGATTGATTCTGAAAATGAAACCATGAGACGATCAAATGAGCGAATGGCTCGTAAGCAAGAACAGCTTAAAACCCATGAAGAGAGGCTTAGAGCCAAATTTGGAAGAATGGAAAGAGCAGTTTCTCAATCTAGAAATCAACGCAATTGGATGGATCAAAATATGAGGCAAGATAGGTAATTGAATAAATGAAGATTCAAATAAACGGTCACGAGATAGATTATTTATTTGAGCAAGAAAACTCTTTAAAAGATATAGTAGAATCCATAATGGACTGGTCTGCCAAGAGAAGACTGGTGCTGTATTCTTGCTTTGCAGATGAAGTTGAATTTTTGCCGGAAGATATCCCGAATATACCGCTAAAAGATATAGAGATACTTAATTTTGATGTTAAGTCGCAAGTTGACATTGTGATGTCATCTTTTGAAGAAGCCGACAATTATTGCAATAGGCTTATTAAGCTTTCAGAGGATGAAAAAAATCACAAGCTAAGCGATTCAATGTTTTCAGATATTAAAAACGGTTTAGAGTGGATTGCAGATTTAATGCGTTCCACTGCTAATGTGTTAGCTATAGATTTAGATAAACCTCTATACAAAACTTTCTCATTATCAGATTTTATCCTCAAAATAGAAAACTATATTGAGAAATATTCATCAAGCAAAACCAATGCACTTAAAGATGCGGTAGAGATAGCTTATGAAGCAAAAGAATTTATAACATCTTTTGTGGTGTCGGGCGAGATGAATAATTTAGCAATAAAGAGCATAGACTCTCCCGATGTTTTATTATCTAAATTATTTGAGGTTAAAGATGCTTTTCCAAATGAGTTGGACAATGTCGAACAAATAGCGATACTAATTCAATCAGGGAAAGATATGGAAGCTATTGAAAGATTAAATAGATTTATAGAATTTGTGTATCTATTTATAAGAGTTTCTGCACAATTTCATCCTGTATTTAATATATCTCTTAGTGATATAGTAAAAGACAATGTTTCCATTGAAGAAAAAAATGCCTATCTTCAAGAAAAGCTTTCTGAAATAATATCAGTTATGGAAAACAATGACATGATAGGTTTGGCCGATATACTTGAATATGAAGTGAAGCCTGCAATAGAAGATATGCAGTCTTATATAGATATCCTTATATCGAGAGTAGAAACGGTGTAGTTATTGCCCCGCCTGAGGTAAATTTATGTCAAAAGATAATACTAAACTATGGGGTGGAAGATTTAATTCTTCATCTTCGAGTATAACCGAAAGATTGTCGGCATCTATACATTATGATTATAGATTATATAAACACGATATAGCAGGTTCCATTGCTCATGCCAAAATGTTGCAAAAAATAGGCATTCTAACCGATTCAGAGTTGTCTGATATTATAGGCGGATTAAAAAAAATAGAACTTGAAATAGATAATGGTAAGTTTGAGTTTTCAAACTCGCTGGAAGATATTCACATGAATATAGAGGCAAAGCTAACCGAATATATTGGCGATGCCGGAAAAAAACTTCACACAGCCCGTTCAAGAAATGATCAAGTAGCTTTGGATATGAGATTGTATCTAAGAGATGAAATTGGCAACATAGACGAATTGTTGAAAATTTTTATTGTAAGGCTAATCGAAATAGCAAAACAAAATAAGCATATAATACTTCCGGGTTATACTCATTTGCAGGTAGCTCAAGTTGTAAGATTTTCACATCACATTTTGGCTTATGTTTGGCAGCTTGTGCGTGATAGAGAGAGACTTAATTTTGTTAAAAAATCTTGTTCGAGTATACCCCTAGGCGTTGGTGCATTAGCAGGAGTGAACTATGATACAGATAGAGAATATCTACAACAAGAATTGAATTTTAACTCGTTGATAATGAATTCAATGGATGCAGTAAGCGATAGAGATTTTATTTTAGATTTTCTGTATTTTGCAAGTGTCTTGGGAACTCATCTTTCTCGGTTTTGTGAGGATATAATTCTTTGGTCTTCAAGTGAATTTAATTTTATTAGACTTGATGATGCAGTTACAACAGGTTCATCTATAATGCCTCAAAAGCGTAATCCCGATTTGGCAGAACTTATAAGAGGTAAAACCGGCAGACTAAATGGTAATCTTATTGCAATGCTTACTATTCTTAAAGGGCTTCCAATGACATATAATCGTGATCTGCAAGAAGATAAAGAGCGTATGTTTGATTCGGTTGATACAGTTAAACTGTCTGTTGAGGGCTTTATCGAAATGTTTAAAAATATAAAAATAAATGATGATGTAATGGAAAAAGCTGTTTACAGAAATTTTTCTACAGCAACCGACTTAGCCGATTACCTTGCAAGCAAGAATGTTCCCTTTAGAAAATCTCATGAGATTGTGGGCAGTATTGTAAAACATTGCGAAACAAATAAAGTAGACTTTTTCTCTTTAACCGCAAAAGACTTAAAGCAGTTCTCAAATGTTTTTGAGGATGATATTACCGAAGTATTAAACCCAAAAACTTCAACTGAGAGAAAACTGTCCCTTGGAAGCACCTCACTTTTACAAATAGATAAACAGATTGAGATGTTGCAGGGCATTATGGGTTTGGGTTAAAACTTTCTTTTTTCTTGACAATCCCCCCCCTCAATATATAGTCTATATGTGGTGTAGTTGTAGTATGAGAGGCGTAAAAACTTAACACGCTGCATTCTTTAGAAGGTTAAAGTTTTACAAAGTCCTCTGCTAAAAAATGTTTAAATCTTTCATTACCATAAGGAGGTAACAAATGAAAAGAAAAGTTGTAGTTTATGCAGTATTGTTTTGTATAATAATGTTGCAAGGATGTGCCTTAGATTTCTGGGGCAATGGAAGCGGGCAAAAAGACCCAATAGAATCAAATGAGCCGTATAATGCATCAATTTGGAGAGGTGGTTTTTGTGATGGTAGCGAGTATGCTAGATGATAAGGAGAAATATAATGATTAAAAAATTTTTAAAATGGGGTTAGGATAAAGGCAGATAGCGAGGTAAATTAATTACCCATCAATAAAAACCGTCTTTTTTATAAAGGCGGTTTTTTTATAACCAAACTATAAAACTAGTGAGTTAATTATTTCACCCCAAACAGTCGATTCTCTTATTAAAGAGAAATATTATTGCGGCTATATTGTGCTAAGCAAAAACCATATTTATAAAAAATAAGTAAAGTTGACAAAATTTGATGTAACATTATTTTGGTTATTTATACACTATAAAGAAGAAACTTTTATTAAAACTTTAACAAAGAGAAAAAATATGAACAAAAAACCAAGCACCTTGATTATTGTAGAGTCACCTTCAAAGGCGAAAACTCTCAATAAATATCTGGGAAAAGATTATGTAATATCTTCATCAGTAGGACATATCATAGATTTGCCAAAATCAAGATTAGGTGTAGATACCGAACATGATTTTAAACCCGAATACATTACCATACGCGGTAAGGCAAAGATATTAAACGAGTTAAAGAAGCTGGCTTCATCATCTGAAAGCGTTTTGCTGGCAACTGACCCTGATAGAGAAGGCGAGGCAATTTCGTGGCACTTGAAAACTGCATTGTCTTCTAAGAATGACAATATAAAACGAATTGAATTCAATGAGATTACTGAGAGTGCAGTTAAGCAGGCGGTATCTAATCCCAGAGAAATTAATTTGGATATGGTAAATGCTCAACAGGCACGTAGAATTCTTGATAGAATAGTGGGATATAATATAAGCCCGCTATTGTGGAAAAAAGTGAAACGTGGATTATCGGCAGGAAGAGTGCAATCGGTTGCTCTTAAAGCAATTTGCGATAGAGAAGAAGAAATTAAGGGGTTTATCCCTGAAGAGTATTGGACTCTTGATGCAAATTGTAAATTTAAAAGCAAAAAGTTTACCGCATCTTTTCATTCACTAGGTGGTGAAAAAACCGAAATAAATAGTGCCGAGAAGATGAATGAGATAATGTCTAAGTTAGAAGCAAAAGAACTTATAGTTTCAGACATCACAAAAAAAGAAAGAAAAAGAAATCCGCAAGCTCCATATATAACAAGTAAACTTCAACAAGATGCAGCTAACAAGCTTGGCTTTACATCTCAAAAAACAATGATGGTAGCTCAACAATTATACCAAGGAGTTGAAATAAGCGGAGAGGGCTTGGTGGGCTTGATAACATATATGCGTACCGATTCGACCAGAATTTCAGATATTGCCTTAAACTCGCTAAGGGAATACATCTCAAGTAATTTTGATGCCGATTATTTGCCTAAAACTGCCAATGTTTATAAAAATAAAAAAGGTGCTCAAGATGCTCACGAGGCAATTAGACCTTCAAATGTTTTTCAAACTCCAAGCAGATTAAAATCTGATCTATCGAGAGATCAATATCGTTTGTATGAACTAATTTGGAAAAGGTTTGTAAGCTCTCAAATGATGCCCGAGGTTTCAGAAATTACAAGCATACAATTAGATTGTAATGATGTTTCTTTTAGAGCAACAGGAAGTAAAACTATATTTCCCGGTTTTGCAAAAATATACAAAGAAGAAAAACATGAGAAGTCATTGCCGGCTTTCAATGTAGGCGACAAAGTTGAGGTTGTTGATTTTATAACCGAGCAAAAATTTACTTCTCCGCCTCCTCGTTTTAACGATGCTTCTTTGGTTAAGTTTCTCGAAGAGTCGGGAGTTGGTCGTCCTTCTACTTATGCTCCAACTATCAATACTATTATTACAAGGTTCTATGTTTCAAGAACCGGACGGCAAATAGTTCCAACTATTTTGGGGCAGTTGGTAAATAATATAATGGTTAATAATTTTTCAGAGCTTGTCTCTGTTGATTTTACTGCCGGTATGGAAGAAAAATTAGACCTAATAGAAGAAGCAAAAGCCGATTGGATTAAAATGTTAGATGAGTTTTATTCTCCTTTTCAACAAACTCTCAATACTGCCGAACACAATATCGAAGAAATGAAAGGTATTCTCGATGAGGATACCGATATAGACTGCGATAAATGCGGTTCCATGATGAAGAAGAAGCTTGGTAGATTTGGGTATTTTCTCGCTTGTTCGGGATTTCCTAATTGCAGAAATGCCAAGTCTCTTCCTTTGGGTAAGTGTCCTCATTGTGACGGTGATATAGTTAAACGTTCATCTAAAACAGGAAGAGGAGGGGCTTTCTATTCGTGTACCAATTATCCTGATTGTGAATTTATTACTCGCGAAGTTCCTGTAGAGCATTCATGCCCCAAATGTGAGAAAATTTTATTTTCAAGCAAGATAAAAGGCAGGGGCTATGAACTGGCATGTAAGAATGAATCTTGCGATTATAGAGTTGAACTGCTTGATGAGGAAACATCAGCAAACCAATAAGCATTTTATCTTTCTTGATAATGATTTCAACCAAAACAGTCGATTCTATGATTAGAGAAGACAAAAAATGCTTTCTGAGATTGATTCATATATTGAGTATTTAAAATACGAAAAGAATATGGCAAATTTGACTATTTCTTCGTATTATAGTGATCTAATTGGATTATACGATTTTTTTGTAGAAGTCGCAAGCGATTCTAATTCTAAATATGATTTAACTTTTGAAGTTGTGAACGAAGATGTTGAAGTATCTCTAATACAAAAAGACGATTTAGTAACTTTTTTGGAATTTAATTATGACAGAGAACTAAAAAAATCAAGTATTGAACGCAAGATAGCCTCTATAAAAACTTTTTTTAAATATCTTTTTAATTCTAAAACAATAAGTGAAAATCCGGCACAAAACCTTATTTATCCTAAAAAGGGCAAGCGTCTTCCAAGGTATTTGTTTTTGGATGAGATTGATGCGATGTTATCTTTTGATCCAAAATCGTTTATTGATTTTAGAGATATTGCAATTATTGAAACATTGTATTCTACCGGATGCCGTGTTGCCGAGATTGCAAGTGCAAAAATTATTAACTTAGATTTAGAGGCAGGCACATTGAAGATAATGGGTAAGGGTAGAAGAGAGCGGTATGTTTTTATCGGCTCATCGGCTCGCTTGGCTTTGGAGAGGTATTTTAAAGAACGAAGAAGTAAGTTTGGAGATTGTTCAGGTTATCTTTTTGTAAATTTTAGGGGGGATGTTATTTCTGTTAGGGGACTTTTTGATATAATCACAAATAGAGCCAAAAGTGCCGGCATTAATAAAAAGGTTACGCCTCATATTATAAGGCATTCCTTTGCAACAGAAATGCTCAATAGAGGTGCCGATTTGCGGGCTGTGCAAGAGTTCTTGGGACATGAAAGTTTATCGTCTACTCAAAGATACACTCATGTAAGTAAAGAGAGACTAAAAGAAGTCTATGACAAAGCTCATCCACACTCTGCGAGAAATTACAAAAAGTAATTTAAGTTAAGTCTTAACAAGAATAAGGTTTAAAATATTTTTAAATAAAAGAAAAAAATATTGACTTTTTTTTATGATTTATTGTTGACAAAATATTTCGATACTTTAATGTAGACTGTAGATTGTTATGTGCTTGTTTACCGAAAGTTATTTTTTGAATGGACAGTAAACTAATGTATAGCAAAAAGTAATTAAATCACTTAAATTTTATTTTAAATTAGGAGACATTTTATGTTAAAGAAATTATTTATTTTAATAGTAACGATTATGCTATTTTCATTTGCAGGGTGCGGTAAAGATGATGAATCTGCAAAGTCAAAAGATGTGGATAATGATGTGCAATTTATAGAAATAGAAACCGAAGATATGGTTGACTGTTCATTGTTTTTTTATCATCCCGCAATGAGTTCGCTTGGTAGT
>Ga0099364_10008434_pt1 | contig 14507 bp, 12 predicted proteins | sample TergutTh196P3_FD_73070 | JGI IMG/M metagenome (GOLD analysis project Ga0099364, IMG submission 73070) | Microcerotermes parvus P3 segment gut microbial communities from Pointe-Noire, Republic of the Congo - Th196 P3 | ecosystem: Host-associated > Arthropoda: Insects > Digestive system > Gut ... | reverse complement strand
AAACCTGCCGTGTAGAATGGGATGGAGTAGACGGCAGTGTTACGTTAACCGTGGAATAGGGGCCGAACGTTTATCTTGCTCTTCAGCAAATACTCTTTTAATTCTCTCACGGAATAGTTTTTCTCCATTCTGGGCGAGTACAGCATACTGCTGATAATGGCCGCCTGCGCTTCGGTTTCTTCAAATAATGTTTTCAAATGTTCCGGCGCTCCGGCGCCGCCCGAAGCAATAAGCGGAACCGGCACAACCGATCCCGCAAGTCTCATCAATGGCAGGTCATAACCGGACAGAGTCCCGTCACAATCGATGCTGTTGAGGCATATCTCTCCTGCGCCAAGTTCCTGGCCGCGCTTGATCCATTCGACAGCATCCATGCCGGTTGCCTCTCTTGCCCCGTCTATGTAAACCTCATACCCGCTCGGTATGTGCGGTGTTGCCTGTACTCGTTTTACCTGGGTAGACAATACAATGCACTGTGAGCCAAAGGCTTGTGCCCCCTCAGCAATGATGTGTGGATTTCTGACAGCCATTGAATCGACGCTGATTTTTTCCGCACCGGCTTTAAGCGCTTCATACATATCGCCTAGATCTTTAATTCCGCCGCCGACGGTAAACGGAATAAAAACACACTGAGCTACTTTCTTTACCGTTTCAATGTCGATCCGGCGTTTTTCCGCGCTTGCCATGATGTCGTAGAAAATCAATTCGTCGATCTGCGCTTCATACAATGTTTCTGCAAGCGTTTCGGCAGGAGCAACATCAATGTTGTCCTGAAAATTCACTGCCTTTGTCACCCTGCCGTCTATAATATCAAAGCAAGCGATTAGCCGTTTGGTTAGCATTCCTTGTTCCATCCCCCAGCACCTAAATTTCCAGCACCTAATAATTTAGGTGCTGGGCGAGAAAACCGTTGAGTACTGCAAGTCCCGCCTCTCCGCTTTTTTCAACATGAAACTGAGTGGCAAAAATATTCTCCCTGCAAACCGCCGCGGTAAATTCACCGCCGTACTCAGAGTCGCCCCATACATCAGAATCGTCTGCCGTTAATGCGTGATAGGAATTGACAAAATAAAAATATTCTTCTGCGGGAACTGATGTCTTAAACGGTGCATTTTTTACAAACCGCACCTTGTTCCAGCCCATCTGCGGAACCCGAACCTGTGAAGCATCGAATTTGACAACCCGACCTTTCAGCCATCCAAGGCAATCCGTTTTATCTTCTTCGCTGTGTTCAAACAAAATCTGCAACCCGACGCAAATACCGAGAAACCAAACTTTTTTTTGCATAACCGCGTTTTCCAGCGCATTTATCAAGTTCATCTCTCGCAGAGAATCCATTGTTGCTCTGGCACTGCCCACTCCCGGCAGAATGATATGCGATGCGTCTGCAATACAATGGTGACATCGGGCAAACTCCGCTTCATAGCCAAGTCGTGTAACCGCATGCAAGACGCTCGGCGCATTCCCGGCTTTATAGTCAATAATTTTAATCACTGCACCATCCTCCCAGCGACGCCTGAACAAGCCCTAAAAACAAAGGATGCGGTTTGTTGGGACGGCTCTTAAACTCAGGGTGAAATTGAACGCCCACGAAAAAACGATTACCCGGCAGCTCAACCGCTTCGACCAGATTGCCGTCCGGTGACACGCCGCAGATACCAAGTCCTGCTTCTGTCAGTGTTTGCCGGTATTCATTGTTAAATTCAAACCGGTGGCGGTGCCGCTCACTGATTTTATCTGCCTTGTACAAGCTGTGTAGCAGCGAGCCTTGTGTAATGGTACAGGGATACGCGCCCAGACGCATAGTGCCGCCGCTGCCTACCATGCCGACTTGATCGGGCATAATGTCAATTACACGGTGCACAGCATTTTCGTCAAACTCACCGGAATGAGCGCCTGCAAGAGCGCACACATGACGGGCAAATTCGATTACAGCGATCTGCATGCCAAGGCAGATCCCCAAATAGGGAATGTTATGTTCCCGCGCATAACGGCAGGCGGCAATCTTGCCTTCGATGCCCCGATCGCCGAAACCGCCGGGAATAATCATACCGTTAATCCCGGCAAACAGCTCATCGGCATTTTCACCGATAACATCCTCGCTGTCAATCCAGCGAATAGTGACTCTGGCGCCGGCTTCAAACCCCGCATGATTCAGGCTTTCAATTATGGAAAGATACGCATCATGCAGCTTAACATATTTGCCTGCGATGGCAATGGTTACTTCCTGTTTTCTTGCGGCGATTTTTTTCGTCATTGTCAGCCATTCGTTTATATCCGGTTCCGGTGCCTGTATCCCTAGCTCGCGGCATACAACTGTGTCCAAACCATTGCGGTGAAGCATAAGCGGCGCTTCGTACAGAGTGGAAATGGTAATGTTTTCGATAACGCAATCGGGTTTTACATTGCAAAAGAGCGCTATTTTTTCCTTGATGCCTTCGTTTACAGGCTCGTCAGCCCGTGCGATTATAACGTTAGGCGTAATACCCATAGCACGGAGTTCTTTGACAGAGTGTTGGGTTGGTTTTGATTTATGTTCGCCGGTGCTTTTTAAGTACGGAACGAGCGTTACATGAATAAACAGACAGTGTTCGCGCCCCTTCTCAAGCGAGATTTGGCGAATTGCTTCCAAAAACGGCTGGCTCTCAATATCGCCCGTAGTACCGCCAATTTCCGTAATCAATACATCGGCGCGGCTGTTTTCCGCACCGGCATAAATGAATTCTTTGATCGTCTCGGTGACATGAGGAATAACCTGTACCGTTCCGCCCAGATACGCACCGGCGCGTTCCCGCTCCAGCACCTTCCAATACACTTTACCGGATGTTAAATTACTGAGCTTGGTCAGATTTTCGTCGATAAACCGCTCGTAATGCCCCAAATCAAGATCGGTTTCTGCGCCGTCATCGGTAACAAACACCTCACCATGCTGAAAGGGACTCATCGTCCCCGGATCAATGTTCATGTACGGGTCAAGTTTTTGTGCCGCAACTTTCAAACCGCGCTGTTTGAGCAGCCTGCCCAGCGAAGCCGCAGTAATCCCCTTCCCCAGCCCCGAGACAACCCCTCCCGTCACAAAAATAAATTTTGTCATTCTTACCTCTTACCTCTTACCTTTTACCTTTTACCTTGCACATCACTCCCATTCCACCGTAGCAGGCGGCTTCGATGTTATGTCATACACCACACGGCTGACAGACGGTATCTCGCCGGTGATCCGCGATGATATACGGTTTAACAGTGTATGCGGAAGCGGTGAATACTCACAAGTCATAAAATCTCCGGTAGATACAGCCCGAATAGCTATCACCGGATCGTAAGTTCGGTCATCCCCCTTAACGCCTACGGAAAGGGTATTGGTTAACACGGTAAAATATTGATCCGGCCTGCGTTTCATGCGATCCAGTTCTTCCCGGAGGATAGCATCGGCTTGGCGTAAAAGCTCCAGCTTTTTTTTCGTAACCTCGCCCGTTATGCGAATGGCAAGCCCCGGTCCGGGGAAGGGCTGACGGTTTACCAGAGAGGCAGGCAATCCCAGTTTTTTGCCGAGAACACGAACCTCATCCTTAAAAAGCCCGGACAGCGGCTCAATAACTTTGGTAAATGAAAGTTTTTTTGGTAGCCCGCCAACGTTGTGATGGCTCTTGATTGTTGCGCCTAACGAACCGCCGGATTCGACAACATCGGGGTATATGGTTCCCTGCGCCAGAAACGGGATGTCGCCAAGTTTGACGGCCTCCTCTTCAAATACCCGGATAAATTCTTCACCAATGATTTTTCTTTTTACCTCGGGATTCGTTATGCCTTTCAGCCTGGCAAGGAATCGTCCTTGAGCGTTAATGCGGACAAAGCGCAGGTTACGCCCGGAAAAAAGTTCTTCTATTTCATCGCTCTCATGGAGCCGCATAAAACCATGGTCAACAAAAATGCAGACAAGCTGCCCAGGTATGGCTTTGGACAGCAGACCGGCGCATACCGAAGAATCCACCCCGCCTGACAAAGCAAGCAGTACATTTTCGTTTCCCGCTTCCAGCCGTATCTGCCGGACCTGCGTGTCAATGTAATCATCCAATGTATAATCACCGGCCGCGCCGCAGATGTCGTACAGAAATTTTTTGATAATTTTCCGTCCGCCGTCAGTATGTTTTGCTTCAGGGTGAAATTGCACGCCGTACAATTTTTTTGCGGGATTCTCACAGGCGGCTATACAGGATCCGGTAGAAGCTGACACGATGAATCCCTTAGGTAGACGGGTAACAGCATCTTTGTGGCTCATCAGTGCTTTGAAAGGCCTGTCCGCAGCAATCAATGCTGACAGGTTGGACGGCATCACTGTAACACGCCCATACTCGCCTGTATCTCCGGGGGAAACCTTGCCGCCAAGTATATGGCACATCAACTGCATGCCGTAACAAATGCCAAGAATGGGGATGCCAAGTGTAAAAATTTTCGGATCGCATGTGGGTGAATCCGGCAAGTACACACTGTTCGGCCCGCCGGTTAAAATAATACCGATGGGATTAATCCGCCGAATCTCACCGGCGCTGACATGCCCCGGTTTTATTTCCGAGTATACCGATAATTTTCTGACTGCCCCGGCGATAAGTTCTTTGTACTGACCGCCAAAGTCAAGCACCACTAGCTGTTCACTCATATCTCCGCCCGTAAAAAACAAAAAAAGACGCTCATCTGACGAGGGATAACGCCCAGAAATCCCGCATCATCAGGTGAACGCCTTTGTTCAGTGATACCGTCACTCTACAGTAAAATTATTTTCTTGTCAATTTCGGTGACAGACACCCAAACAGGGGGGATTGACACAATGAGGTTTGTCAGTTTGAATAAGCTTACAAAATGAGGTTCTGTTTATGAATATGTACAACTGGGTAGAACAGATGATTTACACCGAACGCAAGAAGGCCCTGCCGATTCTTGCTTTTCCGGCTGTTCAATATCTGTATGTAACTATCAGAGAGCTGGTCGCCGACCCTGTCCACCAGGCCATTGGTATGCGTATGATTGCCGACCATTATGATATGCCGGCTTCGTTTGGATTTATGGACTTGTCTGTTGAAGCCGAGGCTTTTGGGGCGCATACTGTTTATTCGGCAGACGAAGTTCCGGTAATAATAGGACGTCTGATCTCCAACGAAGAAGAAGCCGAAGCGCTTGCAATTCCGGAGATTGGTACAGGGCGTACCGGCAGCAATATTGAGGCAATCAAAAAAGCCCAGGTTTTTATAAAAGATAAACCGGTTATTGCCCAGTGTATCGGTCCGTTTTCTCTTGCGGGCCGTCTCTTAAATGTCAATGATATAATGCTGCACTGCTACGAAGAACCTGCTATGGTGCATACCGTGCTGCGTAAAGTTACTGATTTTATTATCAAGTATGCCGGTGAATTTAAAAAAGAGGGCGCAAACGGGCTCATTCTCGCAGAACCGCTGGCGGGGCTGCTGTCTCCTCAGCTTATCGATGAATTCTCAACAAACTATGTCCGAGAGATCGTTGAAACACTTCAGGATAAGCGCTTTATAATGATTTATCACAACTGCGGTAACGGCACCCCGCACCTTATCAACTCAATCAGGGAAGTTGGTACCTATGCCTTTTCCTTTGGCGATTCGGTTGATATGCGTGTAATGCTGGAGCAAATCCCGCGTAACTATCTCGTTTTGGGGAATATCAGCCCTGCAAAGGTGTTCAACGGCGATTCCACGGAGCGTGTTCGCCTTGAAACGCTGAAACTCCTGCACAGTTGCGGCGACTTTAATAACTTTGTCGTATCATCCGGCTGTGATATTCCCCCGAATGTGGATCTTGATAACATCAGCACATTTTTTAAAACAGTTGAGGGCTGGTATTACCGCAAGAGCCTGCGAAACGCCATTGCATAAAGCTCAAAACTCCGGCTATTGCCGGTGAATTTTCTCCTAAAACTCAAACAACGGAAGTTGCAACCCTGCCCCGTCAATGTCAGACAGAAGGCGGTATATACGTTGAGGGTCGTTAGACTGTTCGATGAAAGTACCGCCGCAGGTGATAAAATAACGGGCACGCTTGAGCACAGCGCCAAGCCGGCGCAAACCGTCAAAACTGATGCTGCGGGAGCGGCGGGTTTCGATAACACGGCGAGCGGTTTTAGCGCCTATGCCGGGGACACGGAGCAGGGTCTCGTAGTCAGCGCGGTTTATCTCAACAGGGAAAAAGTCAAGGTTCCGCAAAGCCCACGCGGTTTTGGGATCAACATGGGGATCAAGGAACGGCTGATCTTCATTGAGTATCTCCGCAGCGGCAAAATGGTAGAAACGCAAAAGCCAGTCTGCCTGATACAGGCGGTGCTCGCGAACAAGAGGCGGGCCGGGAATATCCGGCAGGCGGGGATCGCCCATACCATGTGCTGTTGTGCCGGGGAACATGAATGCCGAGTAGTACACCCGCCTGAGGGAAAATTTCCGGTACAGTGAACTTGACAAGTTGATGATCTGCCGGTCGTCCTCTGCGCTGGCCCCGACAATAAGCTGAGTACTCTGCCCTGCCGGGGCAAATGCGGGGACAGACACTTTTCCCTGCGGTAAAAAACGGGATGTACGCCGGGATTCCTCAAACTCATCACTTAAGCCTGAAAAATCCCCCATCGCGCCAAGTATTGACTTTCCGGATTTGTCCGGTGCGAGGTATTGCAGGCTTTTATCGGTGGGAAGTTCAATGTTTACGCTGAGCCGGTCGGTCCACAGACCCGCCTCACGGATCAGCCGTTCGCCCGTGCCGGGGATTATTTTCATGTGGATATAACCACCGTAACCGGCCTCGGTACGCAGGGTACGGGCAGTTTCGATTAGTTTTTCCATTACGATGTCGGGATCGGCAAAAATACCCGATGACAAAAACAACCCTTCAATGTAATTGCGCCGGTAAAATTCGCATGTAATATCCACGAGTTCCTGAACGGTAAAGCTGCTACGGGGAATATCGGCAGAAGAACGGTTCGCGCAGTAGGCGCAGTCGTACCGGCAGGCATTGGAGTACAGCACTTTTAGAAGGCTGACGCAGCGCCCGTCTTCGGTCCAGCTATGACATACCCCGGAAGGCAAACTTGTCCCAAATTGTTTCCCGCCCTTGGCACCTTTCCCGTTACTGCCCGATGAAGCGCATGAGGCATCGTATTTTGCCGCGCCGGCAAGAATGGTTAGTTTTTCGCCGATATCCATAATGTACTATACATTTGTATAGAACAAATTACAAGGCCAATACCATAAATCCTGCAGCGCCAATGCTGTACCCTTCCTGATCTTCCCACGAGGCAACAATGGTATTCCCAACCACAGCTATGCCGGTGTACGCAAAGCCCTGCGGCAGGGAGGGCAGGGAAAAGCGGCGGCTTACCGAATCAAAATTATTCTTTTTTTCAACATACACGGCTTCGCCGCGGGGATGTGTTACTACCAGAAAAGCGCCGGATGATTCAGAGGTACTTGCATAAAATCCGGGAAAAGCAGTACTTTCCCGAATCAATGCAAAACTGCGTGTACTTTGAAAACCGGGAGAAACCACCGAAACAAACCGGCAGTCATTTTCGTCAAATAAAACGGCGAGCATGTCCCGCAGCGGCCCGGGTGCATTGGAGGGGTGTTCAGGTATAGCCGCACCCTGGAATATGCCGGAATTAACCTGTTCTCCCGGCAGTGCAAGGTTTTCACTGCGAAAAAACATCCTGCTGCCGGGCAATGTGCTGGATTTTCTGACAACACGGTAATGCCAGCTGCCGTCAGCGCTCCGGCGGAGGGCATCTACATCCCAGCCGTCTTCCGGTGAAAAACTATCAATCGAGGGTACGGCAAGGGGCTGCGGTACATTCGTAAAAAAGTCAAATGTCCACAAGCGGGGAGAAGGCAATGGCACGCCTGAATCCAAAAACCGGTCATCACGGTACAGCAACGCCGCAGGTTTTTCATCAAACATAACAAAAGCGCCTACTGTATACGGCTGCCAGAATTCTCCTCCGGAATAGTGATACATTCCAATACCGTCATTTTCCGCCGTATTGTCTGTCCAGGGAGAAAAACAGAGAAAACCGTCACGGTTAACCGCCATCAGTACATCCTGTCCCCGCGCAAGAGTAAACCGGACATGTTTTACCAGTGGCCAAGGCAAGAGAGCGGCAGAAAACTCCGCATTAACAATTGATTCGATCAATTCCGGTCCGTTTGCGGTAAATTGAAACCACAAAGGATATTCCCCCGCCTGCAATACTGCCAAAGGCTGTATTACCGGCTGTGTACTGCCGGCAGCTGCTTCATTGCCTAAGCGATCACATGAAAACAATGAACAGAAAACAATTACCAAAAAACAAACCATTACATAAATCCAATTACTACGCATGGGTTATTGTACATTATTTTGAATAAAAATCCATGTCTCGCTGTTGCAGCGTAAAAGCCCCTCGGCGGAAACCCAGGTGTCCGCTGCCGTCTTGACAGGGAAGATAGGGGTACCTTCAAAAAACAAGGGGGCAGCAAAGGGGGAAGTGCTAATCCAGGGACCGGGGGCAACAGGTATGCTCAGACTGCTCCGGTCTTCGGGCACGAGGCGGCGCCGGTCAAATCCGGACTGGACGGTTCTTTCCGCAATACTGCTCCAGTCTGCAAGCCAGGGGTCGGCGCGAACCTCGGCATTGAGGGCAGGGTCGTCAAACAGCAGCCGGAACCGGGGCCAATTAAAATTCCAGGGCATGCGGGAAGCGGCGGATTCGCCGGCAATCTTGGCAAATTCCCCAAATAAGAATGCATCTACCCCGCCCTGCCAGCTTAGAATGAGGGTTTTACCGGAAACATCATGGGGAAATATCGCTCCCGCCGGTTTGAAAAGGCCGGGACCTATGTTTTTTTCCGGCCAGAACGGCAGCGCCGCAACAGCGCTTGCCCAGGTTTGCGGCAGGGTAATTTCCTGGTTATCCTGCACAATTCTCGTCTCTTTGTTTCCGGTATCATTTATCCATTCCAACTGCCAGTGCGGGCTGCCAAGAATGGTTTCCCACGAATCCGGCAGTTTTGGCAATACCAGTAAATACCTGGAATCCACCAGAGATTCCCCGCAGCCATGCGTAAAAAGCACAGCACATACAATAATGGAAAAATATAAAGTTTTCATACTCTATATATGGGAAAAAAAGCCTTTTTGCTTGGGTATTCCTTGCAAATTTTTTGTTTTTTGTCTATATTTATATGAATGGCTGATGTTACGGCTCCCAATTATACAGAATCTCTCTCAGATGCGCTCTTGGCAAGAAAAGACTGGCTGGAAAAATCAGAGCTCAGCAAACTTAAAGAAGAACTCCGTGTTTTTCAAATATCGTATTCGGTTTTGTATAACATGTTTCTCAAGAAGAAACTGATAAACGAAGATCCCTACAAACAAGAATCCAAGATAACCGATCTTGAAGTACCTGAAACCGGGCCGTTTAACGAAGCAAAACGGCTGGAGCAGATATCACTCAGACTGGCAAGTTTTGACAGCCAACTGGATTTCCTGGTTAACTTTTGCCAGTTCGGGGTAGACTTTCTGAACCTTGTGCGGATACGGAAAATACTCGGGTTGGTTCGATATATAGACTGGGTAAACCTTACACCGGATTCCCAGTCACATAACACCAAGGTTGTCGCCGAAATCACCAATCAATCAAAGGCGGGAGGGGACCAGATCACCCTCAGTATTATCGGAGAGTCTCTTACCAAGCTCTCAAAGTGCACCGTCACCGTCATGGCTATTCTGCGGGACCTGTCAATTTACCACAAAGAAACGTACAAGCTTAATGTCCGGGGGTTAATTACGGGTATACAGGCGCAGGAAGCGACTGTGATGAATATCAGGAAAAAATTGAACACGGCAATGCCCGGAAAACCATTCTATCAGGATTATATTGAAGAACTGATAAAAGAAGATTTTTCCAAAGACGGCCCTGTCATGCGGGAAACTATTCTCAGATCGCTCCAGCTTGTGGAAGAAAAACAAAAAGAAACAAAGCCTAAAGTAAACTATAAAAATATTCTAATGGATGGGATACAAGCCATTGGTGCATCCGCAGCCGCAATGAATGAAACCGCCCAAAAAATGATAGAAAACGAGACAGTGCTTGCCAATCGAAAAAGGGGATTTTTGGAAAAACTACGGTTATTAATCCGGGCAATGATTAATGCCGGTCCTGAAGAAGTTATTTTCGAACTTGAATATATTGATCAATCAACGGGAGAGCATAAAAAAGAAAACCTTAATTACCATCAATTCCGTGCCGACCTGGAAAAAAGAATAAAAATCCTTACCGGGATGAGCGGCCAGGGCCCGATAATGTCAAAACTTGCCGCCATGACCGAAGATCAAATAATGGGTTACCTTGAACGGACACTTAAAGATGTACAGATATACTACCGTACCTTGAATGCTCTTGATGAATATTTTAAAACCAGTATCCCAAGAGAAGATCGCAGTAAAATAAAAGGAATTAAACCTGAATTGGCTGCAATTAAAAATTGTATAGTCAGGGCAAATCGTATCAGGCATGAATATAGTTCTCAAAAAGAAGAAGAAGAACAACTAAAGCGCCTGGGAATTAATCCCAACAAGTAACCATGAATCGGTTAAATAGTACCCCTTTTCTTTGTAGTTTCATCTGTATTTTTATTCTTTCCTGCACATCCGGAGGAGAATCCCTGCGGTCAGACGGTCAGATGACAGAATCCTCCGACAATGCACCGGTTCCGGATAGAGTGGAATATGCGGAAACCCGCCCGCGAGCGTCGGTACATGACGAGCTCACCGTTACATTTTCCAAAAACCCGGTGGAATGGGATTTTCGCAAATCATACCTGGCAAGTGAAGCGCAATTATATACTGCCGTATACGAGGGGTTATTTTCATACAACCCCATAACCATGGAACCTGTTCCGGCGATTGCCGAGAGATGGGAATTATCCGAAGACAGAAAACAATGGACTTTTACATTAAAGCAAAACGCACGATTCTCAAACGGCGATCCGGTCAGAGCGGAAGATTTCCGTGCAACGTGGCTTTCCCTCCTTTCACCTCAGCGTGATGCCCCTTATTCCAGCCTGTTCGACATCATTGAGGGAGCGAGAGAGTACCGGACCGGCATAGCCCGGAATACCAACCGTGTCGGCATTATCGCATCAGGACCAAGAACGCTAATAATAAAATTGAATTCACCTGCATCTTTTTTTCCTGCCATGCTCTGTCATCATTCATTTGCTGCGGCTCATCGTTCAATGCTGGATAATGAAAATTGGCAGCGTGCAATACCTGTCACGAACGGCCCGTTCCGCATTACCGAAATGAATGATGATATTATTGTTTTTACAAAATCCGAACATTACTGGGATACCGGTAATGTAGCGCTTAGCAAAATAACCGTTAAATTTACCGAAACAGGCGATGAAGCAAGCCGTCTCTGGAATTCGGGCGAAGCACGATGGATTGCCGGCGATGTGGACATTGGTGCCTTAACGGATCGAAGCGGCATTCAAGTGAACGCAATGTATGCCACTTACTATTACTTTATCCGATCAGACGAAACCCCGTGGAACGATCACCGGGTTCGCCGCGCCCTTTCCCTGGCGCTGCCCTGGGAAGAAATCCGTTCCGGGCATATCCTCCCCGCAACAACGTTAATCTACCCTTTACCCGGCTATCCAAGGTTTGAAGGGCTTTCGTCCGCCAATACTGAAGAAGCTCAAGCGCTGCTCGCGGAAGCCGGCTATCCGGGCGGCAGAGGCATGCCTGATCTGGTAATTCGCATACCCCCTTCAATGGAATCAGCCCGTGTTACCGCCTTGATGGCAAATGCATGGAAAGAAGTCCTTGGCATTTCTGTACACGCAGAAGTCGTTCCCTTCACCCGTTATTTTGAGTCGCTTAAAACTGACGGTTACACCGTGGGTCATTCTTCCTGGATTGGCGACTTTCCCGATCCGTATACATTTTTGCAAATGTGGCGCAGGGATTCCAATCTCAATGATGCACGGCACAATGATGATAATTTTGAAGCACTCATGGAACGATCCATGTTTGAAGAAGGCATGACCCGATGGGAAACTCTTGCAGAAGCGGAAAAGCTGCTCCTTGACCGGGGATCGGTACTTCCCATATCTTTCACCCCGGCAATTAATATTATTGACATGAGCGAACTTGGCGGATGGTATCCCAATGCTCTCGACATACACCCTTTCAAGTACCTTAATTTCAGAACACTTCGCCCCTTGCCCGGCGTGGTATTGCACCGGTAACCTGGTGACTAATGGACACGAATAAAATATAATTCCGGTTTGCACATGAATAAATTTATTACCATTGATTTTGAAACTGGTATGTATGATCGCAACAGCGCCATATCCATCGGCATGGTAAAATACCATGATTACCGGCCTGTTGATACTTTTTATTCATTGATTAAGCCGCCAAAGCTGTATATACGCCCGGATTTTACCGACATTCATGGCCTGACGCTTGATGATGTACTAGATGCGCCCGATTTTGGCTGGCTGTGGGAAAACAGTATTGGCGCATTTTTGGAAAAACTGCCCCTTGCCGCACATAATGCTTCTTTTGACATGGGTGTGCTGCGGGCGACGCTTGAATTTTACGCTGTCCCCCTGCCAAAAAATAAATTTTTTTGCTCGCTTGCTCTTGCCAGAAAAATATGGCCTCAGTTCCCATCACGCAGTTTGAATAATCTTGCAAAGCATTTTTGTATTGAGTATGAGGCGCATAACGCTCTTGCAGATGCGCAAACCTGCGGAAAAATAATCGAATTATGTGCCGGGTCAGTTTCTGATGCTATTGGAACGGATGAAACCATCGGGATAAAGGAGTTGCTGCGAAAAACGGGGTTGAGGATGAAGAGTTTGTAGGAAAATAGAGGTATAATATGAAAAAAATAATATTATTGATTATTTTACTTTTTTGTTGTATTGGCATTCATTCACAAGATATTGATAAATTATTTTTACGATTTGATGAAAGATATTATTATTATGATAAAATTGAACGGAATATTAATGCATCTTGGCGTTTTTTAATTCCACCTCCACATGAAAATTCTTTTGGTTTTGTGGGTGTAAGTATCGGGATAGGATATGGTATTATTCAAGAAATATTTTATATTGGTATAGCTGGTGATGTCGCATTGGGTTTTGATTGGTTTGGATTATTTTCAGATAATAACGATAACAATGATAATGTAGAGAATCTACAAATAGGAGTAAGTACAGGTTTCAGATTATATAATTTATTACAAATAAGAAATTTTAAAATTTTGTCATTTATTGGAAGTGATTTTTTATTTGCATTTTTACCAATGCCTTACATAGGACTTGAACTATCATTTAAATTGATAGGCTTTGAATACGCACATTATTTCCCATTTAATTATGGATATTCTTCAAGGCATAGAATATCTATTATATTTCGTTTACCAAATGATTAATGAATTACTGTATAAGTTACAGTTTATTTTTACAAATAGAAATTATTTATGAAAATCACTTGAAAATATAGTGTAAATGATGTATTTTATCATTATTGGAAAAGGATATACACACGTAGATTCAAATATTTGTCGAGTATGCAAAGGAGACGGCATATGTTTTAATTGTAGTGGCAAAGGAAGTGTAGAAAATATCATCTATAAATATGATCTATGAAGGTTTTTATGAGTAATACACAAAAGTTAAGGTATTTTTGTTTTCTAACCGTAAGCCTAATATTTTTGCTCTTTTCATGTTCAACGTATATTCCTCCTATTCCTCCTGTTCCGCCTTCTTCCCATATCAAGAACCTTTCTTTTTACCTTCCTTCACTAAAAGATACGCCTGGTGATACTGTCGTTCATATACTTGATTCCGGAAAACCCGGCGCCAGGCTGCTGTTGGTGGCTGGAACGCATGGGAATGAAATAGCCGGTATCTATGCTGCCGATACTTTTGCAGCGCAAGCCGGTATAGAAAGTGGGATTGCTTTTATCATCCCCCGTCTTAATAACCCAGGTATTATCGCCGGAACACGCCTGGTTCCGGTTGAAGTCCAGGGGTTGCCCGATCCCTCCAACTTTATTCCGCCGGAAGGTGACCAGGAGATGGCTGGATTTGAACAACGCAATATCAACCGCTCTTATCCGGGAAGCGAAGAAATGGGATTGACGCAAAAAATTGCTCTGGCAGTTATGAACTTGTTGATAGACGAGGGCATTCATATAGCTATTGATATGCATGAAGCAGATCCGACAAGGGGATATAGTCTGGCGTGGACCATTATTTCACTTTCCCAATATACGCAGTATATTGACTCTTCAATAATTGACCTGAATGCCGAAGGTATATCCATGCGCCGGCTTACGTCGTCCGGAACTCAGGGCATTTCCCACTGGGAATGGGGTAGGCGCAGTTCGGCAATGGCATTTTTGATAGAAACAGGAAATCCGCATATGGCAAGCGATCCTA
>Ga0099364_10008433_pt1 | contig 14509 bp, 12 predicted proteins | sample TergutTh196P3_FD_73070 | JGI IMG/M metagenome (GOLD analysis project Ga0099364, IMG submission 73070) | Microcerotermes parvus P3 segment gut microbial communities from Pointe-Noire, Republic of the Congo - Th196 P3 | ecosystem: Host-associated > Arthropoda: Insects > Digestive system > Gut ... | reverse complement strand
AGAACTCCATTGTAAAAACCTATCTCAACACCCTCCGGCGGCTGGATTGTTTTTATGACCCTCAGCTTTACGACATCCGGTTCATGAGAAACAAAAGGAATAAAATTAATATCCAAAATGTCCGATCTGTAGCCCTTTTCGCCCAATATCTCTTCCCGCCTGCGGGCCATATCATCCTGAAAACAAACTACCTTCCATGGACTGAAGCCCCATAACCTCTTCACATCCATCACAACTATGCCCGGCTCCATTCTCAGAATATCCAATGCTTTGCTTGATCTATAAGAGTGGTATTGCTGCGCTAATAAAAGAATCAGAACAAAAACACCCACGCCGATAACCACCCTTTTCATCATTACCGATACAGGGCTATGGCCTTCTTTGAATTTCTGGACCAGGCAATCCTGCAGGTACTTGTCAGCAACCGCAAATGGCGCGGAATCGCCCTTGAAATCACCAAACAGTTCAGAGCATTCGGCCAGGATCAACTCGAGGTTCTCATTCAGCCTGTTCATAAAATCGCCAGGCGGCGTTCCCCGAACCACGCAGGCCATATAAGCCAGGGGCGCCCTGACGATATAAATCGTATACTCGTCCATCTTCAGGGAATTGAGCGAGCTGGTGTCATCTTCATTGTTAAAACAGTCACGCGCAAAATCCTGTACCGCCGTCAACATGCCTGATACCATGTCCGCGTCTTTGCCTGTAACGCCTTCATTGGTCAAATGGGAAAGCACAAGCCCGGTTTCGCTATGGATCAGAAAAATCTGGTCCACACTGTAAACCATTGTGTGAAGCATGACGATTTCACTGAACGACTTGCCGGAACGAAGCGCCTCAAATCGCCACTTGATTCCTTTGAGCGAAAAAGCATGCTCAAGGTTTTTGCTGAAGCTGTCGAGCATGGAATTTAATGACTCGGAAATGGAGCGGCGAATTGTCGAACCAATCAGGGGATAGAAAACATTGATGAACTCATTCGGATTTTTCTTCAGAGAGGTCTTGAGCGATGTTTCAACAATCGGCTCGAAAGCCCTGTTGAGCATATTATCCCGGCCCGAGCGCATGACAATGGCTTCAGCAAGGACATCGCCGACTTCACGCGCTTTCGTCGTGTAGTCATTGAGCCTGTGCTCCAGATCATTGATCTTGTCGATCTCCGCTTGAAGCAGCAGAGAACGCAATCGTCCCATTTCCCCTACGGGCGGAATGTTTCCGCCGTCTTCTTCTTCAAGTGAAGATGGGGGGCTTTCAGACGTCATTCTTCATTCGCGCCTGGCTGTTGTTCTTCCTGATTTTCGGAAGCGCTCTGCGGATCGTCCAAGACGGTCACTTCCGTCAAGTCCGCTGACCACTGGTTGCTTAATTTGACCGCCATAGCCGTAAGCATGCTCGAAAGCGTGGAGCGGTAAACCATATCATGACGAATTTGTGACGCAGTCTCGGAAATAACATTCAGGGCAGCCGCATATTTTTCGTCGATCTTGTCATTCAGGTTGTTTGATTCCGACTTCATCAGCTTGCGGATTTCCTGCTCCGCATTGCTGAGCGTGCCGGAAAGCGTGGTTATGCGACGCTCAAACGCCTGCTCCGCGGCGGCGAGATTGCCGGCCAGTGTATTTAAGGCCTCGCCGCGCTCCCTTTGCTCCGCCTTAATAGCGGCTTCGCGCTCGGCCGCCTCGGAACTGGCGCGGTGCAGAAGAGAAGCCACTTCGCTGCGCATGAAATTCTCAAGCGAATCCAGGCGCGCCTTCAACGCCTCTTTTGCGTCACTGACTTCACGTTGAAAGCGGGCTTCCTGCCGCTGGAAACTGGCTTCGATATCTCTTAATTGCGTGCCGAAAAGCAAATCACGCACCTGATTCATGGAAACAATCTCATTGCCTTCTTTGTTGCTTGCCATCGCAGCCTCCTATGAAACAAACAAGTTAGGCGGCTTTCCTTTATGGAAACCGCTTATGCGCAATGTATATTCCATGATTTTACCATAGGCTAGGATCATTTTCATGTAAGGCGCAATGCGATCACGAACAATACTATCTTGAGTGGTATGTTGGTTAGTATTTTTGCATCCTTTGGAAACTACTGTTTTATAATTGCTTGTTTATGCCAGGAGAAAAAAGGAAGGCTCTCAAACACCATAAATTACACGGTATTTGCCTCATGACGCCTGCCTGTGATAGGTTGAATTGTTATTCACCGCAAGGAGGAAATTAATGACCATTACGCGCGAGGAAGCGAGGCATATTGCCCGCCTGTCCCGCCTTGCGCTTTCCGACGAGGAAATCGATCTTCTGCAGGGTCAGCTCGCGGCGCTTCTTGATTATGTGAAACAGCTTGACCGCCTTGACACATCCGGAGTCATTCCGACCATACACGTTGTGGAAACGGGGGCGCCACTACGCGACGATATAGCGCATCCCTTTGGCGACACGGAGGCGCTTCTCAAAAACGCTCCTGATCGCTCCGGTGATTTTTTGCGCGTCCCACGGATCATGGAATAACGCTATGTCAAATCTTCCAATCCATGAATGGACTTTGCTGGAGGCGGCCCGCAACATCCGCGAGGGCAGGATTTCGTCCCGCGAATTGACGCAGGCAATCCTTGACCGGATTGCGGCGCTTGATCCGAAAATCAATTCCTGCATCACCGTGTTGGCGGAAAGCGCGATGGCGCAGGCTTCCGAATGCGACGAGGAGCAGGCAAAGGGACGCTTGCGCGGACTGCTGCACGGCGCGCCCATCGGCCTGAAGGACAACTTCTGCGTTCGCGGCGCTCCCACAACATGCGCCAGCCGGATGCTGGTCGGTTTCGATCCCCCGCATAACGCGGCGGTAGCGGAAAAACTGCTCGCCGCCGGCGCAATCCTTGTCGGCAAGCACAACATGGACGAGTTCGCCATGGGATCATCGACCGAAACTTCATGTTATGGTCCCACCCGCAACCCGTGGGATCTGTCCCGCGTTCCCGGCGGCTCTTCCGGAGGCACCACGGCAGCGGTCGCCGCTTCGCTTTGCCTTGCCGGCTTTGGGACGGATAGCGGCGGCTCCATTCGCCAGCCGGCTTCGTTTTGCGGCGTTGTGGGGTTAAGGCCGACATACGGGCGTGTTTCCCGACACGGGATAGTCACAACCGCCTCTTCTTTTGACCAGGCCGGTCCGATTTCCCGTTGCGCGGCTGACGCGGCGGCGTTGCTTGGGATTACCGCCGGTTTCGACGAAAGGGATCCCACCAGCGCGAATCTGCCCGTGCCCGATTATCTGCTCGCGTTGGATAAGCCGGTCAACGGTTTGCGCGTCGGCTTGCCCAGGGAGTATTTTGAGGCGAAGGGGCTGGACCCAAATGTCAGAACGGCGGTGGAGCAGGCAACTAAAAGCCTGACGGATCAGGGCGCAATCGTGGAGGAAATATCGCTTCCCCACACAGAATACGCGCTTTCGGCGTACAGCCTTATCGCGGCGGCGGAGGCGTCCTCCAACCTTGCCAAATACGACGGCGTTCAGTACGGATTTCGCGCGCAGGGCGCTTCCGGTTTCGCCGAAATGATGGCAAAGACGCGAGCCGAAGGGTTTGGGGCCGAGGCGAAGCGGCGAATCATGATCGGCACATTCGCGCTTTCCGCCGGACGTTATGAGGTTTTATTCGGCAAGGCGCAGAGGGTTCGCACCCTTGTCAGGCGCGATTTCACGCAAGCATTTCAAAAGGTCGATCTGCTTCTCACCCCCGCCGCGCCTTCGACGGCGTTTCGGCTTGGGGAGAAAAGCGACCCGTTGATGATGTATCTTCTCGATGCTTTTACTTCACCGTGCAGCCTCGCGGGCATCCCGGGAATCTCGGCGCCGTGCGGCATCTCTCCGGAAGGGGCGCCCATCGGGGTGCAGCTTATGGCCGACCGTTTCCGGGAAGAGACGCTGTTTACCGCCGTCAGCGCGATCGAGCGCGCCATTCCCCTGCCGCGTGTAGCTCCGGTTTCGCGGACGGACTAAAAACATGGAATTTGAAGCGGTCATAGGGCTGGAGGTTCACGCCCAGATTTCCACCGAAAGTAAAATCTTCTGCGCCTGCTCCACGAAATTCGGGGCCGGCCCAAACGAAAACAGTTGCCCGGGGTGCAGCGGAATGCCGGGGGCGCTTCCCGTCCTCAACAAAAAGACGGTGGAGTATGCGATTCGCGCGGGGCTTGCAACCTCGTGCAAGGTGCAGCGCATAAGTGTATTCAACCGGAAGAACTACTTCTACCCGGACCTGCCCAAGGCGTACCAGGTTTCGCAATACGAGCTGCCAATCGCGCTGGCCGGGCATATCGACATTGAAGCGGGCGGACAAAAGAAGCGGATCGGCGTCAACCGGATTCACATGGAGGAAGACGCGGGCAAGCTGGTCCACGAGGGGGAACTTGCCGGGGCGCATGCGTCGCTTGTGGATCTCAACCGGTCCGGCATGGGGCTCATGGAGATCGTGTCCGAACCGGACATGCGAACGGCGGAGGAAGCCGTCGCGTATCTGCGCAACCTGCGCGACATCCTTTTGTACCTTGAAGTGTGCGACGGGAACATGGAGGAAGGCTCCTTTCGCTGCGATGCCAATGTTTCCATCCGGCCGAAGGGGCAGGAGAAGCTGGGAACGAAGGCGGAGCTTAAGAACATGAACTCGTTTCGCAACGTGGCGCGGGCAATAGAGTACGAGATACAGCGCCAGATCGAGTTGGTGGAGGACGGCGGCAAGGTAGTGCAGGAAACGCGGCTTTGGGACGCCGAAGCAGGCGTAACGCTCCCAATGCGCCGCAAGGAAGAAGCGCTCGACTACCGTTATTTCCCAGACCCGGACATTTTGCCTGTCGTGGTGGAGGATTCGTGGGTTGAGGAGTTGCGGGGCACAATCCCCGAGTTGCCCGGCCCGAAGGTCGAGCGGCTTACGCAACAGTACGGCATCCCCAAATACGACGCCGACATATTGGCCTCGTTCAGGAAGCTGGCCGATTTCTTCGAGGCAAGCGTTTCGATTTTCAACAGCGCCCCGAAAACGACCGCAAACGAATGCGTGCAATGGAAAGAGGCGATCATTGCCGAAAAACTTACGCCGGAGACAATCGCCCACGCGGTCGAAGACCGGGAAAACGGAACAATCTCCGCGACAGCTTCCAAAAAACTGGTGGAGGCCGTACTGGAAACCGGAAAGCCGTTCAGAACCCTGCGTGACGAAAAGGGGCTTACGCAGCTTTCCGATGTCTCCGCGCTCGACGGCATCGTGGACAAGATTCTTGCCGCCAGCCCGAAAGAAGTCGAAAGCTACCGGGGAGGCAAAACCGGGCTGCTTTCCTTCTTCGTAGGCCAGGTCATGAAGGAGAGCAAGGGAAAGGCAAACCCAAAGATCGTTCAAGAGGCGCTCAAGAAGAAGTTGGGGTAGGACTCGCTCTCAACAGGAGCCGGCGGCTCGTTCGCCCTCCATGACTTCGCGCTGCGAGATTCCTTCGCCGCCGCCGTATAATAATTGCGCTCGAATCTCGATAACAGGGATCGGCCATCGCAGGGGGGCTTCTCCGAGAAAAACTTATACCACCCATGGCGTCACAGACAGGACCTACAGCTCCTTCTGGAGAACCCGCATGCATAAAACAATACATACAATAATTCATGGCGATTGCCGTGATATGAAGGAATTAGCTGATAAAAGCGTTGATTTGATAATAACCTCACCTCCTTACTGGCAACTGAAAGACTATGGCGCCGGCAATGAAATCGGCTTCAACGACAACTACGAAACGTATATAAATCATCTGAATCTTGCGTGGCGGGAATGTTATCGCGTTTTGCGGGATGGTTGCCGTTTATGCGTTAATATCGGCGACCAATTCGCGCGATCTGTGTACTATGGGCGCTATAAAGTGATTCCCATCCATAGCGAGATTATACGATTCTGCGAAACAGTCGGTTTTGATTTCATGGGTCAGATTATCTGGCAAAAAACCACAACCACGAATACGACTGGCGGCGCAAGCGTAATGGGAAGTTTTCCGTATCCGCGAAATGGAGTAGTTAAACTGGACTTTGAATACATCACCCTTTTCAAAAAACCTGGCGATGCCCAAAAGCCAACGCAAAATCAGAAAAAAACCGCGAAAATGACGAAAAATGAATGGAACACTTACTTTTCGGGGCATTGGACATTTCCAGGAGTCAGGCAAAACAAACATTTGGCAATGTTTCCAGAGGAATTGCCGTATCGCCTTATCAGAATGTTTTCATTTCCGGGCGAAACCGTGCTTGATCCATTTGCAGGCAGCGGCACGACAGCCAAAGTCGCAAAGAATTTAGGACGTAACTCGGTGAGTTACGAGATAAACTCTGAATCCATTCCGCTCATTAAAAGAAAGGTTGGCGATACAGATTTGCTGTCAGAGTTACACGTTGTCAATTCTTCCGGTTTTCCCACAACAAAACAACTTGAAACACTCATTTCAAAACTCCCTTATAAATTCAACGATGTTCATAACCTCGATAAAAAAATTGATTTAAAAAAATTACAATACGGCTCCAAAATCGACATGTGCAGCGCCGCGAATCGGGAAAATTTATTTAGCGTCAATAAAGTCATTTCCGCTGAGCTTTTACAACTGAATAACGGTGAAAAGGTCAGACTGATCGGAATAAAACAGGATATAGCTTGTGTCGAAAAAGCAAAAGCATTTCTTGTTAATAAATTCAAAGGGCGGCGCGTTTTCATGAAACACGACGCTGTAAAACATGACAGCGAAAACAATTTGCTCGCATATCTGTATCTCGACAATAAAACTTTCATTAACGCCCATCTGTTGAAAAAAAAACTTGCTCACGTTGATAACTCTATACCTTTTCGATTATCAGAAAAATTTAATAATATCAGGTATGGGAATGTGTCATAGGAATCAGCGTCTGATGACGGATTTCTGATATAAAACAAGCAACTGGCTTAATTAATATACGAAGGACAAATTTATGAACGGGTCATTCCATACATTGAAGTGGGAAAAAAACGCCCTTTTACTGCTGGACCAGCGGGTTCTTCCGGGGAAAGAGTTGATGCGGCGCTACACCACGCCGGAGGGAGTAGCGGAGGCGATTCACACGCTGGTGGTTCGCGGGGCGCCCGCGATCGGAGTGGCAGCGGCGTTTGGGCTGGCGCTGGCCGTACAGGTTGCAAGCAAAAAGAGAAAGTCGTGGCGCAAAGCTTTCGACGATGCGGCGGTTTTGCTTGCCGCCGCAAGGCCAACAGCGGTGAACCTTTTCTGGGCCATCGAGCGAATGCGCGATGTCGCCTCAGGGTTGCCGGATGATCCGTCCGCGGCGGTTTCGCGCCTGACAAGGGAAGCGATAGCCGTTATGGAGGAAGATGTAGCCGCAAACCGAGCGATGGGAGCGCACGGCGCGAAACTCTTTCCGAAGGAGGCGCGCGTATTAACGCATTGCAACGCGGGCGCGCTTGCAACGGCCGGTTTCGGCACGGCGCTTGGGGTTTTGCGCGCCGCCGTCGCCGCGGGGAAAAAGCTCCACGTCTTTGTGGACGAAACCCGCCCGGTCCTGCAAGGGGCAAGGTTAACCGCGTGGGAGTTGATGAAGGACCGCATCCCCTGCACCCTGATAACGGATAACATGTCGGCTTCGATTTTCGCGGCCGGAAAAATCGACGCCGTTGTCGTTGGGGCGGACCGTATCGCCGCCAACGGGGATGTCGCAAACAAGATCGGCACATACGGCGTGGCGGTTTTATGCAAGGTCCACAAGGTTCCGTTTTATGTCGCCGCGCCGCTTTCAACCTTCGACCTGAAGCTGCGCACCGGCGCCTTGATTCCGATAGAGGAACGCGATCCTTCCGAGGTAACACGTGTCATGGGCAAACGCACAGCGCCGGAAGGGGTCAACGTGTACAACCCGGCGTTCGACGTCACCCCCGCCCGGTATGTCAGCGCAATCATCACCGAGAAAGGAGTCGTCCGGCCTCCGTTTACAGGCGCCATCCGCAAGCTGTTCAACGGACGACAATAATTATGCAAAAACAAAATAGAATATCAATTTGGGTTGGGAATTTTGATTCAGAAGATGATTTTTATGATTTCATTGAAGAAAAATATGATGAAGATGGAAAAAGCTCGTCAGCTTTCAGGGAAGAATTTAAAACAGGAAATATAGATCATGATTTACAGGAAAGTTTTTTCGTTGATGAGGAATTAACCAGGGAAGATTTTGTGGAGACATCATATAGTGAATCGTTTCTTGATAAATTGGGGGATGCATTGTTATCAGGTAATGGCGTAATAATTTTATATGATTTTGAATATTCTGGAGAAATAAAAGCAAAAAACAACGTTAATTTTATTGGAGCATATGATTATACAAAATGCGGATAATGCGTGCTATTCCTATAAAATGAATGTGCAAGCATGGTAATTACCCGGTTTCCAGCGGATATCAACAGGGAGGCTCTCATGACAGATGCGCCTATTCTTGTGGACTGAAAGGAAAAGTTTGGATGTCGGATAAAATGAGGGAATGAAAGAACTTGGCAACAAAGAAAGAATTACGTTTCTGAATTGGTATGAAATGTGGCTGGACAATTCCTTGGATAAAATTAAAAAGTGACAGCATGAAACGACTTGACGACTATAGCATCGCTGTCAGAGCGGCCCGGAGTATAAAAAATCCGATTAAATGAAGATACTTTCAAGACGGGTGTTTGGGTGTTTAGCCCACCACCACTTGACTTTTAAAACGACTTATGCAAATCTATATTAAAGTGAGGTGGAATACTTATGTACTCAATAAAAGCAATATATGACGGAACTAATTTCAAGCCTATGCAGCCAATACCTGTAAAAGAAAACTACAAAGTGGTTATCACTTTTATTGAACCTGTGAAAGAAAGTGCTGAGAATATAGACACAAATGAACCGATGAAGTTGCCGCGCTCTACAGGCAGGGGCATCCTGAAAGGAAAAGTTTGGATGTCAGACGATTTTAATGAGCCGATAGAAATATTTGCTTGAGAGCAGTAAGGAGATAGAGAGTGGAAAAATTAAAAATTTATCTTGAAACAAGTGCTGTTGGCTATCTTGATGAAACAACAAGCCCAAAAGAGATGGCAGAAATGCAAAAACTCTGGGAGTTGATCAAAAATGATGAGTATAATGTCGTTATATCTGAAGTAACTTTTAATGAAATTGACAGAAATAAAAACTTTGAGAAAGTAGAAACATTATTGAGCTTTATCGCAGAAATATCATATGAGCTTATAGGCATTAATGATGAAAGTAGAAAAATTGCAGAAATAATAAAACAGAATGGATTGATAGTTGCCGACAAACATTCTAATGACCGCTTGCATATTGGATGTGCTATTAATAGCAACTGTGATGTTATAGTTTCCATGAACTTCAAGCATTTGGTAAATGTAAATACTATTCGTGGTGTTCGTGCAATATCCATTTTAGAGTATAATCGTAATATTGATATTGTAAGCCCAGCTTCATTAATTTACCGGGAGGAAGACAATTAATATGACCGTTGATGAGGTAAGAGCAATTAGAGAAACAATATCGTTAGAAACAATAGATATGACTACAGAGGAATTGCATACGTATTTTTCCAAAAGCGCCGCCAGAATAGAACAACGTATTACGGAAATACGAAAAGAGAAAGGCATTGTACTAACATCAGCTAACATCTGGAAAAACAGAGCCTGATTGACAATCTTGTTAGGGCAGCAGCCAGAATGTTAAGCGCAAGCGGCGCGCTTCGGGAGATTGCAAACGGTTTGGTTCTTTCGTGGGAGCTGTTAGCGTGACGAATACGCATATCCTGGAGCGGATGCGGACGATCGGCGTGCTGAACGTCGAACGTTGCCTGTCGCTGTTGTCAGACGCCATGCGTTCTTTCCCCAAAAAGCGCGAAGTTACAGATACGGCGGTTTTGGCCGCTTCCCATGCCGCCGACCCAGATCTTTTCTTCCTCAACCTTTCACGCCTTGGCGATTCCATTCCGATTGACCGTCTGGCGGATTCCTTGCGGGACGCGGAGTTGCGCCCTTTGCTTGGAGCATTGCTCGGAGGATCGGAGTTTCTGCCGGAGCGGATGGCCCGCCGCCCGGAGATCTTCGAGGCGCTGTTCCATGAAAGGGAGGTGTTGCTCCCGCTAAATTCCGAGGCGCTTCACCGGGAGGCGCTCGAAGAGGCCAGACGTTGCGACACGGAAGAGGAAATAAAGCGGGTGCTGCGACTGATAAAGCTTCGTGAGATGGCACGAATCGCGGCACAGGATCTGGCCGGCATATCCACGCTTTCACAGGTGACGCGGGAGCTTTCCACGCTTGCCTGCGCCGCGCTTGACGGCGCTCTCCTGTTTGCGCGAAAACCCCTCTCCGCCAGGTTCGGGGCGCCGGTTGCGCTTCTTCCCGACGGCACGCGGCAACCATGCCGGTTTGTCGTCCTTGGAATGGGGAAACTCGGGGGCTTTGAGCTCAACTTCAGCTCGGATATAGACCTGATCTACATTTACGAGACCGGGCAATGGGAAACGGAGGACCAAAGACCGCTCACCCCGCAACAGTATTTCATTCGGATAAGCGAAACGGTGACCCGGATCATTCAGGAGACGACAGACGAAGGCTTTGTCTTTCGCGTTGATCCGCGGCTGCGTCCCGAAGGAACACGCGGAGAACTGGCCATCTCGCAACGGGCGGCGGAAACCTACTACGAATCATTCGGGCAAACATGGGAGCGCGCGGCCATGATAAAGGCGCGTCCCGTCGCGGGCGACCTTTCACTGGGAGAAGAGTTCCTGCAAACACTGGTTCCTTTCGTCTTCCGCAAGCACATGGATTTCACATCCATCGCAGAAATCAGGGAGATGAAGGACCGGATCAACCAGGCGGCGATACGCAACCGGAAGGAGGAGCGGGATCTGAAACTCGGCGCGGGCGGCATCCGCGAGATCGAGTTCTTCGTCCAGGCCCACCAGCTCATTTATGGCGGAAAGGAGCCGTCCCTGCGGCTAAGAGGCACGCTGGAGACGCTTTCCGCGCTTGCGCAACTGCGGATCATTGCCGAGCGGGAACAGGAGGAGCTTGCGCAAGCTTATATCTTCCTGCGCATGCTCGAACACCGGATCCAGGCGTTCCAGGAACGGCAAACGCATGTTTTGCCGCAATGGGAAGGCGACCGCAGGCGCCTTGCCAAAGCCATGGGGTTTCCCAATTCGCAATCGCTTCTTGAGGAACTGGATCAGAGAAACGACGCGGTTTGCGTGATATACAGCCGTCTTTTTGGCAGACGACGGGCGGTTTCCGTCGCTCCTCCGGAGATACAGGCGCTTTTCATCCCGGGCCCGATGCCGGTTGACGCCTCGGAGCGCTTGTCACTGCTTGGATTTCAGAACCTGGAGGTTGCGCGCAAAAACCTGGAGATATTGAGGGACGGCCCGCCGCATATCCGGCTTTCACAAAGGGCGCGGCAGTACCTGAACCGGATTGCGCCGGATATCCTTCATTACGCGAAGGAAAGCCCGGACTGCGATATGGCGCTGGTCCACATGGAGCGTTTTCTCTCGGCCGTCGGCGCGCGCACCATGTTCTACGCCCTCCTGTTTGAAAAGCCAAAGGTGCTTGAATCGATCGTGCGGCTTTTTGGCAGCAGCCGCTACCTGTCCGGCATTTTGCTGCGACACCCGGAGCTTCTTGACACTTTTTTGAGAACCGACTTAACCACGCTGTTCAAGTCGAAATCCGATATGCGGGCGCAGCTTGCGTCAGACCTGAATGCCTGCGACGGCTTCGAGGCCGAACTGGACGCGCTGCGGCGGTTCAAAAACCTGGAAACGCTGCGTATCGGCATTCATGACATGGGAGGGGCCCTCTCCATAGAGGAAGGGACGGCCCAGCTTTCCTCGCTGGCGGAGGCGCTTCTGATCCACGCACTGGCGCTGGCGCAAAGGGAGGTGCGTCGCCGGTTCGGCGTGCCGATCGACGCGGAAAGCGGCATGGAAGCGCCTTTCTCCGTTATGGGGCTTGGGAAGCTGGGAGCGGAAGAACTCTCGTATCACAGCGATCTCGACATCATCTTCCTCTATTCAGGAGCGGGGGAAAGCGCACCGGACCCGGAGGGACAGCAAGAGTTTCGCAAGGTCTCAAACCACGAATATTTTGCAAAGGTAGCGCAGCGGTTGATATCCATCCTTACGACTATGACGCGTGAAGGATACGTCTATCGGCTCGATACTAGCCTGCGCCCCTCAGGAAACGCAGGAACGCTTGTGACCTCGCTGGAAGCGTTTCAGCGCTATCACGACAGCGCCGCGCGGTTGTGGGAACGACAGGCGCTGTTGCGCTGCCGTTTCGTGGCGGGAAACAGGGAATTCGGCAAAAAAGTGGAATATCTGGTGAAAGAAATCATCTTCGGTCAGCCTCTCACAGCAAACGCGGCTGAAGAAATCCACCGCCTGCGAACACGGATGGAAGTTGAACTGGGACGGGAAAGCAAGGACCGGCTTAACCTGAAAGTAGGCCGGGGTGGGGTTGTGGACGTGGAGTTCACGGTTCAATACCTGCAACTGCTCCACGGTTCAACCGTGCCTGGCATAATGGCGCGCGGCGTCCTGAAAGCGCTCTACGAGCTGCAACAGTCTAAAATCATCCCGCTGGATCGCTTCAAAGTGCTGGACAACGGATACCGCTTCCTCCGGTCGCTTGACGTGCGGTTGAGGCTTTCCCATGATTCCTCTATCGACCGATTCGACCCAAACCTTCTGGAACCGGAAATAGTCGGGAGATACCGAAAGGAGACGGGGAAAATACGGAAGGTGTACCTGGAGTTGCTCGGGCTGCCTGAGCCTTCGGCGGAATAACGCCGATCAGCCCAAATCGTCGTCCGGAAAATTGAACGCGGGAAGCCGCTTGATCCATTCAACCACGACGGTCTGAATCGGGCTTTCGGAATTGCCCTGGAGATCCACCGAGAGAAGCGCGTTGCGCAACTCGTTCATCAGGTGGGTATTAAATCCCCCCACATCTTCCCAGGTGGCGTCCGGGTCGCCGTCTTTGTCGTAAAAGTGAGCCATGCTTCCTCAATATATACAACGTATGGAAAGATTCTCGCTAAATAATTCGCTAAGGGACTTTATCGGCGGAATGGCCGGCTGTCAATAGCGCGCCGCGCGGATCGCGGCTTTCCCCGGCTGATGTGATCCGTATTCCAGCCGGGTCGGGAACCGGGCACCTGTTTTCGCAGATGCCGCACCCGATGCAACGGTCGGGCAGCACGACCGGCGCCTGTACCGGCGCACCGCCTTTCTCTGTATATTCGCGTAAAACGATAGCTTTTTCCGGCGTTGGGCAATGCTCCTCACATACGACGCAGGGAATTCCATGGGCATATGGAATGCAACGCGCGGGATCAATAAACGCCATACCGATGGCCGTTTTGCGTTTTTCCTCCGGCTCAAGTTTTCGGATGGCAGCGGTTGGGCATACCTGTCCGCAAAGGGTGCAGTGGTATTCGCAGTAGCCGATTTTGGGAACAAGCACGGGCGTCCAGATTCCCTCAATTCCAGCCTCGAAAAGAGTAGGTTGAAGCCCTCCGGTAATGCATACCTTCATGCATTCCCCACACCGAACGCAGCGGGCCAAAAACCCGCTTTCTTCGACCGAGCCCGGCGGGCGGATCAGGGAGGCAACCTGTAAAGCCGAAGCGGCGGGTTTCTTAAGAACCCAGGCGCCGGCCGCCCCAAAAGTTAACGACGCAAGAATTGAACGGCGCCCCACATCCACGCGATCTTTCGTTTTGGTCTTGCGGGCGAGGTCAAAATTCCAGGAAAGCGCGTTTTCCGGACAGACCGCTGAGCAGTTGAGACAGGTCAGACATTCCGACGAAGACCAGATTCCATTTACATGCGGGTTGGCGCCGCCCGGGCAGGTGTCGCGGCATTTCATGCATTGCGTACATTTGTCATCCATCGACAGGCGCAAAACGCCAAGGCGGGACAAAAGCCCAAAAAGCGCTCCCAACGGACAGACAAAGCGGCAGAAAAAACGGGCGCGCCGCCGGTTCAACCACAATACGCCGACAAACATAAGAAAAAACGGGAACGCCTGGCGGTATTGCGAATGGCCAAACGAAAGGAAATGGGCCTGCATGAAGGAATAGATGCCGTCGAACAAATCCGAAACAGGGCGCGAAGGCAGGGAGTATCCCCAATCAAGAAACGCGCGCAACGCCGAATTGACCGCGGGGAGAACCGACAACGAGAGGGAGCGGATTAAAAACGAAATCGGGTCGAGAATTCCGGCTATTTGCAGCCCAAACAGTGAGGTCCCGATGAAAAATAAAAGCACAAGGTATTTCCAGCGGCTTCCCGCTGTTTTAACGCCCTGCCCGGGAAAAGCCGGTTTTCCGGCAAAACTTGCGGCGTGGTGCAGCGCGCCGAAAGGACATATCCAGCCGCAAAAAGCCCGTCCGAAAAGGATTGTGATCGGCACAAAGATCAG
>Ga0099364_10008432_pt1 | contig 14509 bp, 11 predicted proteins | sample TergutTh196P3_FD_73070 | JGI IMG/M metagenome (GOLD analysis project Ga0099364, IMG submission 73070) | Microcerotermes parvus P3 segment gut microbial communities from Pointe-Noire, Republic of the Congo - Th196 P3 | ecosystem: Host-associated > Arthropoda: Insects > Digestive system > Gut ... | reverse complement strand
AGATCAGGAATAATTACACCATAGGCAGTTGTTTCAGTACCGACTTCAATGGCAATTGGATATTTCACTCTGACCTCAAGTTCGCCTGTTTTAAAAGTTTTCGGACCAGCCCTGCGCCCAAATCTTTTTTGGGATGGGGAACACTGATGTGACCACGATGTTCCGGATGCGTAAAAATATGATGCGATCCCCTTGTTGCCCTGAGAACCCACCCTTCTTTTTTAAGCTTTCGGATCAAGTGTTTGCTGTCCATATGCGTATTATACACATCGCTGTTAAATCGTGCAATCACACGAAAAAACGGATGAAACCAGAAAAAGTTTTTAATGGCACCACCGACTGCTACCTGTACAGTGGCAGCCATTTTCAGAAATTGAATACCACTATCATGTCCGCTATAATCTGATGTGCTCGCTTTTTTGGTAAAATGCAACTCTATCTGGCAGCACTTGACGAAACGATGAGGCTGCCAGAAAAAAACCCGCCTGTCGGGACTGTCATTTGCAAAAACGGGAATTAAACGAGAGTAACTGATCAAAGCACAAATGTCCCCGCTACATGTTTAACGAAGCAGTTTTATCTCTCATCCGCCCCTTTCGATTCAGAGAATGATGGTCGCGATTTCGCTTCCGGGACGCAAGTAGCAGATGCATTTCTTCCGGCAAACTGCCATAGAACAAATATGATGCTGCGCTGATCCGCCTCTTTGATGCTTTCAGCGATTATTCACCCTCCCCCGCCTGATGGACGGGGTCTCCACCGGAGATTCAGATGAACAATGTACAGGACACCCTCTTGCGCCAATGGGCCATTCTGAAACTTATTCCCGTCTTTCCCAAAAAAACCACCGCATCAGAACTTGTGGCCAGCGCAAAAAACCATGGTTTTAGAGTCAGCAAACGCACTATGGAACGTGATCTCCAAGCGCTTTCAGACTCGTTCCCTCTGGTTTCCGATACCAGAACCCGACCCTATGGGTGGAGTTGGAACAGAGATGCTGAAGCATTTTCACTACCCTCCATGTCACCAGTACAGGCACTGGCCCTGTGTCTTGCAAAAGACCACCTGGCTTCGCTTTTGCCATCCAGCCTGATGGAAGCGCTGACACCCTACTTTAGCAGTGCCGACAAAGTTCTAATGAACCATGAATCGGTTAAAAACATGGCGAAATGGCGCGAAAAAATTGCTATTGTTCCGTCCAATCAGGCACTTATTCCTCCGAAATATGACGAAGAAGTCATTGAGACCATCCACGCTGCACTGCTCTCGGAAAACCAGCTTGAAATCAGATATGCTGGCCGGGGATCAAGAAAAAAAACGTATCCCATCCACCCGCTCGGACTGGTTCAGAGAGGAAACGTTATTTACCTCGTTGCGACAATGTATACCTACGATGATATCCGCATTCTGGCAGTACACCGCATACATTCAGCAGTGGAACTGGATGCGCCCGCACAAATCCCGGAAGGTTTTTCTCTCGAACAGTTCATAGCCCAGGGTGCTTTTGGCTTTGCCATCAGCAGCGACGAGTCCGAGATTGAACTGGAGGCCCGTTTTGACGCAGACACTGCAGAACTTCTGCGGGAGACGCCACTATCGAAAGACCAGGAGTACATTGAAGAAGGGAAAGTCGTCCATATCAAGGCCACCGTATCCAATACCCTGCAATTACGCTGGTGGCTGATGTCTTTTGGCGAAAAAGTCGAGGTACTGAAACCCGCCCCATTAAGAAAAGAGTTTGCAAAAACTGCCAAAGCAATGAGAGCTGCATACAGAAAAAAAAGGCAGACTCCGGCAGATTGACCGCACAAAGGGCACTGCCCACCACAGGGCATGGACTCCTGCCCTGTCACGGATTTCGTTGTGCCCCCTTGCCGGAAACGGTCTTTTAATGAACCGTTTATCTGGGAACTGGCTGCCCTTTCGGACGTGGAATGAAATCAGTTCGCCTGACTTCAGTGATTCGGTTGTTGTGTATCCTGCCCTCAACCAGTTCATAGCCCATCAGAGCAAAAACCCGCCCTTTCAGGAAAAGAGGACGGGAATTGCCGTACCAGTCCACACAGGACGCCTTACAGTCGTCTTTTTGCCCAGACTTTGACAATGCACTTAGCACCCCCATATCTGACAGCGACAGATTATTGTTTTTTAAATAGATAATGCCACTGGAAGGCTTTTTGAGCTGCTGCCAGCCAGCCGCCTCACTCCCTCTGAAAGGCAAGCCTAAAACACCACTTCTTTCACTGTCCGCCTTGTAGAAAAAGCCATGGCTGCGCGTTTCACCCTGGGTTGCATCAGCCAGCCTGAAACTGCTGATCGTATTGGCATGGGGATTTTCTCCTGTCCCGGTCAGGGCAACCGTTGTAAAGACCAGATCGCGATCCTGCGTACCGGCCAGCAGGGCATGACTTCCGAGGGCTTCAATCCTGTCAACGCTGTGTGAAGGTGAAAGCTCGACAGGTGCTGCCTGGAGATTCTTCCAGGAGAGTGCATATGCAGAGCCCGGAACTGCAGACCTTTGCCGTCTCCATGTGCTTCCGGCTCCATAGAGTAAAAAGTCGCCGACAAAACGGTTCTGGATACTGCGTCCGCCAGACGGGGAAGGAAGCGGATAATAGTTGCCAGCAGGCACACTTTGTGAACCGTCTCCAAGCTCGCTCAGCGGCACACGCAACAGGGCAAGATCGTGACTGCCAATCTCGGCAGCCCACATTGAAGCAGCCGGGCCTTCAGATCTGAGCAGAACATTCAGATGGCCATCCGGACTTTCAAGAAAAGAGAACTGGTCAATCGGACTGCCCAAAGTCCTGATTGCTGTAGGAGTCTGTTTTTCATCCAGAGGAAGCCTGAAAAGAGCAGCTCTTACAGGTCCGTCATCAGAGCCAGTTCTTCCGGGTCTAAAACGCGTAAAGGGTGCAGTCCAGATATAGACGGCATCTTTGGAGACATAAAACTCACGTCCCGCAGGAGCCAGTATGCCAGCAGCCGTGCAGTCCATCCCGGTTTGAGAGATGTCACAGGTCTGGACTGTATGCAGCGCAATCTGCGTCCGTATCGGATCCAGGTCGTCAGCAGTGCGAAAGATACGGGTTGCCGGTGCGATACGCTCAAAGTCACTTCTTTTTCCATCCTCCCAGGTACTGACCGCCGGAAAACAGTCGATTGGACTGCCATAAAAGTTCAGATACAGCGGAGTATAGAAAATCAGTCTGTTGCCAATCAGACGACTGGCATAGTTGCGTGACGAATAGTAGTCATTCGAACGCAGGATGTACGTTGCCCTGTAGGCAAGCCGGCCTCTTCTGTCAATATCAAACAGAACGACTTCCGTTCCACCTTTACTGTAGCTGTAGCCGATGACGACAATGGTGCTGCCAGAGACAAGCATTTCATCATACCAGGCATGACCCGTAGAACCAGGCGCAAAGGCATCAATCATGGAAGTTAAAGAGAGCCTGTTTCCGCTGATGTCAATTGTAAAAAGACGGCCGCGACGCAATATGACAAGATGGCTGTCGTGAACCTTGACGATGCCTCCTTCATCAACTCCGGCTGTCTGGACACTGGTTACCGATTCAGCAGCTGGAGCTTCACTCACGGCACTTCTTGCCAGTGATGAAGAAGGTGCAGGAACCTTGTGTGCAACTGATGACTCCTGCACCAGGATATCGGACTGGTACCTGACTGATGACCGCTGCCCATGGGCTTTCACAAGGGCAACTTTGCTCTGAAGCCAGGCATCAAGCTCGGCTTCAGACTTAAAGGCTGTGAGTGCATTCTGTTGCGAAGAGCCGGCATTATCGCGTGCAATAGCAGGAAACGCCGCCAGTATGCCGGCAAGCATGAACAGGAAAAACGGAATGCTGGTACGGGGAAAAAAAACAGAGGTCATGGCAACTCCAGAAAACTGTCCGATGGCCAGTTTCGACATTTAATCTGCCCAGTACCGGAAAATGCATGGCGCGAGCACAAAAAAACTGCGCCCTCCCAATTGAAAAGCTTATGCGGGGGTCGCGGCGGCAAAAACGCGATTTTTCCCCTTTCTTTTAGCCACTCTCATTGCCTCGTTTGCGCGATGGGAAACCGCGTCCCAGCGCTCGCCACTAGCATGCAGGGCAACCCCTGCACTGAAGGTAAAGACAATCTTTTTCTGCTTGTGCATGAAAAAGTGTCTGGTCAGCTCGCGCTGCATGCGCTGCATGGTCGTGACTGCAACATCCAGATCGGTTTCGGGGAAAATAACAATGAACTCTTCACCACCATATCGTGCAACAACATCGGTTGGCCGCAGGCCATCCTTGATGGTACGCACCAGATGAATCAGCGCTTCATCTCCAGCAAAGTGCCCATAAGTCATGTTAATATGCCTGAAATCATCCACATCCAGAAAAGCAACACTTAACGGCGTGCCATTTCTTTCTGAACGGACGATTTCGCGCTCAAAAGCTTCTTCCATGCCACGGCGGTTAAGACTGCCTGTCAGCATGTCTTCCCGAACGAGTTCACTGACCTTTTCAAGCTGGCTTTCAAGCGTTTTAATCCGTATTTTCGCTTCATCAACCATAATCTGGGCAGACTGCATCTGGTTGTAGGAAACATAGGTATCGGCCTGAATGGCATCCGTTTTGAACATGATGGTTTCAAGCATCTCATTGAGCTCGTTCATGTTGTTGACACTGCGGACATGCTGGGAGAAATTTTTGATGTCGCTGTGATAACTTTCAGTACTCTCTGTGATGTGCGTCAATTGGTCAACAAAGCTGACCTGCAATTGCCTGGTGCTTTCCCTGGCATCATTGAGACTCTGCCTCAAAAGCCCCTGCTTGTAGATTACATCATTGAGACTCGCCTCCATAAATTCGAGCGTGCCAATGTTGATGGGGCCGGAAATCAGTTCCCGCATGGATTCAATCTGGCCCTTTAGCCAGCTGTCTTCGTCAAGAAGGCTGCCAATATTTTTTAGCAGCAGTCTGAACAGGCGCAGGAGCATTTCCAGCTGCTGGGCACTGCTTGAACCCTGCAGTTCAATTTTTTCGCAGAATTCTTTCAGGGCGCGAGCGATGTCGCTCGTTTTCTGGTCTTCAAGGGTTCCAAGTGCCCTGCCCAGTCTGTCCGCTTCAGCGGCGAGATCCTGTGAATCATACAAGAGTGCAGGCACTGCAACAGAAAGCGTACGAATCATGATTTCGCGCAGAATATAGGGGTCACCCGTACTGGGTTCTTCATCACTAAAAGAAAAACGGTCAGTTACAAGTGCACGGGGTTTATTCAGGAAATCACCCAGAATCTGGCTGTACTGTTTGAATTTGTTTGTCTGGCTGGCTGGAAAAAGACTGTTTTCCAGATCGAACTTTTCGTTATTGAAAAGAGTCAGGTGAAGAGCGCAGTCCTCCAGTGCCGAGACTGCTGTCACAAATTTTTTTCTTATTGCGGCTTCGCCCGTTTCTGCATTATCTGACACTTCAGCGATGCTGGAAAAATCACTCTGTGACGCTATTCCCGCTATTTCATGAAAGGCACGCGCAAACGCTTCGGGAGAAGGAGGTGTGCGACGCGATCCGAGCAAAATAAGTGCCTCTCTCGCAATATCAGTTACCGATTTTTGAGTATGTGAAGCAGCTTGTTTTTTCATCAAAACACCACGGGGAGGTATATGGCTTTAGCCAGGTGAAGCAAATGAAATTTCCATCAAAAGAAATGCATTTTTCCAGTCAGTTCCTGTACAGGCCCCGTATCCGGGAGGCCCGCTGAAGTTCACACGATGGACTGGTATTCCCTTTTTTTTCTTGCTTAATGCCTGAACGACATGACAGACTGCCATGACAAATGCATCAAGCATATCTCGTGAAGAAGGGTCAAATTCCGTGCAGGAACCACGAAGCGTTATTTCTCACCCGCGAGGGTGACTCGCAAGCCATTGTAACCTAAAATTGCAAGACTAACTACATCTGAAAAAAAATCTGAAAAAAAATTCCTGCTGCCAAATGTCTTGCAAATATTGCAACTCTCTTTGGCTGACTCTTGCAGAATCCGCACGACAGGGCACCGGAAGTGAAAAGCGCATGGCATTTTATCAAATGCTCACTTCGTCTCATCGTCTGTTTTCCTCAGAATCTGGGCAACTGTTGTTTTTCTCAAAAATGACACAACCGGCAATACCAGTGCCAGCAGGCACAGTACGAACACGAGCACCGGACCAAAGGGCTGATCCTGAAGCAGGGCAAGCATAAATGCGAGCATGTAGGCCAGGAAGGAAAGTACAGGTGCTGCAATAAGGGCAGCGCGCCAGCCTGGCGACAATACACTTGCGACCCAGGCAGGAATGAAGATCAGCGCAAACGCACCCATTACGCCCAGGCTCATCACAGCAAGAGCAAGTGCTGCAGCAGCCAGCAGATCAAATCCGGCTCTCACCAGCCAGGTGTGATGGCCCTGTGCACTGAAATGCGCAGGATAAAGGTACGCCAGCAGCAGGGCTCTTCCCCTTTTTCTGATGAAAACAATACCCGCAATGAGTGCGATGACCGACCCGCACAGCAATTCAGTTCCTGCAAAATAAAGCTGGCCCTCAAAGAGTGCCGCTCCCTGCCGCTCCACGCCAGGCAGGTTTGATGTCATGAGCTGGCAGATGCTCCAGCCGAGAATAAACAGCAAAGGATAAAGAACAGCACCCTTCAGACGTTTTTCCAGCGGATGTTTTGCAGTTGCAGTGAGCAGACTGAGTGCCAGCCCACCCAGAAGCAGGGGATACCCCAGCACCAGAGCTCCCAGGGCTCCGGCAGCTCCGAGCTGTCCGTAGGCAAGTGCAGCCCAGTATTCATGGCGCAGCCTCAGGATGAGGCCCAGAAGCGGGAGCAGGACCGCCAGCAGAGCTCCGGTAAGACCTGCCTGCCAAAAAAGTTCAAGCTGCAAAAACCATTCAGTCATCATGATTTTCCACGTTTACCAGCGCATCATTACAGTCCTCTACCAGCTTCTGATCGTGCGTGACAAAGATAATGCCTGCCCCCTGCCGGGCCCGCGTGCGCAGTGTCTCCGGCAACGCGGCAAGCCCGGCTTTGTCCAGGTGATTGCCCGGCTCGTCAAGCAGCAAAAGATCAGCATCTGAATGCAGGATTGACCATAAAGCCAGAAACTGCCTTTGTCCGCCGGACAGTTTGTCCAGACGCTGACTGAGTGCAGATGTCAGCCAGAAAGGCAGGCCTTGCGGGCTGGCACCGGTCAGCAGGAGCAGTTCTCTGCCGGATAGCGGCAATCCTTCTACAGATGGCAGCTGCTGGGGTAAAAATCCGATCCTGATTTCCGGTTCTTTCTGGAGATGCCCGGAAAAAATCTGTGCCCCGCTCGTGATCATCGCGGAGAGCAGCGTGCTTTTTCCGGCACCACTCGGACCCACGAGTGCGACAATCCTGCCGCGTTCAACCGAAAAACTCACCGGACGATGTGCCGGACGCTGCCAGCCGGTAATGAGCTGTCTGACATCCAAAAGTGTCATTGCCTGTCCACAGCCTTTCTGATACGCATCAGCGTATCATCAAAAAGACCGAACAGGTCTTTAGCCTCAGGTGTTCCTCCCACGGTATATGCCAGGGTAACGACTGGAATACCGGTACGCTCGCTTACCCAGCGTGCTGCTGCATCATGCTGGTAGGCAGCACGAAAAATCACGGCTGCAGGCTCTTTTTGCCTGGCAGAAACAATGTTGCCCAGATGGGCACTCGTTGGCTCAATGCCAGGTTTGGGTTCGAGTTCGCCGCGACTTTCCATGCCCAGCCAGTTTGCGAAGTAGCAGAATGAACGGTGTACCTGCAGGTAGGAGACTCCTCTGAGAGGGGCTCCTGCCTGTTGCCAGCGCACCATTGCAGCCTGCCAGCGCCCGGTAAAATTTTTAAGGTTTTCACGGTAGACAGTCGCCCCATCCGGGTCGGTCCGTTCGAGTCGCTCTGCCAGGGCAAAAGCGATAAGCAGGATATTGCGCGGGTCAAGATGAAAATGCGGAGAACCCGCCGGATGAATGTCGCCCATTGACCGGTCAATGTGCTCTGGCACATTGAGCAGTTTAACGGCTGATGCGGCTTCAAAGTAGCCTGTCTCTCCTGGCTGAATGCGCCTGTTACCTGACTCCCGCAAAAGCAGAGGCAGCCAGCCGGCTTCAAGGTCTGCTCCGGTAGCAACGACCATATCTGCATTGCGCCCCCGGGCGATCAGCGAAGGGCGTGCCTCTATGCGGTGCGGATCCTGCATGGCAGTCGCAACCACAGTCACGCTTACGCGTTCGCCGCCGATTTCCTGCACGAGGGAACCCCATTCAGGAACGGTCGCGAGAACCCGGACTGTTGCCGATGCAGGCAAAGCGAAAAGGATTAAAAGCAAAGCCAGCATGCGTTTCATCATTAGCCCCCCTTAAAACCTGTGTGCACCATGGGAGCCCAGATTCATGATGTACTGGAGCGTCACCTGGTTGTCTGTCACGCCGGGCATGGCACGATCTCGCGACCACTGGAGACGCATGCGCGAAAACTCGCTCCAGCTGTAATCAAGCATTGCCGAAACCCGGTTCGGCCGGTAGTCTTCGGCAGTAAAATCGAGGCCGGCAGCATTCTGTCGCCCGCTGTCCAGGCGGTCATAACGCAATCCTGCACGCCAGCTGGGGGTGAATTTGTAAACGCCCGCAAGGTAAAAGCCCGACTGCCTTGAGTCCCACATACCATAGTCCATGCTACCGTGATCGTCTATCGCCAGGTCTCCCTTCTCCGTGCGGATGAAGTATTCGCCCTGAAGTTTGAAACTGCGTCGTGCAGGGTTGCCTTCTGGCGCCCACTTGTAGACGAAATCAGCAATCCACATTTTGCTGCGTCCGCTGAACCATCCTTCATCATGACTGTGAGAGCCATGTGAATCCGGGTCCATCGCTTTAAAATCACGTTCGCTGGCCCGGGTGCGCAGCCAGGACAGCCCGGCCCGCCAGCTGTGTGAGGCGGCTATGTCGCCACCAATGTGACCAAACAGTGCATAGCTGTTGGGGCTGTTGGCATTGCGGTCTGTGCCGGGAAACTGCCTGCCCCGCCCGATTTCAGCCCCCAGTTCGAAGAATGTGTCCAGTGGTGCAACCCATTTCAGCTGCAGGCCATCCTGTCCGTAATTGTGGCTGCCGAACAAAGCTCTGTACATCAAAGGCTGCTCATAAAAGTCCCATTCGTGGGCGTGCTGCCCGTTCATATAGCCAATGCCCGACAAAAAACGCCCGGCTCTGATTTTTGTTCCATAGCCCAGCGCAGTTGTCTGGATCCAGGCTTCTTCTACTTCCACTTCCTCATCAATTACAGCCAGCATGACCTGGCCGCGCCAGTACGGATCAATGTTGGCAGCAAACACCAGTTCGGTGTGACCGACGTTTAATCCACGCCTGTCATCGCGCCCGTACTGATGGCCATGGCCGTTGTGACTGTGCGATCCGCTGCTGGCAAAACCTCCAATGCGGCGGTCTTCAATATCCTTCCGGTGTGCATAGGCACCCTGCAGGACCAGCGAGATTTCGGGGTTGAAAGCGGAAGCACCGCTTTTTGCAGCCGTCTGTGCACTGCCCTGGGCCACTGGTTCGGCCTCCGTACGTTGCGCTGCGGTGACTGGTGCAGCTGCTTCCGGGATGCTTTTGGCCTGAACCTGCGCTTTTGCTGTATCTGCCAGCTTTTCTTCCAGTGACGTAATACGTGCTTCGTACAGCGTCTGCATCTGAACCATCTGCTCTTTGAGAACTCTCAGTTCAGCGGCCATCTGCGCATATTCAGGGTTTGGGTTTTCTGCTGCAATAGCCGGGACACCTGCCAGTGCGCTGGCACAGGCAACGGCAGCAAACAGTTTGCTGATTTGCATGGTTTATGACTCCTGACAATTGTAATGTGATGGATGACGCAAGCACCTCACGCGAATGATATGCGTCATACATGGATATGAATGTTTCTGCCAGTATCTGGTCTGACAGGTCAGGAAAAACCGGGAGGGCTCTGCTGCCGTGGCTGCACAGCTTCCGTATCGATGAAGATGACGGGTGCGTATTCGGGGCGGCATTCGCGCCAGGAAACTTTTAAAGGCTGAACATTGCTGCTGTGCCCTGCAATCGTGGCTCCCTTGCCTTGCGTGGCAATACAGAATTCACAGACTGTTTTTTCGTGCGCTTCGTGAGACCAGTCATGTTCGATGGCATGGGCGAACCAGAACGTCTGCATCACCAGAAACAGAAATGCCGCTACGAGACCAGTCAGTTTATAACGCGAAGCCATGGAAGTGAATAAGGTGAGGCTGTCAGAAAAACGCTCGCTTTCGGAAAACCATCTGTCCGGTGAGCTGCCTGATTAATGTCCCTCCAGCATTCTAAAGCATGGATCCCGGTTAGGCAACGTTAATCCGGAAAGTCCTGCTTTCAATCCGGACAAAGAGTCCTGCGACAATGTCTCAAAGACTTCGTTCTCTTTGGCTGTTTTTCGGGAAGTTCGTGTATATTTGTTGTGCTGGCATGAAGCTTTCTGCATTGGTGGCATCCGCATGAAGCCAAATATCCATGAAGAAAATAAAGCCATGCCTGCCAGACGGGCAGGGCCGGATTTCAGAGGGACTCCTGCAAAAACTGCGTTTAAGAATCTGCTCAAAAGAAATAGAGGTTTATAAATGGGATTTTACAAAAGGTTCTGGCTTGGGTACTTTGACTTCACTGGGAGGACATCACGCAGGGATTTCTGGCTTACCTTTCTCGTAACCCTGCTTATTGGAATTACTGCCACTCTCTATGATTATTTCAGTGAACTGCCACTGGCAATCTACCAGATTTATGTCGCTTTCTCCGTTGCGGTCTTTATCCCGTTGATATCCATTACCGTACGCCGGCTGCACGATATCGACAGACGCGGGCTTTGGATCCTGATCTGGCTGGTCCCGTTTGTTGGACAAATTGTGACCCTGGTCTTTCTTGTTCGCAAAGGCGATGAAGGTGACAACCGGTACGGCCCCAGTCCTCTGGCAAAAGAGGCCAGCATCAATGGTGCCGGGAGTGCGCCAGATGAGCCAGTTGCGTCTTCAGACCTGGAGTCCAGAAGTTCTGTTTTGCCGGCTGCATGGAAAAAGTCATGGAAAACTGCCGCTTTTTGCCTGCTTTTACTTTCAGTCTTTGTCATTTATCCAACATATTTTAGTGCGCATTTGCCCAAATTTTCTGACGACTGGACCTTGCTGGATGTTTCTGCAAAAGGAGAGGACAGCTCATCGATTTACGTTAAAACTTTAAGCACAGATCCGGACGAAAATATTGTAAACGTGTGGGTTCTGAACGATTATCCCGAAGCAAAAACCGAAGAAAATTTCGGAAAAAAATACTATTCCAGCTTTTCGCTTGAGCATTATGACTGCGCAAATGCCCAGTCCGGACGCACCCAGATTCTCTACCACACAAAAAACCTGGGAGGTGGCAGAATCATAGTAACCCATAGCGAATTCCTGAAGATGACTCCGATTTATCAGGAGAACGTTGCAGAACAGGTATTGAGGCTGGTCTGCGCCCACCGGAAAATCCCGCCCCTGGAGCCACAGCCTCCGCCTGCAAATACCGAAAAAACCAGACCCTGGGGCAGCATTCTCCGCCCATAAACATTAACAGCTGACCCAAGCTCGACATTTTCGCTCAGGCTTTTCTTTTAACTCCCGGCTTTTCAGACAGTCTGCACTATTTTTTATCAAAAACAAGAAGTCACTGCTTCGTGCTTCCGCCTGTTTCTCTTTTATAACGCTCGTTATATTCGGCCAGCACTTTGCGGATTGCGCGACCGATCAGCACATATTCGCGTTCGTTGAGGTTCGCCAGCGAGACGCGCCAGGAAGGATTGAGCGTCCCAAAACCGCGCCCTGGCAGGAGTACGACACGCTCTTCTTCTGCGAGCCTGAACAGAATTTCCGAAGGATCGGTGTTTTTGAGAAGCCAGTCTGCGAATTCACGGTCATATCCCAGTTCTGCCACCACCTTCGTGCAGAGAATCGTGTAGTAGTCGACCCGGTTTTCATCGTGGGGCTCAGGCGGCAGGCCGATCTCGTCATAGAGCACCTGCTTGCGGGTGCGAATCAGATTCTTTACCGTTTTCCTGTAGGTGTCAGATGTATCCATCAGCGAAAAGAGAGAGAAAAGCACCATCTGGACCTGCTGTGGCGTGGACAGTCCCGCCGTATGGTTCAGGGCGACAGCCCGGCTGTCAGCAACCAGACGGTCTATGAACTTCAGCTTCTCCGGTTCAGTTGTGATCGACTTGTAACGTTCATGCAGCTGTGCACGCTGCTTTTTCGGCAGGTTTGCAAGCATCTGGTCAAGTACGTTTGTCCGGTCTGTTGCAATCACTCCAAGACGCCAGCCGGTCGAGCCGAAATATTTCGAATATGAATAGACAAGAATCGTATTGTTCGGAACTATTGCAAAAAGCGAAACGAAGTCATCAGCAAATGTTCCGTATACGTCATCTGTCAGAATAATGAGATCGGGGCGCTCTTTTACAATCTGTGCAAGGTAACCGAGACTTTCCGTATCCAGCTTTACCGATGGCGGATTGCTCGGATTCACAAGAAAGAAAGCCTTCACTTTCGGATCACGCAGCTTGTCGAGTTCCTGTTTGGAGAACTGCCAGCCCCTGGCCTCATCTGCGTGCAGATTGACAACTTTGAGCTGGTATTCGTCAAGATGAGGTATTTCGATATAGGGCTGGAAAATCGGAGAACCCAGTGCGATGGTATCGCCCGGCCTGATGAGAAAGTTATGCCGCATCGTATTGAAAATATACGTCATCGCTGCTGTACCGCCTTCGACAGCAAAGACATCGAAATCGCCGGCATAGGGATGTCTGCCAATCATCTCGCGACGCAGATATTGTTCGACGATCTTCTCCGAATGCTCAAGCATGCGCCCTGGTACCGGATAGTGCACACCGAGAATGCCCTCACACATTTCATACAGAAAATCGTCAGCATTCATGCCCAGGCTATCACGCACATAGGAAACGGCATCCACGAGAAACGATATGCCGGGAGCCCCTCTGTTTTTTTTCGCAAAAGCCCTGAAACTCTCCTCCAGTCCCTTTTTCTGCGGGAAGGCGCTCACGCCTTTGGGCATTTGTGCACTCGCACGGTCTGCCTCACGTGTTGCAAAAATACCCAGCTGCCAGAATGCATCCCGTGGCAGTGTTGTCAGGAAGTTGGGATTGCCGCGCCCCGCGTTGAGGATTTCTCCCCCGCCTGCTGAAGCAGCCTTGATGAGCTCGTCCTTCAGTTCAAACGGACTGAGTTCAGCATAAGCTGCACGATCTGTGGCATGCGTATCAGTGTATGCAAAAGCAAAAACACCTGCTGCTGCAATACCCAATACCAGTTTACGGAAGAAGTTTTTTGTGAACAACTGCATCGTCAGCCTCCTGTTTTGTTGTAACTGTTTATGACCTGTAAATTGCATGCGACAATGACATCTTTCGCAATTTTATGCCAGGTTGTTGCGAAGGACAGCATAAAAACGCCATGGCGAACTGTGGCAGGAAAATAACAGGACAAAAAAAGAGACTCCAGTTCTTAAAAACACTCCTGCCTGAATGTGCCTGAACTATCCGTTTCAGAATGCATATTTCAGTCGCAGAGAGCCGGTCACACCTTCGCGCTTGCCGACATAGCCCTGTATCCCCAGATCAATAAACAGAGGCCTTTTCTCAGATGGCTGGAAAGTCACGCCAAACTCGCCGATGCCTGTGCTTCCCTTCAATGACGGTGCATCCATGCTGTAACCGTAAGTATCAGCTTTTGCCCTGCCACTGAACTCGTATTCCAGGGCAGCACCTGCGTACAGAAGCACTCCATCTCCGATATCCTGGCCAAATCGCATTCCCAGGCGCGTGCGGTGTGAATCAGCAGACCTGAAGTTCACAGGGTCACCTGTTGACAGCGTTACAGAATCACTGCCCTGGCGTGACCAGAAATACCTGCCGTAGAGGTCGAGGGAATTTTTATCGGTGATATTGAAGACATGACCTGCGCCAAGATGCGCACTGAAATACATGGAAGAAGACCTGTAGTCGGCCCTGTTGCCTGCTGCATCTGTCAGGGTTGTATTGTCTCTGTTTCTGACCTTGCCGAATCTGAAGCTGCCTTCCGCATAGACATTGTTCGCCAGATCAAAACGGCCCAAAGCACCTGCACCGAAGTAGTACACGCGTCCGTCACCATGAATGGATGCGGCACTGGCAAACGCATTATAGGTATCATAGGAACCGTTTCCGTACTCAACAAAACCGCCAAGCGTCAGGTGAGAGTCGCCATCCAGGTTTTTACCCCAGGCAGTGCCCGCCATAAGCGATACGCTGTTCATTTTGATGTGTGAGCCGGTGTTATAGCGCGAGCGTCCTCCTGATACAGCACCGAAAGTGCCCCTTCTTTCTTTACTCTCTGCTGCCGCGACGGCCTGGGATATACCGCGCCATGACACCAGGTCTGCTCC
>Ga0099364_10008431_pt1 | contig 14510 bp, 13 predicted proteins | sample TergutTh196P3_FD_73070 | JGI IMG/M metagenome (GOLD analysis project Ga0099364, IMG submission 73070) | Microcerotermes parvus P3 segment gut microbial communities from Pointe-Noire, Republic of the Congo - Th196 P3 | ecosystem: Host-associated > Arthropoda: Insects > Digestive system > Gut ... | reverse complement strand
ATTCGCGATGTGCAAATGGGCGCCATACTCGCCGCCAACAAACGACTGCTCGGCTATATCATCATTGCAGGTGTAGGCGTACTGGCTTTTGTACTTTTTCACTCATTCGGACGGCAGAAATATGGCTTAGCCAGATACAGAATGTATAAATCCAAGAAACAGCAACTTAATGATAATGTTTCGGTAATCGCCGATGCCATTACTTAATTCATAAACATAGTTATGTCAAATCAAATTCTTGTGTTGAAAACATCAATTGCATCGAAAAAGGATGTCAAAAAAATAGATATATTGCTTGACTGCCACCCTCAAATCGTTGGATGGAACATTGACCTTGAAAATTGTGATAAGATACTGCAGGTTGTATGCAATGGAATATCGGAAACAGATATAGTGGAACTGTTGCATCTGGCAGGATATGAGGCGGAAACAATAATTAGAAACACTAATTATTGAAGTGAAAGAGTTTACACTAATTGACCAATGAAATACCGGAACATTATATTATCAACGCTGATTATCATCCATCCCTGTTTAGCAAACCAAATGTTTGCCCAATACAAGGAAATTGAAGAAATGTGGCGTAATCAGTTGAATGCCGGTCAAATCGGATATAACAAGCCTGTATATCTGCAAATCAGTGAAGAAGAAATATTAGACCTGTTCGACCGTCAGCCGAGTTTCGGAATATACAAGGATAACTACATCATTTCGGGCATTCCAACCAATAAAACGATTAACAAACACACATCTGACATTAAATTTCAAATCAGTGTTCGCCAAAAAATAATTAAAACAAATTTGCCCTTCAATACATTTTTAATGTTGACTTACACGCAGAAATCATTTTGGGGTATAGTTGGATAACAAACAGCGAACTGGCATTAATGACCTTGCCGGGTATCGTTCTGGCGGGATATGTCGCTTTTCATTGGGCTAAAAACCAAATACCCATCAAAATGTATATCTTTTCAGGTTTTGCGGCTTATTTTCTGCATACGGTAATGCTTTATTTTATGATGGCACCCGAACTCAATATCGGGCAACTCTATCTTCCTCAGATTCTTAACGGCTATGCAATGTGCTCGCTCTTCATAGGGGTATGGATATATCTGTTTGATAAAGTGCCGCAGGATATGAACGTCGTCCTGCCGTCTGTGGCGCCTGTTATGATTTTCAGGCGTTTTGTGATGATGGCATTTTTCATCGCGCTGTTCGGGTGGTTGCATTACAAATTTCAATGGCAAAGCGTCGGCGATGTAGCGGTCTATTTTGATACGATGTTGATGAGCCAACATGCGGACATTGGTACTTTACGCAACGTACAATTGAACGCCGTCTTAGCCGCCAACAAACGATTGCTCGGCTATATCATCATTGCAGGCGCAGGCATACTGACATTTACTCTTTTCCACTCATTCGGACGGCAAAAATTGATAATGATAAATAACCATGAACATGATGGAATAAATTCATAAAAAAGTAGTATTTTTGCCTCAGAAATACAAGACTTAGGAGTTCAAAGATATGATGTTGAATTAACTAATAAAAAGATGGACATAGAACAAGGAATTACAGCAAGTCGCGAAAACGACCAAAAAGTAGAAACCCAAAAATGGTTTCAAAAACTTATTCAATCAGATGAATATGTAGGCGATTTATATTCAATTAACTATGAAACAGCAAGAGTTATGATACATGACTATTACCGATCCAAAGTAGGCGGAATACCAAGTTTGAGTTTTTTGATTGCGTCAAGAGTTGACCCAAATAACGCTAACATTGATTTTAAGTCAGAAGATGCTTCATTCATTTTACTGCGGGTTATGGATGCAGCGTCATTGCCACAAGATAAAGAAGCAGAAAGAATAAGAGTAGAAACTGCTCAACGAATTAGCGGAGAAACAGACAAACATTGGGATGATGCGGGTTCAATGGATTTAAGAACAAAAAACTTGCTCGGTTTTGCAGGTGTACAATGTAGAATAATAGGCACGTTCTTTTTAGAAGAAAATGCTCAAAATATAGAATCGCCGCTAAATCTGAAATTTGGTAGCGATATTTCAAATTATTATCCAAACAGAGGACTGAAAGTTTATAAACCTAATGGCAAAGCTCTCGAAGAAATTGTGAATTATGCTGATCCTTCAAATATTCAAGCACATATTGAAAAATATGGTAATACTGAACGAGTTAAACTTGGCAAAGTTCGTTATGCTTCAACCAACAGGAAATATCAACAAATAGACGATGTTCCTGTTTTTATCTATCCTGCCGATTTGCTTTCTCAAAAATCTGCTTTGTTTGGAATGACAAGAACTGGGAAATCAAATACAACGAAAATCATTGCTAAATCCGTTTTTGAGTTAAGGCAAAAAAGTGATAGCAACACACCTTTAAGAATTGGTCAAATTATCTTCGACCCCAACGGAGAATATGCAAATGAAAATGCTCAAGATAGCGATGGGAACGGCAACCCAAATGCTTTGAAAAATGTTTGGAGACTTCTTCCAAATGGAATAAAAGCAGATGAAGTTGTAACTTACGGCATTACAAGACATCCAAACGACCCGGATAGAACTTTAATGTTATTGAATTTTTTTGAAGAAGATAACCTGCAAATTGGTAAAGAAATAATTGATAACATTCTTTCGGAAGATAGCACAATCTACATAAAGAATTTTTGTCAGGTTAATTTTGAACCGCCCGATGCCAATGACCGCAGTGCGTCAACAAGACATAACAGGCGAGTTTTAGCCTACCGTTCAGTTCTTGCACGAGCAGGATTTGGTACGCCTCAAAATATTAGACCAAATACGCGCAATTTATTTAATCAAGATTTGCGTAATGCAATGCAAAATAGTCAGGGTGATAATGCCGCTGAATATCAATCGGCAGCACAAATCTTTGGTAATCCAAATCCTACTTGGCTACAACTTGCAAATGCTTTTGAGTCGTTAGATAAATTTATTAGAGATAGCAGAAGCGGTTATCAGACTTTTGAAAGCGCTTATGTTAATCGAACAAATGGCTCAGGCGAAAGATGGGCAGACGAAGATTTGAAAAAGATAATTGGAATTTTCCAATATCCTAACGGAACACGAAAAATCGGCAAAGCAGCAGAACAACACAGTGCAGACACCACGAATGATTATGCCGAAGATGTTTATAATCATTTAGTGCAGGGGAAATTGGTTGTAATAGACCAATCAAGTGGAGAACCGGAATTAAATAAATCTTCTGCTACCCGTATTATGACAAAAATTTTCAGGAAAAACCAACGAAAATTTATTCAAGGTGCAAGGAATATTCCTGAAATTTTGGTTTACGTAGAAGAAGCACATAATATTTTACCCGCAGGAAACGATTTAGACCTTTCGGATATTTGGGTGCGAACAGCCAAAGAAGGAGCGAAATATTGTATCGGAATGGTTTATGCTACGCAAGAGGTGAGCAGTATTCAAAAAAATATTCTTAAAAACACGGCAAATTGGTTTATCAGCCACTTGAACAATACGGACGAAACAAAGGAACTTTGCAAATATTATGACTTTGCCGATTTTGAGCCGTCAATTAGAAGAGCGCAGGATAAAGGTTTTTTAAGGGTAAAAACATTGAGTAATTTGTTTGTTGTTCCTGTACAAATAGATAAATTTCAAATTGATTAGAATATTATGGGATTTGAAGGAGAATTTGCAAGTTATGAACCGTTTCGCAGATTGCGGGAGAGTGAAAAAGTACAAGCACTCGAAAAGCGATTTAGAATACGAAAGTCAGAAGAAGAAACCGACAGTATTGAAAGCGATTTGACAAAAAAGTCCGACTTGTTGGAAACTTCTTTGCAACCTGATTTAGTGTTGGCTATTGACGGCAGTTTTCAAACAGCCAAAGCAGAAAATGGTTTTCCGGGTGCTGAGTTTGGCTACATTACAATTGCTTCGGTTTTGCTCAATTTGAAAAAAATGAACGAACTCGAAAAAGAAGATTTTATAGAGCCGAAGAAATTCAGAGAAACCGAAAATGCTTCAACTATTGAGAGCGTTTTCCCGGGCTGTAATGTCGTTTTTGATAATGAGAAAAGCGCAAAATCTTCTTTGCGCAGAGCCTTATTTGAAGAATTGAAAAGCAACAAAATATTTGCCGAATGTGAAACTTTGCTTGATACTTACGAATACTTGTTTAGAAAAAAACAGGCGCTTTTTGAAGAAAGGCATTTGCCCCAAAGCCCTATTGAAAACATAGACGAGAAAATGGCTTATGGATATGGCGAATACATTTGCCCTCATTCAAATGAGCCGCTTTTTTCAACAGATGCCCTACGGCTACACGAATTGTTAAATCCAAGCGGAAGCAGTGGAGAAATGTTTGGTCAAATAATGTCAACGCTTGAGAAAATTTGGCTTGTACACATTCTCCGGTCTTTTGAACAAAAAGAGTGGTTATCAACTTTGAGGCGTGTCGCATTTATAATGGACGGCGCATTAGCGGTTTTTAGTACTTCGTCCTGGCTGACAAAAGTAATCAGTTATGAAATTAGCAGAATAAACGAATTGCAAAAGAAAATAAACGGACAGGATTTATTGATAATCGGAATAGAAAAATCGGGGACTTTTTTCAATCATTTCATTGATATTGATACAACAAAAGACGGAATTACTGATAAATTCCCGAAACAATCCGCTTTACTTTTGGATGATAACTACATTAAACGGAACATTATTTTTTCAGAAAGCACAAAGCCATACGGACAAGACACCTATTTTGGCAGGAAGTTTTTTTACAAGACTGCTTCGGGACAAAAATTAGTCCCTGTTGTTGCTAGTTTTAACGATTTTCAACGAGATTTGTCAACAGCAAATTCTAATCAATTTTCAAGATTGGCTGATGTTATGAATCTACTTGACAGATTGGTTTCAAACCGCTTTCCCAATTCCGTTTCGCCACTTGTCTCTGCACATGCAGAGGCTGCAATTCCATTGAATTTAGGCAAACGGATTTTTGAAGACATTGCAAGAGAAATCCGAGAAAATTCTAGCGTATGAGCACAGTAGAGCAAATATTAAAAGGACATAAAACAGCAGAATCGCGATGGGCGCGTTTCGGGCCTTATTACGCAATGTTTCCTGTTGATTTCGCATTTGAAGTTATAGAAAAATACTCTAAAGAAGGCGATTACATTATTGACCCATTTGCGGGAAGGTGTAGCAGTATTTATGCAGGGGGAGTTTTAGGTCGTCAAAGTTTGGGAATTGAAATAAATCCTGTTGGTTGGTTATTCGGTACAATAAAACTGCAACCTGCCAACAAAGAGGATGTAATTGATAAGTTGCTTGAAATTTATATCAAGCGAAATGAATATATTGAACAAATAGTACAAATGTCCGAATTTTACAGAATTTGTTATTGCGATGAAGTTCTTAAATTTCTCTTGTGTGCAAGAGAAAATTTAAATTGGAAAAATAACAATGTTGACGCTACTTTAATGTCTATCCTTTTGATTTATTTGCACGCAAAGTTAGGCGAAGGATTATCAAATCAAATGAGAATGACAAAATCAATGGGAATGAATTACTCCGTAGAATGGTGGAAGTCTAAAGGAATGGAAATACCTCCCGAAATCAATCCTTGTGAGTTTATATATAAAAAAATTGAATGGAGATATGCAAAAGGGAAACCTCAAATAAAATTTGATAGTAGCGTGATATTTGGTGACAGTTCGCAAGAATTGATAAGTATTGTAAACAGAGCAGTTGAAAATAACATAAAATTTTCATTGTTATTCACTTCACCGCCCTATTATTCTATAACCGATTATCACACAGACCAGTGGTTGAGGCTATGGCTATTAGGTGGTGCGGAAAATCCACAATCATTAAAAGAAAAACACAAAGGCAGGTTTGTAAACAGGCAAGAATACTATGATCTACTTGATAATGTTTTCGGACTTTGCGCTAAAATGATGGAAGAAAAAAGTACAATTTATGTAAGAACAGACAAGCGAGAATTTACGCTTAATTCTACCCTCGAAATTTTGAGAAAACATTTTCCGGATCACAAAGAAACGATAATAGATAAACCTTTGTTAGAAAATACAAAAACGCAAACTAAACTGTATGGAGACAAATCAATGAAACCGGGAGAAGTTGATATAATAATGATCCGATAATTTTCTCAAGAAATTAAGACAGAAATAATAATTATGCCCGAACAACAAATCATAGAATACAAGTCCATTTGGAAAGATGAGTACCTGAAATGGATATGCGGCTTTGCCAATGCACAGGGCGGTACGCTTTTTATTGATAGAGACGATAGTGGAATATAGTAGGCGTAAAAAATGTTGCTTTTCCACCCAGACCCCAAAAACTTTGTTACCGGCGCATTTATCAAAATCGGTTTTTTCCGTACCAACACCGATTTATTGTTTCAAGACATCGTTCACGGCAATCTGTTTGAGCAAGTTGAACGAACAATGGAATTACTGCTCACCAAATACACCAAAGCTTTTATCAGTTACAAAGGATTGTCGCGCATAGAAACATACGAATACCCCGAAGATGCTTTGCGCGAGGCGTTGTTAAACGCCGTAGCGCATAAAGATTATACAGGCTGTACGCCTATTCAAATCAGCGTTTATCCCGACAAGATTATGTTTTGGAATTTCGGACAACTTCCTGAAAACTGGACTATTGAAACGCTACATCAGAAGCACTCGTCAATTCCTTACAATCCTGATATTGCCAATGCATTTTTCCGAAACGGTTATGTTGAGGCTTGGGGGCGTGGTATTGAAAAAATCAATGAACTTTGTGCCGGAGCAGGTTTGCCTCTTCCGTTGATAACCTATAATCATTCCGGTTATTGGGTGGAATTTCGCAAAAATATTTACAACGCCGACAGTTTGCGTGAAAAGGGATTGAATGAACGACAGATAAAAGCAGTGTTGTATGTGAAAGAAAAAGGAAAAATTTCAAATAGTGAGTATCAAAAAATAAATAAAATCGGGAAATCTGTAACCATAGATGAATTACACAATTTAACAGAAAAATAAGTGTTTTTTAAAATTGGCAAAACAGGTAGAGGTACTCATTATGAGTTGAAAAGTAAAGAATAAAAAACGACCGGTAAACGACCGAACAATAACCGAAACGACCGTCGTTTATTTTTCAATTTCGTTAATTAAAACTATGAACATTAGTTTATGTTTTCCAATCGACTTTAGTCAACACTGCGAATTTCATTCGCAACTCAACCTATGAATTTTCAATTCATTGTCTTTGAGTTTTTGTGTCTGTAAGCATAAAAACATGTACATTTGCGCCTTTAAAAATGAATTTCGTTTAGGATTAGTTATTTATTTACAAGGTATGATGTTTGATGTCGTTGATTCTTATCCCTGGTTATTGCCTGTCATCATTTTTTTTGGTAGAATCTGTGATGTAACGTTGGGCACATTGCGTATTATTTTTGTTTCCAAAGGTGAAAAAAGTAAAGAGCCTATTGTTGGTTTCTTTGAAGTTTTCATTTGGGTGGTTGTCATATCCCAGATTTTTTCACATGCCACAAACATTATGGCCTATTTTGCATACGCTGCCGGATATGCCACAGGGAATTTTGTCGGTATTTTGGTCGAAAACAAAATTGGTTTCGGTTATCAGTTGTTTCGGATTTATACGCAGAAAGATGGCGTGGAACTTTGCAAAATGCTCAATCAAAGAGGAATAGGTTCTACATTAATCAGAGGCGAAGGCGCTGTTTCCGAAGTCAGTATCATTGAAACCGTTGTAAAAAGAAAAGCCGTCTGTACAGTAGTTGGCATATTGGCTGATTTCGATCCGGATACATTTTACGTGATTGAAGATATTCGCTCCAAACAAAAAGGAATTTTTGCCTATTCATCTGCCGCCGGCGCACCGAGATTGGGTAAATAAGACATTCCTACAATAAAAATCACGTTATGAAATAATTATACCCGTCTGTTATATTTTTTCTATATCTTCAATTGATAAATCTGTTATTTCTCTGATTTGGTCAAATGACATGCCGCAAGTTTTCATTTTTTTTGCAATTGCTGCTATGCCTTCCGCTATGCCTTCCGCCTTGCCTTCCGCTTTTGCCGTATCCATGCTATTCTGAAAATCCCTGTATGAATTTAAACTGTCTACGTATACCATGTATTCTTCAGAACTTAACTTCGCGATTTCGGCAGAGGCAAACATGCGCTCAAAGATTCGTTCACGCAACTTGTCGGGTATACTGTCCAACCGCTTGAGATTTTTTAATACATACATCCATTTCTCAAAGTGCGTTTCCAACTCATCGGCTTCTTTGCAAAATTTCGGGACTTCCAAATAGATAAATGTCAATTTGTCGTAAAATACCTTATGGGTATCTATGTCGGTCAACATTACGTCATACCGGTACTTGTGCGGGTCGTCTTTGTCTTCGTCAAACACGAAATTCAAAATGGCAATGGCATATACGGCCTTTAATTCAAAGTTCCATTCGCCCTGAATGGCTTGCTCGGCTATCGGAAATGTGCTGTAATACAATGTCCTGTCCTTAAAGAAAGCCTGCTTCGTTTTTTGCAGTTCCACGATAAATTTCTCGCCTTTCTCGTTCTCGCAATAAAGGTCAAAAACTGCCTTGCGAGCTTCCTCCGAAACACCTAATTTTTCTGATTTCAGATAGGATAAGGATACTATTTTCCCTTCTTCTTTGTGCAACAGTTCGTTCAGGAAGTCGAGCAATAAGTCTTTATTACATTCTTCACCAAATAATTTTTTAAAACCAAAGTCGGTGAAAGGGTCAATGTATTTGTCTTTTAATTTTACCTGCATAACGAACAAATTTTATTTTCCGCAAAAATACTACTTATTATTTGATTTACAAAATGTTTTTTCGGCGTGTAGAGACGTGGCGTGCCGTGTCTTTTAGTAATGCGTAAATAAATTGAATGTTTATTGCGGATTGCAAATCCAAATGGATGAAGCTCCATGTATTTCGGTCGGAATGACGTGACGAATAGACAAACGTATGAATAATGCAGGTCATAAATTATTCCGGAAACATACCCGGCAAAGAGAATATATCGACAGTTACCGGCTCAACAACATAGCTGCCAAGAATACCGGTGCCTCCTTCAATATTGCTATACACTTTGATTGGCTCTGCAAATCCAATATCTATCACCCCTCCGTGAATCCCTCCATCGTCGGAACGGTTGCAAAGTATACTTACAAGGTAATTATAATAAGGTTTAGAGATTGCGTACAGTTTGAATTGGCGGTTTCTTGCCCGGGATGAAACGCCCTGCCGTATCTCTCTCACTACAAGCGTGTGCGTTTTACCTTCTATCCCCCGGTCGGAGAATGGAAGTCCGTAGGGCGAGTAAGGTTCCCATCCGGGCAATGTTGCGTTTACCTGCCGGGCAAGTTGTTGAAATACGAACTCATACGTAAAATCCCATTCTCCCATATCCCCGCCATGATATTCCGGGACATCATATTGCAGAAAGTAAAAATTTTCTTCATCCGGATTGTCCGAAAAAGTGATACGGTAAGTGTGTACGTAATTGTCGTCAACATAAATATGCATCGGGCCTTGCCGTTCGGCAGAAATTGATTCTATCGTTACCTTTTGCGGTATGATATCAGTGGCTTTTACTGTTACCTCCTTAAAGGTGGTTTGCAGGGAGATTTCATCCCCAATGGCCGGTCGGGTTGTTGAATCATACAGTTTGGTTTCGGAATTGAAACGCATCTTTTCTGTGAATTGCGAATTGACATAGAGCATTATATCAAGATCGGGAACGACTGTACGTTCGTTGTGAATGTCTGAAAAAAAGAACATGCGTGTAGCGCTCACACTTACCGTTGAGTCAGGATTGATGATTGAGTTAACCGTCAACAGGTTTTCTCCTTCCGCTTCACGATACTTATCCAGGTCTATATCGCGAGCGCACGAATTAAATAACAAAACTAAAAAAAGGAAGTATAAATATTTCATGCGTTTACCAAATTAATAGATATAAGTATATGATACAAAGGGAATAATCGGAATAAAACTAAATGTTTTGAACGCGCGGCTCCATTGGTTTTTATCACTTGCCTCCCAAATTTTATTCACATCATCTTTTCTGATTGTGATGGGATTCATCCTGCAATAAGCATTATAAAGGCTAATATTCCAAATGCCTTTTCTTCCGTTCTTCAACGACTTATGGATACTCATTCCAATATCAAGGCGATGGTAAGCCGGCAGCCGGATATTGTTTCTTGCCGAATAATAATCCACTCCGGCAATTTCCTCAAAATCTGAAACGATTACTGTGGGAGCATCAGGGAATTGATTGCCCGGTACGTCATAGTTATACAGCGAAAGTGTCAGGCGGTTTCCGGTCATAAATGTCCACGCGGCATTCAACTCAATCATGTCATTCAGGCTATAGTTAGCGTTGACATTTATTTTGTGGCGATTGTCGAATTTAGCGGGGAATTTTTCGCCCTGATTCAGTTCGTCGAACTTCCGCCGGTTCCACATCAATCCATAACCCACAGAACCCGTAATTCTTCCGTCAGTTTTAGAAACACTTACGTCTACACCATACGACCATCCTTTTCCGGCAGTTAATTTTTCTTCCCAGTTAACATTCGGATTGAGTGAAGAAATGCCTTCCCGATATTCTAAAAGATGTAACATATCCTTATACCACCCTTCTACGGAAAAATACATGGAATGAGGGAGGTTGCCATAAATCCCCAGCGAATACTGATCGCTTTGTAAGGGTTCAAATTCAGCAGTTATCGGTTGCCACAAATCAGTCGGGAGATTAATATAGTTGCTCGATATCTGCTGTACAAATTGATACATTCGGGCATATCCGGCTTTCATACTGTAATCAGCCGATAATTTAATACGCATCGAAGCACGGGGTTCGAGTTTATTATGGCTATGGGATTGAACGTGATAACTTACACCACGAAGCCCGGCTTGAAGCGCAACCCAGTCGGTTATATTGAATGTGTGGTCCATATAGATATAACCTTCGCCTGCAGAAACACGCGGACTTTCGTTGTTGGCGATTAATGATTCATCTCCTTTTCCCGATTCACTCAAAAGTCCTTCGGGAAGATAATCGTGGCGAATGAAACCTGCTCCGCCTTCAAACAGGTAGAATTCACTGAATTCACCCAAATAAGACGCCTTGAATCCAACATCTTCAATCCCGTTCTTCGTATGGCTGCGATTATAACCATACGTAGACGGGTCTTTAAGATTAGCCTGAAATTCCTTTTCCTGTTTATAGGAGGAAGCATAATTGGAGTAATAGACAGAGGCGTTTAAGAATCCATTGTTCAAGCGATAGTCAAAAGCGCCCAGAATCCCCCGGTTTCCCCATGACAGTTTGTTGACATCTTCATCGAAAAAGCGATCACGTTCGCCGGTATCTCCCGTGTTTGTCTCTACTGCGTTTTTTGACTCTTTGCTCTCAAATAATCTTTTTCCGATTTTGAGATTATCGTGTCCGTAGTAACCTACTAAATAGGTCTTTGCTTTGGGGTTGAAGTGATGATCAAGGCGGATATTAATGTCAGTAAATGCATATTGGGCAATATCTTTCTCACCCTTATCCTTTTTCAGCCGATTCATTATAGCCAAAGTTGGGATTGAGATGACATCAATCCATGATCGTCGCAATCCTAACGAAAACGCTGTCGTTTCTTTCACTAAAGGACCGGAAATATAAATATTCCCGCTTAACCCCAACGTGAATTGACCGGTAAATTTCTCAAATTCAGGATCATTCATTTTAATATCGGTTATACTTGAGATTCGCCCTCCGTAACGGGCGGGGAAAGAAGATTTGAAAAAATCAAGACTTCTCACAGTGGATACGTTAAAAGAGGAGAAGATACCACCCAAATGACTCACATGATAAAGCGGTAATCCCTGATATAAAAATAGATTCTGATCGTCGTCGCCGCCTCGAACATAAAACCCGGTAAATCCCTCTACTCCCGAAGATACGCCCGGCAAAGTCTGAAGCGTTTTGACAATATCCGGTTCGCCAAACATGACCGGACGATTCAATATCAGTTTGTCGTTTATTGAAATTCGCCCCATTTGCGGAGTTGTCAAATTATCTCTCGCTTCGTCAGCCGTTACAACAACTTCCTGCAACTCATAAATTTTTAAGGAGTCCGCCTGTATTTGCGCATGGATTAATGCGGAAAAGAAAAAGCATACAATGATCATCATTGATAAATGTATTCTTCCGATCACTTTTACCCTGCTCATCGAGTACAATTTTTCCATTAATAAGGATTAATCAACAGTGAAATGTATGATTAACGTCTGATTATCCGGATGATTTAACGCACCGGTAAATTCGCCTGTATAGGTATAAGATTTATCCTTAATCGTTACTGTACCGGAAATATCAGTGTAATGTAGCAAAATTGTATTCAGGGTCGTTTTCTCTTTAGCAGCAGGAAAACCGGTTAAGACGATAGTCATATAAAAAGATGAATCGAAGATAATGTTTACGTTTCCATTTTCATCCTCTATGACGCCTGAATCACCGGCGTCTCTAAATTCCGACTTCACATCCGCTTTAACTCCTTTAATTATTTCATTCCCAAGATAAACAGACAGTTGATCACCCGAAAAAACGTGATCATACGGACTCGAAGAAGTGCTTCCTCCATATCCGTCATCATCGCTACAGGATACGAATCCAAGCACGCAGGCTGAAACTAAAATAATTGAATAAAAGATTCTCATTTTTTTATTTTTAAAAATTAAAACTCTCCTAAAACCGCAGCAAACTTAATCAATGTTTTATTATAAACTTTCTTTTTTTCAGAAAAAATTCTTCTATCTATCTATCTATCTATCTATCTATCTATCTATCTATCCTTCTATCCCTTTATCCAACCAGGTACTCGGAATGTAATTCTTCTTCAGAAGCTGGAATTGTTTGACGCCATAAGACTGTAGAAGACGGCAGTGTCTGTTAACATTTTACCTTGCTTTCGACAAAGGTCATTGTCGATAGTTTCACATTACGTAGGTCAGAGGCTCAAATCTCGAACCTAATAACGCCTATCGAAAGTTTCCCGTAGTTTTCGTCACTCCCTCGAGTCAAATGTCTATCAATTCCAATTCTTTCTTCACAAACCACGTACCGTTCGACGCAACGGAACCTGAGTGGCTGCCAAGTAGACTGTAACTATATAAATCTGTTTTCAGTTCTGGCACACACTTGTACCAGGCTCTGTCTCAGTTTTCATCAGAGACCCGACGTGGGCTGCCGTGGGATTTACCCTAATCTTTACAGGTCAGATGACTGGGAGTAACAGTCCGCGCTATGTCACACACAGCCCCACTAACCCCTACAGCGGTCACACACACACACACACACACATCTTCATAACACAAAATTTTAAATCGCCTCACAACCATTATCGCCAGATGATTTACTTTAAGACACTCATTTAATGATTACAATCTTGCGTAGATATAATCCCACGCAAAGGTAAAGCAGTCCCATTACAGGCCTGGACAGGCCGTGGGTATTCCAGGAGGTTGAGGCTCCAAGATTTCAAGACAATCGGCACATGAAGGTGCTAAGATTGTCAGCCATACGCACCGGCTGCCTTTATCCCCCAGGAAATATTCCTGGTACTCATTTCTGCTAGGAGCTGAGTCAACCCCAGGGCCATAGTGCGACCGGAAGGATTATGTCAACGAAAAATGTCAATGACATCAGGAATCGAACCCGCGACCTTCAGACTTGTAGGGCAATGCCTGAACCAACTGCGTCACCTCGTACCCCTAATGTCATGCAGTCCGGTGCGTATATGTTTTACGAATTCCAGAACAACCAGCTGTATCTATACAAGCAGCAAGGTACTCTAAACAGTAAGTACTCTTCTACCACACTACACGGCGTCGCATCCCGGCAGATGTCTTCATAGTTACCGGCGTTACTTCGGACCTCACACAGTCGACTGCTGGAGGCAACTCCATATTTCTCCAGGCAGAATCAAATTTCTCTCATTCACAGCAAAACCCTAAGTCTTTTTCTACCCCTTCATCTGAAGCAACATCTAAGAGAACGTCACGGATTGATTTGCCAACCATTTTTATATCCGTCTTTGCTATAAAGACGAGATTGCAGTGTGCACTATTCAACGAAATGGGACTGTGGAGATACAAACGCGGTGCGGGCGGTTAGGGAAGGGGGGAGAGAAAGTATCACCTCAAGTACAAAATGACCATGAATTCATCCCTTTATTTCATCCCTTCTGGCGTAAATAAGATCAGCGTCATCTGCGTGAGGGTTGTGTCACTATGATGGAATTTCTGGTGCCTCCAATTGGGATCAAACCTGCTACACCATTTCACTGTTCGTATCTTTTACAGCCATGACACTCTATACGCACTACGTTATACAAATTTCGGGGAATTCCACCATCTTCGTAATGCTACTTGAAAATTCAAAG
>Ga0099364_10008430_pt1 | contig 14510 bp, 10 predicted proteins | sample TergutTh196P3_FD_73070 | JGI IMG/M metagenome (GOLD analysis project Ga0099364, IMG submission 73070) | Microcerotermes parvus P3 segment gut microbial communities from Pointe-Noire, Republic of the Congo - Th196 P3 | ecosystem: Host-associated > Arthropoda: Insects > Digestive system > Gut ... | reverse complement strand
CGAGAGAATCGTTGCGTTACGTAAATTCGCAAAGGACGCGAATTAAGTAACGACGATTCTCAAGGGTCGGTCTTATGAATCGCACTCTCTATCGCACGATGAAGGGTTAGTAATAGTCTGTCTCTATGTCATTGCGGACTTGCTCCGCAATCTCTTAAGCCGTAACTTAAATGTGCATGAGCAAAAATTTTTCACGTCCTGCCCTTTGAGGCAAGAAAATCATAGTGTGGAAACTAAAATTTCCACTTTTATTTAAGCAGTTTCACAAGCTGCGCTTGTGAAATGCAAGAGGTGTAAAATGCACAATTGAGGAGCAAATAAAAAAAATCGCGAGCAAGATTCCTGTATATAAAATAGGAATTTGCCGCGATTTATTTTTATGACCGAAAATTGGGCATTTTGGTCTTGATTTCGCAGTCCCACGGGCAGGCGGGGAAATTTATTTGCTCATGGACTATGTAGCATATCTAGCTACAAGATTGCGGCTCAAGGTCGCAATGACGTAGGCCCGGAGGGATTGCGGCTCAAGGCCGCAATGACGACAAGCTCATGGACTGCGTAGTACCTGAACTCCATAAGGGATTGCGGCTCAAGGCCGCAATGACGTAGGCTGCGGAGGCCGCAATGACTTAGGCTGCGGAGTCCGCAATGGCAAGGCGCGAACTACTTTACCGCCCGGACCCTGATCACGCCCGAAATCGCTTCAAGCTTTTTAATTGTTTCGGGATTGGTCTCGGCCTCGATATCAAGCATCGTAACCCCAAACTCCCCTTTTGATTTGTTGACCATGTCAGAAATATTAATGCCCTGGTCACCAAAGAAAGCGGTAAATTTCGAAATCATATTCGCTTTGTTGGCATGGATAATGGCCACGCGCCCCTTTTGGCGGCAAACACCCATGTCAACCTCAGGAAAATTAACGCTGTTAACGATATTGCCATTTTCAAGATAATTCATCATCTGCTTAACCGCCATTTTGGCGCAGTTGTCTTCTGATTCCTCCGTTGAAGCCCCTAAATGCGGGATAATAATTATGCCTTCCTGCCCGGCAATCGTTGGATTGGGGAAGTCCGTCACATATTTGCGGACCTTGCCCGCCTTTATTTCTTGGATGACAGCTTCCTCATCAACTAGCAAATCGCGGGAAAAATTGAGGATAATCACGCCGTCTTTCATTTTGGCAAGCGCAGCCTTATCAATAGTGTTTTTCGTATCTTCGGTTAAAGGCACATGAATGGTAATAAAATCACATTCTTCAAAAATGACATTGATGTCAGTTGCATGGACAATGTCACGGCTAAGATTCCAAGCTGCTTCAACCGAAAGGAAAGGGTCATAACCATAAACTTTCATGCCCATATGGCGGGCTAAGTTGGCAACCGGGCCGCCAATCGCGCCCAGCCCGATAATGCCCAGCTTTTTATTTAAAAGTTCCGTCCCGGCAAATTTCCCCTTGGCTTTTTCGGCTGATTTGGCGATGTCGGCATTATCTTTGTTCTCATATGCCCAATTAATCCCGCCAACGATGTCACGCGAAGCCAATAGCATTCCGGCGATGACCAATTCTTTTACGCCATTGGCATTAGCCCCCGGAGTATTAAAGACCACAATGCCTTGCCCGGCAAATTTCGCAAGGGGAATATTATTGACCCCTGCCCCGGCGCGGGCAACCGCAAGCAAGTCATTAGGTACGTCCATATCGTGCATTAAAGCACTCCTGACCAAAATAGCTTGCGCCGAAGACAGGTCATCAGTTTTCTCATAATTAGCCGTAAAGTTGGTTAAACCAACCTCGGCAATCGGGTTTAAACAATGGTAAGCAAACATTTTATTTGTTCCTCTCTTCAAAATCTTTCATAAATTCAACTAATTTTTCCACCCCGGCGAGCGGCATGGCATTGTAAATGCTGGCCCGCATTCCCCCAACGGTACGATAACCTTTAAGGTTGTCAAGCCCGGCCGCTTTGCTTTCCTTAACGAACTGGTCATCAAGCTCTTTTGAACCCGTATTAAAACAGACATTCATCAAGGAACGGTCTTCTTTTCTTACAACTCCGTTAAACAATTTGCTTTCGTCAAGGAAATCATAAAGAATCGCGGCTTTTTTCTCATTATATTCTTTCATTGCGGTTAAGCCGCCGTTTTTTAACAGCCACTTAAAAACCTTGCCGCAGACATAAATCCCATAAGCGGGCGGGGTGTTATATAGGGAATCAGCCTTAACATGGGTACTGTATTTGAGCATTGTCGGAGTCCCCGGCAAGCATTCTTGCGGAACTAAATCTTCACGGATAATCACGATGACAACACCAGCCGGGCCGATATTTTTCTGCACTCCGCCAAAAATAATGCCATATTCCTTAACATCAACCGGCTCAGAAAGAAAGCATGATGATACATCGGAGACTAGGGTATGCCCCTTTGTGTTCGGCAGTTTTTTGTATTTTGTCCCATAAATCGTATTGTTTTCGCAAATATATAAATAATCGGCATCAGCCGGGATATCCAAATCCGCGCAATCAGGGATATAAGAAAAGCTTTCATCAGCCGATGAGGCAACGGCAACAGCTTCCCCATAAATCTGCGCTTCTTGCCAGGCCTTTTTTGACCATTCGCCTGTAATTATGTAAGCCGCCTTTTTGTTCTTCATTAAGTTCATCGGAATCATGGCAAACTGCTGGCTTGCGCCGCCTTGTAAGAATAAAACCTTATAATTGTCAGGAATATCCATCAAGCGGCGTAAATCGCTTTCCGCTTCCTTAATAATATCATCATATACTTTTGAGCGATGGGACATCTCCATGACTGACATTCCGCTGTGATTGTAATCAAGCATTTCTTCTGCGCAAGCAGTAAGGACATCTTCCGGTAAAACCGCCGGGCCGGCTGAAAAATTGTAAACTCTGGCCATTTTCTTCCCTTTCTTCGATAACTTAATAGTAAAATGCGCAAATACGCGAACATTTCTAACAAGAATGCGGCACGTCAAGCTGTGTTTTAAATTCTTAAAACGCTGCTTTATGTAACCGTTTTTTAATATAGCACGTCAGGCTTAATTTTGTCAACTTTTTAATTTGCTGGCCCTAATTTAATAATACATCACGCACGGCGTGCCAAGTTCGGCCATGTCAAAAATAATCTTGACTTGGTCAAATGGAGTGTTAATGCAGCCGCGCGAGCCATCGGTAAGATAAATATCACCGCCAAAGGTCCGCCGCCATGACGCATCGTGAATCCCGATATTGCCAACCACCGGCATCCAATAGCTGACCGGGGAAGCATACCCTTCCCCGCGTAAAATCCGGTTTCTTTGCTTGGAGTAAACATAATTTACCCCCTCTGGCGTACTCCATCTGCGCCTTATATCACCTGTCACAACCGGGGTTTCAACAATTAAATTGCCCTCATGGTAAAAATACATTATCTGCGCGGTCATGTCGATTTCGATATATGTATCGCCAATGTCATCCCTGCCTTGCTTAAAGCCTTTTTTTATGTATTCCGGTTCGCGGATAAGCGTTTCTTTCGTAAAAAAGTTTTCCAGCAGCCATTCGTATTCTGCCTCCTGGTCAAGGATATTGCCATAAATCCCGCCCTCAACGGTAATCATTTCACCGCGAGATGACAAAAACTGCCTTGTGCTTCCGACTGTATCATAATCCGCGGCCAGATTGCTGATAAAATCCTTAACTTTATCCTCGTCAAGAATGGGATTTTGGTTTTCATCAAGGGTAAAATCGCCGTTTTCATTTAGCTTTATCCAATCGCTCACAATGGAAGCGTCAAGCGGGATCAGCTCATCGCCCATCTGGTAGGTAATAAGGCAGTTTTGGAACTCCTCGATTCGTGGCCACAAATCAAGCTTATTCCTCATCGCATTATCAAGCGGCAAATCTTCAAAGCAAACATACAAATCAACATGGGTTTCTTGATTGTCGATGGCGCTTCGGATTAGGGTTTTTGCTTTATCATAATTAAGCACATTGGCGCGGTTATTGACCAGCTGATAACCATGAACCGTTTTTTCAATCATTAATTCTTCGTTTTGGGGTTTGAAAAAACCTAAATCGTTAACGGCATTTTCAAGGGCCGTTTCACAATAATAAATAACAGGTGTTATTTTACTGCCTGATGCCCCTTTAAAAAGATTATCAATCCATAAATAAGGGTTTTGTGAGCTTTTGTATTCTAACAGGGGGGCGAGGTAATCAAAGCCAAAATCTATCTCTTCAGCCGTGATATTGTGAGGATTTCCCTCAAAATCAAAAATAGTCAGGCCGTCATAAGAAAAACCATCGCTAAGCTCTTCGCTAACTTGGTTAATGCTTTTCCCGGTGCAGTAGACACCATTAATCCAAGTATTATAGCTAAATTCGTCGCTATAATAAAAAGCAAGGCCAAAATATATTGCCGTGGTCATCATCGAAATAATGAATAAACCAAGGATTGTTCCTTTTAATCCATTGCTCATAGGTCTTTCTCATCAAATACATCACTGATTGGGGCTCCGGCCGGGACCATGGGGAAAACCTTGTCGTCTTCGGGAATGACGCATTCGATGACGGCCGGCCCGTTTAGGGTGAGGGCTTTTAAAAATGCCGGGGCAAATTCTTCTTTTGCCTCGACCTTAAATGCTTCGCAGCCTAAGCCTTTAGCCACCAGCACAAAATCAACTTTATCCTCTAGGACGGTCTGCGAATACCGCTTCTCATAAAAGAGGGTCTGCCATTGACGCACCATCCCAAGGACGTGGTTGTTGATAATAATCTGGATAATCGGGATATTATAACGGCTTGCCGTTGCCAGCTCGTTCATATTCATGCGAAAACAGCCGTCACCTGCAATATTGATACAGGTTTTTTCGGGGCGGCCGCTTTTTGCCCCCAGGCAAGCCCCAAGGCCATACCCCATTGTCCCCAGGCCGCCTGATGAGATAAAGGTCCGCGGCTTTGAATACTTGTAATATTGTGAGGCCCACATCTGGTGCTGGCCGACATCGGTTGTTATAATCGCGTCCCCGTCCGTCAGCCGATAAATTTCTTCCATGACAAAGGGGCATGACAAGCCGTCCTGGTTATAGTTAAGCGGATATTTTGCTTTTAGCCCTTTTACTTTTTCGATCCATTCCGGATGGCTTTTGGGCGTAATTTTTGCATTAATTTCCCCCAAGATTTCTTTTAAATCGCCGACGATTGCAGCTGTCGTCATAATATTTTTGTTGATTTCCGCCGCATCGATGTCAATATGGAGAACTTTCGCCTTGACGGCAAATTTGCTTGCGTTGCCGACAACGCGGTCGGAAAAGCGGGCCCCCAGCGCGATTAACAGGTCGCAATCACTAACGCCAAGGTTGGAAGCTTTTGTTCCGTGCATTCCAATCATTCCGGTATAAAGCTCATGACTTCCGTCAAAAGCGCCTTTTCCCATCAAGGTATCACAAACAGGGGCATTTATTTTCGCGGCAAATTCGCGGACTTCAAGGGAAGCCCCGGAGATAATTGCCCCGCCGCCAAGAAAGATGAACGGCTTTTTTGCTTCGTTAATCAAGGTGATTGCGGTATCAATATCTGCTTGGGTGTAGCTGGGTTCAGGTTCTATAATAACAGGTGTTATTTTATCGTAATCGCACAGGTTGGCGGTGACATCCTTGGTGATGTCAACAAGCACAGGGCCTGGGCGGCCGGACTTGGCGATTTGAAAGGCTTTGCGCATTGTGGCGGCAAGGCTGTTTACGTCTTTGACAATGAAGCTATGTTTGGTAATCGGCATTGTCACCCCGGCGATGTCAATCTCTTGGAAAGAGTCTTTGCCAAGCAGGGGCAAAATAACGTTACACGTAATCGCAACTAAAGGGACTGAATCCATATAAGCGGTTGCAATTCCGGTGACGAGGTTGGTTGCGCCCGGGCCGCTTGTGGCAAGGCAGACGCCGACTTTTCCGGTTGCCCGTGCATATCCGTCCGCAGCGTGGGCCGCCCCCTGCTCATGGGAAGTCAGGATATGTTTGATTTCCTGTTCATATTTATATAAAGCGTCGTAGACATTTAAGATTGTGCCGCCGGGATAACCAAAAACGGTGTCTACGCCTTGCTCCAATAGGCATTTTATGACGATTTCTGCTCCTGTGTATTGCACTTTTTATCCTCCTTAGGGGTTGCTTTGTTCTTGGGTTCTTTTATTATTATTTATTATCTTCTTATTTGGCTAGTTTGTCAATAATAGCGTCAGTCAAAATAAGCGTCAAAAATCCGCTTTGCGATGGGGACGGCGTAGTCGCCGCCTGAACCTGCGCCCTCTATGATGACCGTCACGCAGATTTGCGGATTTTCCGCCGGGGCATAACCAGTGAACCAAGCATGGCTTTCACCCTTAATCGCCCCAAATTCGGCCGACCCGGTTTTTCCGGCCGCGGTATAGCTTAAATCCCTAAGCCTGGTTGCCGTTCCGCCCAGCACAACACTTTCCATCAGCTCCCTTAAGACAAGGGCCTCCCCCTCTCCCATTAGTCTTTTTGCCTCATTGCTGGAATACTGCCTTAAAATATTCCCATTTTCATTCACAATCGCCTCATATAAATAAGGCGACATCAAAATGCCGTTGTTGGCAATCGCCCCGGTGATCAGATTAAGATGGAAAGGCGTAATCTGCGTTTTGCCCTGCCCGATTGTGATTTGCATCATTTCCGCCGGAGTCGTCTCATTATTTAAATCAATGCGGCTTAAACTGTAGGGCAAGGAAAAAGGCAAAGCCGTGTCAAACAATAATTCATCAAGCGTGTGCCGAAAATTTTCTTCGTCAAGCAGATTGCCGATATTGGCAAAAGAAGAGTTACAGGACTTGGCGAATGAATCCGTAAAATCAACCCTGCCATGGGCATTGCCGCGGAAGCAGTTTATCCTAAGGCCATTGGCGGAAAAATGCCCGGTGCAATTATAGCTGTATGAGCTTATGCCTAAGTTATTGGCGCGGATGTATTCTAAGGCCGTCATGATTTTAAAAGTCGAGCCGGGCGGATAAAGCCCTTGGGTAACGCGGTTAAGCAAAATCGAGCTTTCGGTGCTGTTAATAAGGTAATCCCACAATTCCGGGATTTCAGCCGGGACAAAATCCGGTTTTGAAACCATTGCCAGAATCTTGCCCGTATCGGGCTCGGTGACAATAACCGCCCCTTTATAAATGCCAAGGGCTTTTGAAGCAACGTCCTGTAAATCAACCCTAAGGGTCGTCCTAATGCTGTCACCGGCATTTTTTTGCCCCAATTCCCCATTCATTGCTTTCTGGGGCAAAGAAATATTGGACTGGATCAAAAAATAATTCATTTCCGCCTCAATCCCGGCCCGGCCATGGGTAGCATAACCAACAACATGGGAAAAAAGATTTTCATAAGGGTAAATCCGTGTTTCCCTGCCCTGACTGTCTGTCCCCGTCTCGGCAAGGACTTCACCGCCGCTGGCATAAATCCGCCCACGGGTGTTTTGCTCCATCAAAATCTGCTGAATGCCATTGTAAGGGTTTTCCGCCAATTCCTGTTCATTAGTTAAGGCAAAATAGCAAATATATCCAGACATGGAAATAAAAAGCAAGACAAAAAACCACGTCACCGCCATGACTTTGGCGCGGAACTTTCTTGCCCCCTTTTTAGGGTCGTTCTTGTTTTTTTCGCTTCTTTTTTCCATCTGATTCTGACTCCGCATCAATTGGCTTTTTGACTTTATCCTCGTCATATTTTAGCATATAAAGGCCGGAAATAATTGAAAACATCATAATCGTTGTCACTACTGAACTGCCGCCATAACTGACTAAAGGCAAAGTTACCCCGGTCATCGGGATGAATTTTACGCCGCCGCCAATCGTTAAAAAAACTTGGGTAATATAAATAATGCCAAGGCCAAAAGCCACAAGCTGGTAAAATTTGTCATTAAGCTTTATCGCAATATTCATGCACATGATAAAGCAGCTTAAGCAGATTAAAATGACGCAAATAGCAAAAATTAAACCCAGCTCTTCGGCAATTGCCGAAAAAACAAAATCCTGGTCAACAACCGGAATTGCGGTCGGGTTGCCGTTAAAAAGACCCAGCCCAAATAAACCGCCGCGTGAAATCGAAAACAGCGACTGGGTAATTTGATAGCCCTGATTGTCAATTACGCTCCAAGGGTCAACAAATGCCTGGACCCGGACTTTGACATGGCTAAAGACCCCATGGGCCAAAACCGAGGCAAAAGCCCCACCAACAATGCCAGCCAGCAAGTACCACCATTTCCCGGTTGCAAGGTAAACCATCAAAATGTAAACGACAAAAAGCATTAACGCGCTGCCAAGGTCCCTTGACACAACCAGGATTACGACATGGAACGCCGCCGCAACCATTGTTGTAAAAATTTGGAAAAAATTGGCAGATTTGTATAAAGCCCCGGCCACAAAAAAGACAAACAAAACCTTAACAATCTCCGAGGGCTGGAAAGCCAGGCCGGCAACCGTAAAAATCCGGCGGCTGCCAAGATTGGACTGCCCAAGGATAAGCACCGCCGAAAGAATCGCCATTCCGGCCGTGGCATAAACCCAAGTCAGCTTTTTAAGGAAGCTGACTTTCCTGATGATAAAGGGGACTAAAAGGGCAATGATGAGGGAAGCTGCCGCAATGGCAAACTGCCGCTGGGCCCTAATGAATGAAATCCGGGTTAAAATGACAAACCCAATGCTTAAAAGCATACAGATATTGTTAAGCAGCAAACGGTTAAGGCGCGGATAAACGGTCCGGAAAATAATTACCGTTGCGTACAAAAGGATTAATTGGAAAATATAAAAGAATAAATACTCAATCTCGTTTTTTTCAAAATAAATGCTGATAAAACAAGCAAGATGAATGAGGAACATCAAGATATTTTGGCGTATGTAAATATTAGCCCGCTTATCTTCATTTTCGAAGCGGAAAACGGCAAAGCCCTCATAGGTATAAAGCGCAATCAAAAGCGCGATGATGTACTTTGACAGTTCAGTATAATATACTTGGAACAAAGGTTTTGTCTCCCAAAACATGACTACATCTGTATAATAATAAAATAATAAAAAAAATAAATACAAAACCGACTTTATTTAGTCGGCGTTGCAAATCCTCAATTTTTCAAAAACTAATTTACGTTCGCAATTAGGCCAGCTTTTTGCAATTTCTCAATTTCCTCAAGGGCTAATCCAGTATCTTCAATTATTTCTTCTATCGGCCTATCACGCTTTAACATTTTTTTTGCAATCTCAATTTTGGCGTCCTTAATCGCTTTTTTTTCACGCCCTCTTATATCCCATTCCATCTTGTGGCGGCTTTCATATAATCTGCGTGTTTGTTCATCGCTTGAAATTTCTGCCAAGCGGGCAACGGCATTCTTTATTTGTGGATTTTTATCAGCTACCATCTCAAAATCCTCCTCTTTTTCTGATGATAAAAATTTCAGCCAATTCCATAACATTGTACCATCTGGAGCTGGTGGTAATTTTCCTAACTCTAAACTATTAATTTCAATTAAATCAGTAAATTCTACCTTGCTATCAATATCATATAAAGTGAAGCGGTGATGGTATCTTGGACTATTCTCTATTAAGTCATAATCTGCAATTAGAATGCTGACTGCTTTTTTTATTTCCTCGTAACCATCTCCAGAGCTTATTTGTTCGGTCACCATTTTTGAGATATAAAAAACTACTCTTTCTCGCATAACATCTGACGGATTGACTTGAATTTCTATATCAATAACTTTGCCTGTTTTGGTTTTTACCTTCACATCAAGTATTCCAAGCTTATCACCATCATATTCCGGCAGTAAATGAGGGTCAACAATCTTAATCTCCTCATATTCCTTTTCAGGAAGCCTAAGTACTGACAATAAAAAAGCTTTTAATATGTCGCAATTTCTCTCATCACCGAATAATAAGCGAAAAATTAAATCAACTTTTGGTAATAAATATTTATTTTCTTTCATCAAATAACTGCCTCTCAACAATAGTATAGCACAGCAATAAAGAAATTTCTATATATTTTTAAGTTAAGCTACTGCGTCATTACTGCCACTACCGTCATTGCGGGCTTGACCCGCAATCCCGCTATAGGACCCCGCGCTTAATATGCCCGGTTGTATAATCCTTGTATGGAAGCTCGCTTATTTTTCCATTAATAATCCCGGTAAAATAATTAAGTATCCTGCTTGTTTCGTCCTTTGTTTCGGTCGTAAAATCAAGGCGGTAAGTATTTATGTGCGTTAAAGTTTTGCCTAAGATTACGTCATGTAGTGACAAAGGGACGGAATTATAGATAATATTATAACATTGCTTTCGGCCGTGGTAAACAGGGAATTGCTTGTGATAGCGGTCGGTAAGATAAGAAAACTGGTCTTTTTCGCAAAAATCCTGCTTGCCTTTACACTCTCCCGCCGTTTTCCTAATGCAATTGGCTGAAACCATCATCGGAATCCGCCCGAAAACACAAAGTGAAGCCGGAGCAGAAAATGGAATCTCTTTTAACTCATGATAATTTAATTCAAGGGGCAGGCAAAATTCATTTATCCTTTTTTCGCGCCAAAATAAACGCGCTTCCTTATTCCAAATATAAAGTGAATTATCAAAAACAATCGGTTTCCGGTAATTAATGCTTTTTAGCCACTGGTAACTTTCAATATTAGCAATCATGACACCGTCAAATAAAGGGCAAGCCATAATTTTCCCATAATCACCAAAGTAATCCGGAACAGCAGTCCTAAGAACCGGGGGCAGGACGGCATAAAGCTCCCCTTTTTCCTTATGCTTCTTTTCCCTAAGCTGCTTGGCCTTATCCTTGCCTAACCCGGTCAGTAAATCAATCTCAAAATAAAGGCGGGAAACGGCATTTTGCCCTAAAATGCTTTCGAGCTGGTTAATGCAAGTTACCTTGGCATGAAGGCTTTTCGTCTTGTTAAAGCCAATAGAGTCTTCCCTAAAGCCAGCAGGCAAATCTTTTCTGCCCACAGCTGATTTTTTAAAGCCACGAGATAAATCAGCAGTATCTTCCGGATGGCTTGTTGCCAAAATCTGCTTGCCGCCCGCTTCCCTTTGATATGGCTTAAGCAATTCTTCTAAGAGTAAAGCTAAGCCGCTTCTCCTAAGCTCATTTAGTTCTTTGAGCGGGAGAAAAATATTTTCCGGCATTTTTATATCTAATTCATCAAAATGAAAATTCGTCTCCCCGGTTTTCCTTAGCTGCTTATTGACTGATTCGGTCAATAAAGGCTGGCTTTTTGCTTCCTTACCGATTGCACCTGTTACTGTTACCGAAACTCCATCACATGAAAGTAACAGCTTGCTTGCTTCATCTTGATTGATGCTGATTGCTCCATTGACTGGCTTGGTCAATTTACCGTCAAGATATTTATCCCTAATATTTTTTAGTAATTCTTCAGGGCTTTCATTATAAGAGGGTTTTTCCAAAGTAACCATAGCCGGGCCGTTTTTCTGGAAATAGTAACCTGTACTGACCTCGCTTCTGATATACAAGGAATAAAGAAAGCGGCTGTCTTCTTCTAAAACTTGATAAAATTCCGCGCCTTTCTCATAGCCTTTCTCATAATATAAATCAATATACTTGCGGTAAATTGCCGTCACTCCGGCAGTATATTCCGGTTTTTTCATGCGCCCTTCGATTTTGAACGCGCTGATTCCGGCGTTAATAAGCTCCGGAAGAAAATCGATTGCACACATATCTTTTAGGCTTAAGGGGTAATTGGCTTGGTTTACATAATTCCGCGTAGTTCCAGAACCAGTTTGGTAAGGCAAGCGGCACGGCTGGGCGCAATGTCCCCGGTTGCCGCTCCGTCCGCCGAGAATGCTGCTTTTAAGGCAGCGGCCGGAATAAGAATAACACATCGCTCCGTGGACAAAGGTTTCCAGCTCAATGTCAACTTCTTTGATAATAGCCTTTATTTCCTCAAAACTAAGCTCACGGGCCGGGATTATCCGTGAGACCCCGTTTTGCTTAAGAAATTCCGCGCCATAGGCATGGGTAGCATTCATTTGCGTGCTTGCATGGATCGGCAAAGCGGGAAAATTTTCTCTAACGAATTTAAGCACCCCAAAATCCTGGATAATAATGCCGTCAAGCCCGGCTTCGTAAAGCGGGCATAAAAATTCATATAAATCAGAAAACTCTTTTTCTTTGAGCAGGGTATTGAGGGTAAGATAAATACGCCGTTTGAATAGATGGGCCAAGCGGAGGGCTTTAATTAGAGATTCATCGTCAAAATTGGCAGCATTTGCGCGGGCTGAAAAGCGTGTGCCGCCCAGATAAATGGCGTCCGCCCCGGCATTTATCGCCCCGACAAGGCCAGAAAAATCACCCGCCGGGGAAAGCAGTTCAACTTTTTTGCTTACACCAGTTCCGCTCATAGCTACTTCTTTAACGTTTATAGCGTCCTTTTCCATGCTATTTCTTAAGCTCGGCTTCTAAGCGGATGATTTTTTTGGCGCCTTCATTAATTTCGTTTTGCATATTGCGGACGTTTTGTTCCATGTTTTCAAGCTTTATCTGCGAAGCAATCAGTTCATGCTTTAGGTCATAAAGCTCTTTTTCCTTAACTTTGCTTTCTTCGTCTTGTTCATCGATTTGCTTTTTTGCTTTGAAATAATCATCAGCAATATTAAGCTGAAGCAGAATGCTCTGCCGCTCAATCGGCTGCCGCCGGAAAGATTCAACCTTGCCAAATTCTGCTATCTTGTTGTTGATATAAGATGCCACTCTTTGGAGATATTCTTCACTTTCATAACCGCTAAGGGTAAGCACCTTGCCGCCGATAATTACTTCTGTATCTGTTTTCCCTGCCATATTATCCTCATTTCAACCAAGTGCGGAAGGGTTTAAATCCCTGCGCAACCGGATTTTACTCAATCTGATTCGATTAAACTCTTTAACTGTTCCAAAAATGCGGGTACTTCCGCCTTAAGCAGTTCGATATCGTTAGCCTTTCCGGCTTTTTCGAGTTTAAAAGCAAACTGCGACAGCTCTTCTTCCAAAATACTGCGCAGGGCGTTTTTAATGCCGTGGACGCTAACAATAAATGATTGCATTTCATCAGGAAGAAAGCCGTTTTCCCTGACCATATCCATTGTGTCATATGCCCTTTTTGCATCGCGGATAAAAATATCCTTAAGCTCTGTATCAAGACTCTCCGGGGAAGCCGGGGCGGTTATCTTAATATTTTTCCTTTTCTGCTTCCTTGCCTCGGCCACTTCTTCCGGCGGTTTCCGGTCACGGACCAGCCTGTTTAGGCAAGTATTAAGCTGCCTGATGTCGATTGGCTTGGAGATAAAATCATCAAAGCCATTTGATAAAAACATTTCAGCGCGGCCGACCAAAGCATTTGCCGTCAAGGCAACAATGGGATTTTTGTAGCCCATTAAGCGGATTAGCTTGGTGGTCTCCATTCCGTCCATCTGCGGCATCATATGATCCATAAAGATAACATCATAAACTGCACCCTCACGTAATTTGTTGATTGCTTCAAAGCCACTTGCTGCCGTGTCAACATCTAGCCCATATGGGGAAAGAAAACCTTTGGCGACATAAAGATTCGTGTCAACGTCATCAACAATCAACACGCTCCCATACGGCATATACTCGCGGACCATTTCCGCACCTTTAACATATTTCCCATGGAAGCCAAACTTCTTAAGCTGATCGACCAACTCTTTTCCGATTGACCCTGAACCGTCAAAACCTTGCCTAATCCAAACCGTAAATGTCGTGCCGACACCTGCCTTGCTGTCAACCCTAATTTCACCGTCCATCAAGTCAACTAAACGCTTAACAATGCTCATGCCAAGGCCGACACCCTCAACCAATTTGATCGAATCAGGCCCTGACTCGCTGTTAAAGCGCGTATATTCATCAAACAGCATGGCCGTCTGCTCTTCGGTCATGCCCCGGCCGGTATCAATAATCTGGAAAATCAAATCGGCATATTTCTCTTCCGGGTAAAGTTTGGTTTTAATCTTTAGGGTGACCGTTCCTTTGTCAGTATATTTGAAAGAGTTTGACAAAAGATTGTTGAGGATTTGCTTGATCCGAAGTTCATCGCCAATTAGCTCATAAGGAGTCTCTTCATCAATATCAAGCGCAAAATCAAGCTCTTTGCTGCCAAGATGCATGATATTGAGATGGACAGTATCATTAATCAAGCTGGGAACGTCATATTTCACCGACTTCACGTCCATTTTGCCTGTTTCGATTTTGGACAAATCAAGCATATCGTTCATGATATGCAAAAGTGTATATCCGGCATCATGGATTTTAACCAGGCCTTCTTGAATGCCCTGTGAAAGAGTTGGGTCTTGCAACTTCATTTCGGCAATGCCAAGGATGGCATTCTGATCTGGTCAAGCTTTTTTGTAACACTTACGCTGAAATATTTACCTGTAAGAATTCCTCTTCTCAAATGGTGTCAGGTATCCATTGTATGAATGCGGTCGTATGTGATTATAATAACAATAAATAT
>Ga0099364_10008429_pt1 | contig 14511 bp, 2 predicted proteins | sample TergutTh196P3_FD_73070 | JGI IMG/M metagenome (GOLD analysis project Ga0099364, IMG submission 73070) | Microcerotermes parvus P3 segment gut microbial communities from Pointe-Noire, Republic of the Congo - Th196 P3 | ecosystem: Host-associated > Arthropoda: Insects > Digestive system > Gut ... | reverse complement strand
GAATAACCGAACATCTCGCTTAACGGTACTTCGGCTTCAACACGGGAGAAAGCACCATCTTCGGTAGATGACGAGATGATGCCGCGCCGCTGGTTTATTGAACCGAAAATGTTTCCCTGAAATTCAGAGGGGCCTTCCACCGTTACTTTCATGATTGGTTCAAGTATACAGGGCTTTGCCTTGTTATATGCCTCACGGAACGCACCGAGCGCTGCCTGCTGGAAAGCAATGTCCGATGAATCAACCGGGTGGCTTTGCCCGTCGTTAATTAAACAACGTATATTGACAATGGGAAATCCGATGAGGGAGCCTTTTTTAATGGCTTCCTTAAAACCCTTGTCACAGCTCGGTATGTATTCAGTGGGGATGGTACCGCCTTTGATCATGTCAACAAACTCGTAATCGCCTTCGGTATACGGTTCCATGTAGCCGGCAACGCGTCCGAACTGGCCCGAACCCCCTGTCTGTTTTCTGTGGGTATAGTTGAATTCAGAGCGTTGGGTGATGGCTTCACGGTAGGCAACCTGGGGCATTCCGGTTTCTACTTCACACTTGTACTCACGCCGCATCCGTTCGATATACACTTCAAGGTGCAGTTCCCCCATGCCTTTGACAATACACTGGTTTGATTCAGGATCAACATATGTCTGGAACGTGGGGTCTTCCTTCGTAAAACGGTTGAGGGCCTTTCCCATTTGGTCGGCGCTTTTTTTATCTTTTGGGGTGACTGCCAGCGAAATAACCGGCTCCGGCACATACATCGAAGTCATGGCATAGTTAAGGCCGCTGCCGCAGAACGTGTCGCCTGACGCACAGTCAACACCGAACAGGGCAACAATGTCGCCAGGAGAGCCTTCATTGATATCTTCCATGCTGTCGGCATGCATTCGAACAAGCCGGCCTACCTTAAACCGTTTTCGGGACCGGGTGTTGATCAATTCTTCGCCTTTTTTCAACATCCCCTGATAAATCCGCACATAGGTAAGCTGACCGTATTGACCATCTTCCAGTTTAAACCCCAGCGCTACTGTGGGATTTTTATCGTCATTTGACAATTCTTTTTTTTCTTCGTTGTTATCCAAATCAAGGGCATAATTTTTTACCTCAGTGGGATTGGGAAGGTAACGGGTTACCGCATCCAGCAGCGGCTGTATCCCCTTGAACTTGTATGCTGAACCGATCATTACCGGCACAAGCTGTTCACCCAGCGTACCCATGCGGATAGCTTCGTGGATCAGGTCTTCGGAAATAGCCTCTCCGCCGAGAAATAATTCAGCAAGCTCATCGGAAAACATTGCAAGCGCGTCAAGCAGTTCTTCGCGGTACTTTTCCGCATCGGCTTTGAGGTGGGCAGGAATTTCCGCATGGCGTACCGTTTCGCCCTGATCGCCGTCAAAGTACACGGCCTTCATGGAAATAAGGTCAACCATGCCTTCGAGTTTATCCTCAAGCCCGATGGGGATCTGAATCATAACCGCATTGAGTCCCAGTTTTTCCCGCAGTTGGAGCCGCACTTTAAAGGGATTTGCTCCGGTCCGATCGCACTTGTTGACAAAGGCGATGCGCGGCACATGGTATCGTTTTAGCTGCTGGTCAACAGTAATAGACTGGGACTGCACCCCGCCCACCGAACACAGGACAAGTATTGCCCCGTCCAGTACCCGCAGGGAGCGCTCAACCTCGATGGTAAAATCAACGTGTCCCGGAGTATCGATAACATTGATGGTATGATCCCTCCAGTTAACCTGGGTTGCGGCGGACTGGATGGTAATGCCCCGCTCCCGCTCAAGTTCCATGTGGTCCATAGTCGCACCAACCCCGTCCTTCCCCCGGACTTCGTGGATGGCATGAATTTTTTTGCTGTAAAACAGAATACGCTCGGAAAGGGTGGTTTTCCCCGAATCGATGTGTGCGCTAATCCCGATGTTCCGCATTCTGGTAATGTCAATACCCATTTTTATTTTTTAACTCCTTGTTGCAAACCTGGTGCAGAATATGCATGTGTTTGGTAGAATATAGCAAGGTTTGCAAAAGATTTCAAGCCTTTTTTTGTCTTGACGACCCTGCATGAACAGGTCATCATGATTAAGGAGAAGAAAACATGAGAACAATGCAGTTTTTTTACGATTACGAGTGCCCATATTGTAAAAATGGCTACGAATACCTGCTGAAGGAAATTGGTAATTACCCCGATATTGCTATAGAATGGCGGCCAATTGAATCCCACCCCCTGCCGGAGGATCATCCTCCTCATACCCACCTTGCCTGTCAGAGTTATTATATTGCCGAAGAGTTAGGTACAGACATGAGTGCCTTTCATGCCGCCATGTATCAGGCCGTTTCCATTGAGCGGCAAAATGTGGAAAAACCGGAAGTACTGTGCAATATCCTCAAAGGTATTGTTGATACCGGCAAATTCCGCGCCATCATGGATTCGGGAAAATATGCCAAACAGGTTGATGAAAACAACGACCTTGCCTACGAAAAAAGCGGCGTTTGGTTTGTCCCCGCATTCAGGATGGACGGTAAAAAACTCGATGCTAAGGGCGGTGTGGGGATTACCCCCGAAGAATTGCGGGAATTCCTCGGGGGCAAATAACCGCAAGGTTAGTAGGGAAATCTTGTACTCCAACCAGGAGACTGGGGAATATAACTTCGTACGCGTGTATCAATTGGGCCATATTGGTTAAATGGTTGATGGTTATTCATCAGATATTCTACATGGCTGTTGTTGGGAATTATTAAATAAACATCCATGCGGTCTATTTGATTCAAGGCATACGTTGTTTGACCAATGTAGGAACTGCTTTTCCATGGATTAACTACCCTCACCCCGGTAACATTGATCACATTACCCTGTGCATCATAACTGTAGTTAAAACCTTGAATCGCTACCGAATGTCTAAAGCCATTTACCCTGGCATGAGCTACATAGGTATAATTAGACAACTCCCAATCTATTATCTGCTGAGCAGTTGGTTTTTCGGCAAAAACCTGGTGAGCAGTGGCATAACCGGCTAAATACTCGTTTAAGATATTTAATCTTGTATCAATATTTAATGAAGCAAGAGGATCATAGAGTTTTTTTTCCACCAACCAGTTATTAAAGGATATCGGATCATCTCTGGTACCGGTTATACTTTCCAGGATAATCATGGTAGAAAGCATCGTACAGCCATAATTGTAAAGTGAATAAAATGGCGTCAGTGCTTCACTGTACTGCCGGCGAAAATCGGAATCGGTAACCAGTTTTTCCCGTATTTCAGCCAGAGTCAAACCGTTTGGAGGAATAAAACTGGCTATATCACCGGTATAACCTGTTGCATCCGCCATTTTTTGCAACACTTCATTGACAACATCATCGATAATAGCACTGTTTGCAGAATCAACTTCAGCTCTGCTCCTGATACCCAGCAGGGGAAAATTTGCATACTCGGGAACATTTTGATAAATACCATTTGATGCAACAAATCTCCACCGGTTATCTTTATCATTAATAAAAACAGTATTGACATATTCAAAAAAAACATCCATTTGACCTGTTTCTCTGGAAAATTGAAGCGCTATCGAATCCGCCAGCATATCATCATTTAACAAATAAAACCAATTATAATCATTGCTTATTCGATCGGCCATATCAAGATGTGCGATAACAGCTTTGTATAACTCGTTTGAACTTCTTTCCTCAGTCACCAGGTTGCCGTATTGATCTATTTCGCCTGTTTTATAACCGTCTCTATACGCTTCCTGCCCCAGAATTACAGCAAACCTGGCCTGTTCTTCCAAACTCATACCTTCATAAAATCCATTCAAAGTAACAACACGTTTTCCATCTTCTCTCTCAGTTATAGCTTCGTATATTCCGCCGTCATTAACTTCCAATGTGGTTTTCCCGAAAAATATACTCCAGATGTGTTTTCTTTGATTCTTATCACCAAAACTGTAGTTAGCCTGAAAAGCTCCTTTCAAATTAAAATCCTGCTGTGACATATATATACTTGTTATGGTGTCAAAACCCCATACCGCAGCCCCTTTTACCGCAGCCAATATAGAGTCCAGACTGACATCTGCTCCACCTGTTCCAATATTCATTTTAATTGTACCGTCATTCCCAATACGGTATTCCAATAAGCCGGAATTGTCGCCGCCTGCTTTTAATCCCATAAATTCAAACAGTGAAGTATTGAGCAAATTTAAGGAAAAATCTTCTCCCAGAAGAAAATTTACCCCCTGCCCTGCCAGCGCCCCTGCCATGGCATTCAGTTTTTGCACATTTTTTATATTATCAATGGAATGAGGCCCCAGTTTTTCCATATTATTACCGGAGTTCATTATTGAAAAAGAGCCGGTTACCAGGCTTGAAGTAACGGTTGAAGCTGTATTGATTAATGTTTTCTTTATTCCTTCGCTGAAAATTTCATCAGAATATCCAAAACCATTTCCGCTGGAATAGGTAATCCCGCTGATTGCATTGTTTGCAAGGCCCATCGTGATTGTTTGCGCTGCAGTTATGGAAGTTTTTACTAAAGTTTGAGATACTATACCGGAAGTTTTGCTTGCTGCCAGATTTGATAAACCGCCGGAAAATAAACCGTTTTCAACTCCGGGAACGCCTCCAAAAAAAGCCGATCCGGCAGCGTTTACTGTATTTGACAATAATGCAATGCCGGTTGAAAAACCTGCTTCATCAATGCTCTTGTATCTAAATACTGCATCAAGATTGTTAAATACTATATCATCCACGCTGCTCATTAGTGCAATTAGTGCAATTCCGCCGACAATACTTGTACCGCCGGTAAAGACAGCGCCGGCGACAGACGAGATGGCAACACCAACTTGTATAACTGTGTCGGTTAGTGAACGAAGGCTGGGAGAGGAAAATATACTGTCACTGTCATCCCACATCCGTTTATCCCATTGCGCAAGGCTCATTTCATGAACACCTTTTGCATTAATGTTATCCCAATAGATAAACTCTGTCATCAAACGGCCAATTTCTCCCTTGCCAAAGTCATAAAACATTTCTTTTTTTGATTCGCCGCCATTGGGGTTGACTAACGGCATATATCCGATGTGTTCTCCGAATTTTCCGGAATCACTGCCGCCGCCAAATATTTCTTTAACAATTATATTAATTTCATCTTGGACATTCTGAATCAATATCTGTATAGAAAAATAATCCAATCCTTCAAGGTAAGCGTCATCCAATCTTGTTCTTAAATTAACAGGACCAACCTGAAAATCATTGTATCCCTGCACACTCCTCCTGTTATACAAAACAGGTTGAATTAGAGTTGATCCCGTGATAATATCTTTAACATACACATTTCCGCTTCTGTTCCACTGGCCATACATAATAAATGTATTATCCATATTTTCCCTGAAATTCTTGTTAGCAGAATCCACATTTTTTGCAAGCATATCTAATGCCTGGTCTGCGGCAATTCTTGCGTTCATGGCGAGAATCTTGGATTCTCTTTCAGCAATTGCCATATTTGTATCCCGTGAAAGAATTGCCGCTTCCAGCCTGGCATTTCCTGCGTCCCAAATCCCCGAAGTTCTGTATCCCTTCCTTATATATACATCACCAAGGATTCCTACATTGTTAATAGTGTCAAAAGCACTGTTTATACCGGCAATTCCGGGACTGTTCAGCATTTTTTTCATAATATTTCCTGCATCGGATGCAATATCAACCGGCAACAATCCTATAAATTCTTTTGTATCCATTTTACGGGAATATAGTTCTGCCTCACTGCCAATTACGCTAAGCATGGCACTGCTCATTGCATTATTTGCGGCATTAGCAGCCATTTCCAGCCATTGTGTCTTGTCTTCCAGTCCGGAAAGATATGCTTCATTCCAGGAATTACTAATCATCTCATATTCTTCCCTGAAGTTTTCCTTCCAATTTTTATAATAATCCATCATTTTTTTCGTATTGTTTTCCCAATCTCTTCTCCCCATTTCCAAAATAAGCCTTGCGGAATCCTGCCAAGCAATTGATTTTTCAACAATATCCAGACGTTGTATTTCCCATTCAGCTTCCCGCGCTTCAAGTTCTGCCAACATGCTCATACTGATACTTTTTGTAACTATTTTAATATATTCATCTGCCAGCAGATAAAAATCATCTGAAAAACCTGTATCCCGTAAATGATATTGAGTTAAATATTTTAACACTGTTTTTTCAATATTCTGATAATGATTTTTCCAGGATGCTGTATGATTACCATATGCTTCTGCTATCGCAGCATCGAGAGCTGTATCATCTGCATCTCCTTTCATATAAGCCTCTATAATTTGATAATATTTCTGCTCATTTTGCAGCCTCTCATAATTATCGTTTTCCCATTGTATATTCAGCGCATTTTTACTTCTGATATTTTTTTCTTTCAGCCAGTTTGCAAGCCCAATAACCCCTCTTTCCACACTGGTAACAGTAATAGTTTCTTCTTTTTCCATTTTTTCCCATAGTTTTTCAAGTAATAATAATTCTTCATTTTCAAGTAAACCGTCCAGAGCTGTTTTTATTTCCATCCAGGTAACAGCTTCATTGTTATGTTTTCCGCCCGATAAAACATTAATTCTTTCTTGCGTTTGTGAATAATGTATGCTAAAAGACCTGATTTTTGAGATATTATTGATTATTTCATTTTTCCATTCGTTAACTTTAAATGATGTTTCTCCACCAACTCTGCCAATGCTATTCAATGTAGCTCTGTTCAATTCCCTCATTTCAATGTAGGCAAGTCCAACAACAAACCATTTTGATCTTTTATTCGCATAATCAAAATGTTCGTATACTTTATCATATGCTCTTTGCAATTCATTAAGCACCGTAAACTGGGAAAATCCGTAATTATAACTATTTTTATGATTTAATGTCAGTATCACATAAAATTCCAGATCTGCTTTTTCTTCACTGCTTAAATTGTTCCATGCCTGTTCCTGCAAATTTAAGAAATAAGGCCTTACGGCAAGCACATAACTTCCAATTGTTTTTTTATCTGATAAAAGTCCTTCCTGATAATACATATTACCTAAACTTTTACCGGGCTCGATCATATCTGCTCCAATAATCATTTCTTTGAAATATTTTATATCTTGATTTGATTCAGCAATTTTCCTTAAAAGATAGTCTCTTGCTAACCCCCATTGATTCATTTTATTAATATCCTCAAAGTATAATGCCATTCTAGACGCAAGACCTTCAACATTACGGTTAAATTCTGTAAATTCATTTAATTTTGAATCACCTGATAATGAAAAATAGTCTTCTAGTTTTTTTATATTATCCTGGTCATATTCGTTTATGATATAACTTGTATCCATATCAAATGCAAGTTTCCCATCTTTGACGGTAATAATATCATTAACAATCAAATTACTCATGTCATCAGGATAGGTATATTCAGACGTATATTCAAATATTCCTCCGAATATGTACAGTTGATTTACAAGCTGCTTAAATAATATGTCGTTATTTTCTATTTCGTTTGAAATATCAGTTTTTAATAATCCGGCTGCTTTTGTTCCAATAAGCATATGAAAAAATGATTCATCATATTCAATTAGTAATTTTTGGTACTCAGAATTTGCATACAAACGCTGTTCAGTATAATCATCGTAAAATCCGGCTAGTATATTCTGTACGTTTATTGCTTTTTGCAATTTATCTTCACAGTAAGCAACATCATGTGTTTGATAATCTAAATATGCGGTACTTGCCCATCTTCTTATTGCATCCTGTACTTCATATTCATACTTTTTTTCTTCCATCAATTCAAAAGCTCTTTTTAGCTTCGCATATTGCAAATCGTAAATTTTCCCGTTTTCAGTCATTTTATTTGATAATTCAAGATATTCTATTTGATAATCTCTGTACAAATTTTCCAGATTTCTGATATTCTGCTGTTTTTCCAGCAATTCTTCCATTTTTTCATCAAAGTCTTTTAAAGAATAATCTATTTTATTTCCAATACCTGCAAATTCACTTTTTAACATCTCATAATTATTAATATGAAACATATTATTTTCCGCTTCATCTAAGTAGTTTATAAATAATTCATATTGATTTTCATTTACATCGAAATTTATATCATTACCATATATAAAAAAAGCATTTTTAATCCGTGAATTAATTACTGTTGTCCATTCAGTTATATCAATTAATAATCCGCTTGTATTTTCTATTGCTGCCGTTATACCGGGAGTATCAATATATTGATTGCTAATGTACTTCATCCAATGTTTTCCGCTGTTATTAATAATTTTTATCATTTCATCAAAGCTCAAATAAAAAACATACTTGTAAAGTAATAATATTTTCTTTTCGATTAAACTGTTATATGTTTCTTCATTACTTATAATTTTTTTTATGTCATACCTGTTAATTGTGTCATACATTTTGGTATATTCATATATTTCGTTGTCAATGTTATCCATTTCCTGTTTGTAGTAATCTGCTGAATTTCCGGGAATTTCAGAATAATTATATTCATTTATTAACAACATAACCGTTTGATTTATAACACAATTTTTCCATTCATCAACTTCGTCTTTCAACCATGACGGCATAAAAAAGAATACATTGTCAAGCTCAAAAAAAAGAGATGAAATATTTTTAATAGTATCATCAGGTGATGCTGCAAATTCATGTGCTATGAGACTAATATCAGGAAGGTACCGAAACGATTCATCAACGGCAATATTATATCTTGTAAATATATCATTTAACCGCTGAGGCAGTAATTTTAATTCTTCCTTTTCGAGAAAATGACAATCAATGGCATAATTCATAAATGCATCATATAATCCTTTAGCATAGAGAAATTCATTAAATTCATAAGTCAGGAAAATCCCTGAAATTAAAAAGAAACTTCCTCCTGAAATGAACCATCCAATTAACCTGTCAATTTCATCATTGCCAATTGTAAAATTTTCATTATTATTAATCCTGGTAAACAATACATTCAAGACATCTAATGCTGCAATTGCTGTTTCGGCATCAACTATGCAATAATCCGCAAGAAGTTTTATCCTGCTGTCTGCTGACTCATTTCCGTTTATATAATAATTCAGCGCTTCAATTTCCAACAATAGTCTTTTTTCAATTAAAATATCAAATTTATCCAAATAATCATTTAAGAGATATTCACCAAGATTATATCCGGCAATTTGTTCTTTTTCTTCATTGGATAAAGAAATATTCCATGCCTCACTATACCAGTCTGCGCTTCCATAAACACTGTTTGAAATCCCCGCTTCAGCTCCTTCGGTATCGCTGAAAAATTTAATTTCCATTTTACGAATAGCTAAAATTGTTTCTGCCTCTTTCAGGGCATTGTTACAAAGATCACGAATAAGAGAATTATAAAAACCGGTTAATAATTCAATTTCTTCGGCATTATCATCGTTTACCATTAAAACTGATTTTTTTTCATTATATTCGTCAATTACAGTATTTATCAGAATACCATGAGAATCGGCTGTATTAATTCCGTATTCGGCAGAACTGCCAAGAATTGTTTTTCCGTCATCAATTATTACTATTTTACTGACATTATCCGAAAGTTCAGCAAGAGAAGACATATCATCAATACCATTGACAAGGGCATCCAAAATCAAGGCTATAGTATTGTTTATAAATAAATACTCAATTTTATTGGCAAGCTCAAGTTCCCGTTGATAAAACGCTGTATTATTTATAAATTTATATTCTGCAAGAATTTCAGAATATTTTAACGCCAAATTATCTTTTAGTTTATCTTTTTCATCCAGTAAATTTAGAATTAATAAATTGGCATATTCTGCGTTCAGCCGTTCAAGTTCAGATGACATTTCATTCATATTGTATATATATACAGCCAAAACAGCGTTTTTTTCCCGAATGTCCATTCCTGTATTATTTAATTTTTCCATTTCTCTTTCGTATGCGGCAACCGAAGCTTCATAAGCCGCCATAGCATTTTCCCACTGCAACAAGCTATCCGCATATGACATTTTTCCGGACTCCAGCTCACTGGTATATAAGCTGACTGCTTTCGCTATTCCCGTTCTCTGTTCCCAATATTTAACTAAAATTTTAGCATTTATAAGTGCATTTTGATATTCATCAAGTACAAAGTCCTCACTGGAAAAATTATCATCAAGTATTTCTTTCAAAGTACCCGAACCAAATAAACCGTTAAAACCATAAATAAGATTTTCCTGCATTTCAAGAGATTTTTGATGAAAAGACATATATAAATCATAAGAAATCAGAATTTCATCCAAATAAACCAATGCATTTACATCATGCAATTGATTGTTGTTAATTTTGTTCAGTACTTTTTCTTTTTCCAGATCAATCCATTTGTTCATATTAACGGAAGTAATATCAACCATACTGCTGCTGTCATACATATTTATCCAATACAGAGAATTTTCTTTTGCTGTTTTTGCAGCATTAACACAGGTAAAATACATATCAATTAAAGCCATTGCTCTTGAAGCACCCGATTCAGTCCTTAACTGCAGGTTGTTATCAAATTCAATTCTTGCTTCCGCAATGGCAAGCTCGAGGTTATCTGATGCTTGTCTGAAAAGAGCCTCGCCGGATTCAAATAATGCCTTTGCCTGGAGTTCCCATTTTTGACGTTCTTCTTCAAGCTGTGTAAACGCAAGTACCCATGCTTCTTCGCCGGATTCAAACAGCCGAAAAGATTCCTGTTCCCATTCAATGCGGCGGATAAAAAACCGTTCTTCCGCTTCTTCCCATATCTTCAACCCGCGTTCAAATTGCTCCCGGTACATTTCAAGCCACTCCGTTCCCATGAGAACTAAATCACCTTCACCGTTCGAGGCTTCTTCTATCCGGGTTTGCAGTGCCTCAATACCGGCATCACAAACAGCCTGCGCCTGGGAAATAAGGCTTGCTACAATGATTTTTGATTCTTCTGCATCACTTCTGAATTTAGAACTGTAAGTACTGCCGGTTCTGCGTCCTTGAAAAAGCCTTTCTTCTCTGGCGGTAATACTCTCAAATTCAAGCTTGAGTGTAGAAGATATGGTTGACATGGACCTGTTTATGGCATTTTCCAGAACATCACGATATTCAACGGGTATATAGGCAAGCAGCTGCGGAAACATGGAAAGTATAAAACTATCAAATTTTACTAAAATATCAGCCATGTTTTGTCTTGAATCCTCACGCCAATGTGCAAGATCATTTGCATAATCCCTTCCTTCATCACCAATACGGACAAAAAGAGGATCTCCTGTTTTTTCGTCGTAAAGCACATTACCGTTTTCATCAAGGTGATAGGTATAACGCAGATGAACGCCGCTGGTTAATTCAGTGAAAATCCTGATCAAATTTTCAGATTCTGCCCCGAAAAAACGCCGGGTCAGCCATTGGGAAAACCTGTTTTCCAGTTCATCTTCACTCCATTTTTCAAGCTGTTTTCTGCTGCTATCCTGTTCAAATACAGTGTCAAACATATCTACAGAAATTATTTCCCATGTGTGGATCGCAAGGCCTATACCTCGTCTTGCTTCGGCAAGCCAGCGATCGGGATTAATTTCGCGATCAGCCCTGCTGAAATGGTAATCAAAAACAGTTCGGTTAAAACCGTTAATCGATCCCGGTACAGGATCTGCCCAACTTTGAGTAAAGGCCCAGACAGGGAAAAGCCCATACATAAAAACCAGAGATACCAATATAGCGATTGTTCTGTTAAATATTTTCATAACAAGCCTCCTTGTGAATATTAATTCCGCTCAGGCGGTTTTTTTTGAAACAAAATAATAAAAGCAGGAACAATGCTGACAGCACTGAAGCAGGAGCTCCCCACTCCAAGAGCAGTAACGAGAGCAATTGTTCTTACCAGTGCATTCGCGTTTTCCCGCAGAAAGAGAAAGGGAATTGCACCGGCAATAGTTGTTACCGTCATCGCAATGAGAACCGGCAGGTTCCGCCGAAGCGACCGGTAAATACAGCCGGGTTTCTTTGAATTTTGCAGCCCTCCGGCACAGAGGACAGAGGCGTTAACCGACATCCCGCTTACCGCGATAAAGGCACAAGCCGCAGCAGCATTGAACGGAAATCCGGCAATCGGCAGAAATATAGCGGGAACTGCCAATGAAGGCGGTACCGATAAAATAATTGCAAACGGCAATGAAAAAGATTCGTTAACAGCGCCCAAAACCATGTAACAAAACAACAAAGCAAGCAAAAACAACCATATTGTTCCGGAAAGAGCCTGTGCCTGCCGGATCGCTTCGGGATCAAATTCAATGGAATAACCGGGAGGAAGAACCACCCGATTGAGAATAACCGAAATTTGATCCTTTGCCCGCCGGGGATCCATTGCACTGGTATTGATGGTAATGGAAGCGGTTCTGCGGCGGTTTTCCCTCCTGATACTCGAAGGCTCATACCCATCAACGATTTTCAAAAGCGAATCAATGTGCAGAACCGGTCTGTACCCGTCTTCTCCATTTTGAGAAATGACCGCAATTCCCGGAATTTGATTTTTTACAATTGCCTGCGATGCATTACCACCCAGACGAAGGCGGACATCAATTTCACCTTGAGATGATATCCGTTTGTACGCAACCGGACCATAAACCGCCTGTCGTACTAAATTTGCCATTCCGGCAAATGCAACACCCGACATCGCCAGCTTTTCCCTGTCGGGAAACAGGTCAATCCTTGGGCTGCCTCTTTTGAAATTTAAAACCCTCTCCATCACCAGAGGAGAAGCGGCAAGTTTGAAGGCTGTTTCTTCGGCAATTTCCCTGCACTTTTGGCTGTCATCTCCTGAAACGGTTATTGTCCAATTATTTTCCTTTGCTGCGGTTTCGGGGAAAAACAGGAAAGCTCCGGGGATAGTTATTTGGCGGGCATAATATCTGGCTTTTTCAGAATTAATTACAGCAGGATCAAAGGCAATCAACGCCGATCCGGAACCGGTTTTTGCAATAGTTTCAACATTGACAATACCGGACATCGCAGCCAACGATTCGCCAAATGCGGCAAGCAGCAAGTCGGTTTCTTCTGCCAAAAGACCGCCTTCAAATTCAATGTGGGCATAGATAGAATTACCGGAACTGTATTCCCCGGAATCCGCTCCTTTGACGTATAATGCAGTTAAACCGGCAGCAGAAAGGAGCAATCCTGCCGTTACGGCAATCCAGGGATGTTTAACACAAAGCCTGACATTTACAGCGAGGAATCTGTTAACTGCCCTGAATACTTTACAAAGGACAGGGCGGATTCTGCAAAACTGTAATTTCCGGATGCCAGGTAACTCACGTACTGTTCGCCTTTCATCATGCCGTCGTACTGTCGATTGTAAATCCCACAGCAACAGTGGCGGGAGCGGGCCAAGGCTGACAACAAGGGAGATTAAGGTGACAACAGCAATTGCCATTGCGATTATACCTGCATCACTTTGTCCCCCGGAAGCCATTGCCATAATTGGCAGCAGTACAACCACGGTAGTTACCGAACCTGCGATAAGGGGATTGCAAAGCATTTTCAGGGAGGCGCGGGATTCTCCATAATTTGTGCAATGTTTAAGCCTTTCAGAGCAAAGGATCATCGAATCAACGGCGGATCCAATTCCAGCGGCAATTCCGGCAAGGACAATGCGGTTTAGCTGCAGGCCAAAAACGGAAAGTACTGCGGCGGATATCAAACAAACAGCCGGCACCGACAGCGTGCAAAACAAATTTGTTCTACGTCTGTTCAGCAAAAAGCTGATGATAGCTACCATAATTACGCCCTGAATTGCAGCACTAAACACCGAGCGAAGGGCAGCTGTCTCTTCTGCTCCGCGGTCGGACATTACAGTAAATGTAAAAGGCAATGAAGGATCGTTAATTTCATTTTTAATTTTTTTTGACAGACTTCTTAAATCAGCGCCTGATCCTGCCATAATGGCAATACCCGCTGTTTTCTTTCCGTTAAGACGGGAATAAGAATCCGGCCTGCGTTCCTGTTCAACGATTGATGCGATTTCCGACAGGGGGATAACGGTGCCGCTGCTCAGGGGAACGGGCATATTCCCCAATGCAGATACATCACCGTTTTCCCCCGTGCCGTAACGTCCGTCCACGGTGACAATAATTTCCCTGCCGCCCTGAACAAAAAACCCTCCGGAAAAAAACGCATCGTTATTTACCAATACCGCGGCAATTACAGAGGGGTCGATTCCCAATGATGCAATTTTTTCCTGATCCAGAGTAACAACCACTTCGGGTAAACCGGTACCGGAAACCAATACCTCCCCTACCCCTTCAAGGCTTTCCAGCCGGGGTTTAATTATTTTTTCAATATTAAATGAAGATGACCCATCACTGACATCACTGGTGACAACTGCTGACCAAACCGGTATCCGGGAACTGGCGGCGCTCTGTATCAATGGACGCTGCACGGATTTGGGCAGGCTTTCATACACCTGCTGCACGGATTCACGCAAGGCGCTGTAATGCCCGGATCCGCTGCGCCTGCGTGCATTCCGG
>Ga0099364_10008428_pt1 | contig 14512 bp, 10 predicted proteins | sample TergutTh196P3_FD_73070 | JGI IMG/M metagenome (GOLD analysis project Ga0099364, IMG submission 73070) | Microcerotermes parvus P3 segment gut microbial communities from Pointe-Noire, Republic of the Congo - Th196 P3 | ecosystem: Host-associated > Arthropoda: Insects > Digestive system > Gut ... | reverse complement strand
CCTTTGCTCTTTGCCTTGCGGCTTCCATTTCGGCCTCGTCTTGAGCAAACGCCGCCGTCAAGCCGAGCAGGAGAATTACGGTGAGGGTGCAAATCTTGTGTCGCATTGTTTTGAAGGGGTAAGGTGAAAAATAAGGCTCATTATCTCTATTGCATTATAAACATTGCGATGAATATTGTAATCCTTTGGGTTGAGTGTGAAGCCGGAATAATTTTTACGATAACGGCTTCGATTTTGAACGTCCTAATACTAACAAACCCGCCGTCAGAATCAAGCAACCATAGGCAAACCAGTCACCGTAAGTGGTGTAGAGGCTTTGGCTTTTGAGCAAGTGGACTTCGCAAATGAAAAAAGCCGCTTCCTTGCGTTCTCCCTGGTTACGGATGATTCCATGCGAGTCGATGTATGCGGAAATGCCGCCGTTTGCCGCCGTAATGTACGGTTTTCGGTTTTCGACCGCCCGAAATACCTGAGCCGCCAATTGCAGGTCGATTTGTGAACTGAAATCAAACCAGCCGACATTCGAGAGGTTGACCAAAATTCCCGGTTCATTCCCTTGACGCCGCAATTCAACAATTTGTTTGCGGACCAGGTGCGGCACCAACCCCTCGAAACAGATATTGGCGGAAAGATACACCGATCCATTCACTCCCCTCCTGTCTGTTACCGGTAGGGGGATCGCAACCGGCTTTGTTCCCCGGCTGGCGGTTTGGCAGAGCGTTTTGAGCGGGAAATCGTCCGGCAAATATTCTGCCAACGGGACATATTCGCCGAACATGACCAGGTGAACCTTATCGTAACGCGGTCCGACGGTTTGTGTTTTCGGATCGACGAGCACCGCCGAATTCAGGCGGTCTTCCCTTTCCGGCTTGAAGGACAGCGTCGACGCCCCCAAGAGGAGCGGCGTGTTCCAGCGTAACGCCATTTCGAGCGGAATTCTTCGGCTTTCCTCGAGTTCTTGTGTCAAGCACTCTTGAATCTCTTCCGGTGTCAAATCCTGATCTTTCCAGGCGTCGGGTACAAATCCGTTACTGAATTCCAGTATCGGGTACGGGTAAACGGTTTCCGGCCAGACGATCAAGTGGAGCGGCTTCCCCTCTTTTTCCGCCTGTTTCACGGCGGCTTCGGAGAGTTCGCAGTATTGTCGAAACGTTTTTTCCCATTGTCCTTCCGGCGGCTGGAGCATCACGGGATAATTTCCCTGCGTGACTGCGATGCGGATCAAAGATGGTTCTTCCGTGAGGGAATTACCCGTCCGGTGCACACCGTAAGCGAACGTGAAAAACAGCACAGCCAATCCGGCAATCAAAGAACGAATTTTTGTACGTTTCTCGGTGTCCTCTGCGCTCTCTGTGGTGAATTGAAAAATGTTTTCCAGGCAACAGCCCAGGAAGACGATGGTTGCTCCGACAAGGTATTGTCCACCGAGATCGGCGGTTTGAATCAGAAGCGGCACCTTGTAAAGTGAATGTTCCAAAGCGGCAATCGACAGACCGCCGAACACGTGATTGCGGAGCCATTCGACGCAGACCCAGACGACCGGGCAAACGAGGTATGCCGGGAGGGGAGACCGCCGGGCCAAACGGCGGGATACCGCGATAAACACCGGCAGATAACCGGCGAGATACGCCGAAAGTGCAAGCCAGCCGAGACTCGTGAGCGGATGCGGAAAGCAGACCCAAAACGTCGTCACCAGCCAAAACAAGAGAGAGGAAAGATAAATCTTTGTGTACCGAAATCGGGATTCGGTGAAGGTTTCGCTCCGAACCAGTCTTGCCCAAATTGCCGGGACGAGAAAAACGAGCGGCCAAAGATTCACCTCCCAATAAAACACCGCCGGTGCTGCGAGCAGGTACAGCACAGCCGATAAAAAAGCCGCCCAAAATGTTTTGTCGAAAAAGTTCATGACGATTGTCCCGGTATCGAAAGCGGGTAAAGCCCATTGGCTTCCGGGCGGAGCGGCGGTTCCATCGTCAGCGAAATGTTCTCTTCGGCAGGACCATAAACGGCACCTGCGTTCATGACGGTATCCCAGGAAACCTCCTGCCCGTTACGGCAGGCCATGAAACCGAGAATCGCCGCCATCGTGGTCCGAATCATGCGGTTGCCGTCGTTGATCGGCTTTCCGTTTTGAATCGAGGTGAGTAGTTCATAATGCGTCTGGACATACATGCTCCGTTCACGCTCTCCGGCAGTCCAGGTTCTGTTCTCTTTCAGGTTGGTCAAATACGGTTTTCCGGTCGCGTTGAAATAGCAACGCCCTTTCGTTCCATGAAAGACATCCTTGTTGGAGTTGAAGCAGTTGATCGCGGTACGGGTCATACCGTAAATCCGTTTCCCATCCGCAAAGTTAAGGATCATTGCGCTGTGATCGAACTGGTCCCCCATCGTTTCGAGAAACATAGAGGAACGTCCGCCGATTCCATACGCGCTGACGGGTGTTTCCTCACCAAACGCTGTCATCACGGAATCAATATTGTGCAATAACGATTGTAGAATTTCATCACCGGCCAGCCAGGTGAAATGATACCAATTTCTGAACTGATATTCGATTTCCGACCATTCCGGGCGCCGGGTGGTTAAGCTGTACGGCGTCCGTATGTAATCGCACTGAACCGCCGTGATCTCGCCGATCTCGCCGTCGGCGATCCGCTGGAACGCTTCCCGGCGGAGCGTGTCGTAACGATAACAAAGACCGGAAACGAGAGCCGTACCGTTTTTCGCGGCAATTTCCGTTGCCTGTTGTACGATTTTGATCCCGGCGGCATCCAGGGCGTGCGGTTTTTCGACAAAAAGATGTTTTTTCGCCTGAACGGCATCCAATGTGTATTTCGGGTGGAACCGCGACGCACAGGCAACCAGCACGACATCAGAATGTTCGATGACACCCTTGTATCCGTCCAAGCCGGAAAAGCAGCGGTCGTCGGGAACATCCACTCTGTCGGGATGGTTTTCTTTGAGCGTGTTCCTGGGATTTTTCACTCGGTCGTCGAAGACATCCGACATGGCAACGAGCCTGGCGTTAGGGACGGCCTGAAAGGCGTCCAGAACGGCACCGCAACCCCGGCCGCCGCAACCGACCAAGCCGAGTTTGATGGTGTCGCTCCCCGCCGCGTGGACCTTGGGAGCGGCGGAAACGCCGAGAGCGACCGCACCGATGACAGAACTTGCTTTTAAAAAATCACGACGGGAGGTCAGTGGGTTGGTTTTCATGGGAATCGTAGGGGACAGAGAAATAGTATAAAATACAAGCGTCAAGGTTACTCCGTATTATCACTCATGCGGCAACGAACGTCAAGAGTTTTTTTCAGAGAGCTCTCTACAAGGCAACTTCGACGCCGGAACCATCCTGCGAGGCGGAACGGTGGACGGCTTCGCAGAGAAGGACGTTATGCAAACCTTCTTCACCGCTGATCGGTTTTCCCGCGAGAATGGACTTTGCGTGTTCATCAATCACCGCCTGGTAAATGTTTTCCGGCTTGTCGATCAAAAAGTTTTCCTGTTTGGAAAACGTATCCAGTTCGAGACGCTGCCGGATCGGATCACTGGCGTAACCGGACAGTTGGAATAACGTTCCATAACTCCGCAAAACGGCGTCGGAACCGTAAATTTCGTAACCGAGACCGGTGAGTGTGCCCCCCAGCCCTCCTCGAAAATCGCGGAACGAAACGCGAACGGAACAGGTTACCCCCTTTTCAAGTGTTACGAGAATCAACGCACCATCCTCGACGGCAATCGGCATTGTTTTGGGAAAATACGTTGCGGCAACGGTGTGTATCCGGCTGTCAAACAGGTACTCGGCCATGTAAAAACAATGACTCGCCACGTCGCCGACCGGACCGCCAAGTTCGCCGGAATCGGCACAACGCCACGTTGCCGCCTCTGCCGGATCGTAACCGTACGAAAACTCCATGTGAAAACAGGCATCATTCACCGTACCAAGTTTTCCGCCCTGAACCATCTCCCGCGCCTGCCGGTTCAGAACGTTTTTCGTCATCATGTGATCGACGCTCAAACTGAGATGTTTCGTCCCGGCAAGTTCAACCAATTTCCGGGCTTCGCCGCCGCTTACGGCAAGCGGTTTTTCGACGAGAACATGCCGCCCTGTTTCCAGTGCCGCCGTCGCCAGGGGAGCGTGGGAGCGGTTGTTCGTTGCGATGAACACCGCCTGAACTTCCGGGTCAGCCAGTACGGTGTCCATGTTTTCGTACCATTTCAGGCCGAGTTTCAAAGCGGCGTCTTTTCGTGCCGGATTCACGTCGGTCGCACCGGCCAGTTCCGCATATCTCGGTCGTCCGACACGAGCGGCGTCAAGGCCGAAACCTTCTTGGGCAATCCGATTCTCGGCAATGCCGCCAAAACCGATCAAGGCATATTTGATTTTCTTTGTCATGGGAAATAGGGAATCGGGAACAGAAAAAATAAGGTTCTGTCGTTTGGTAACGCTATGTTCGATGCCCTATTGGAGCATATAATATTCGGCAACCTTGTTAAAGGCGTCGATACATGCCTGGACATGCTTTTCTTCATAAACCGGATGCGTGAAGAAGCACATCGTCCGGTCGGTCATCCACCGTGCCGTTTTGCATTCGACCCCGGAGTAATCAATTTTCCGGGACTTAGGGTCCTCGAAGGGGTAATTTGCCGTTCCGAATCCGTTGCGATCCATGTAGGCACGTTCCTTGTACATTTCCGGCCAAAGGACGCTGTACACCGGAACGCCTTCCGCACCGATTGCGGCAATGAAGGTCTTAATGTCGCAACTCAACTTGTCAAGGTCCAGAACAAACGGTGCCCACCACCAGGCGTTTTGCCTCTCTTCGGTATCCACCGGAGTGTGCGATACGAGGGGATGCTTTCCGAGAGCTTCAAGCAGCATTTTTCCGTTTCGCCGGCGATTCTTGAGGTTCCAGGAATCGAACCGGGCAAGTTCACACAGACCGATTTGCGATTGTATTTCGGTCATTCGAAAATTGAAACCAACCCGCCGGTGGATGTACATCAACTTCCCTTCCATTTCGAGCAGGTTAAGCCGCTCTTTGACATCATACCCGTGATCGCGGAATGAGCGGCACTCCCAGGCGAGGTCTTCGTCGTCGGTAACGACCATCCCCCCTTCGCCGCCGGTCGTAAAATGCTTGCTTTGACAGAAACTGAAACAACCGGCGTTACCGAGGGTTCCCGCTTTTTTGCCCTTATAAAGACCGCCAAAACACTGGGCACAATCCTCAACGACCTTGAGATTGTGTTTGCGGGCAATTTCAAGAATCGGGTCCATATCGACGACGACGCCGTAAAGATGAACAACGAGAATCGCCTTGGTCCGTTCGGTGATCTTGCTTTCGATGTCAGCAGGATCAATCAAATGATCGGCTCTGACATCAGCGAACACCGGCAACGCTCCGGCTTGCATGACGCAAAACGACGAAGCGATAAACGAGTACGACGGACAGATGACCTCGTCACCGGGACCGATTCCCAGGGAAGCCAGAGCGACGTGAAGTGCCGCAGTGCCGCTGGTGACGCTAATGGCATGTTTTGAACCGTTCCACTTGGCCCAGGCGGCTTCAAATTCCTGACCGACGGGACCGGTCCAGTAGTTCACTTTGCCGTTACGCAACGGCTCCATCGCTTTTTGAATGGTTGATTCCTCAAACGACGGCCACATTGGGAAGCCTTCGTTCCAAACTCGCGATCCGCCTTTCAGGGCGATTTTTCGATCAGGCATGTTATCCTCCGGGGGTTAAATAGGGCATGGGAATAGGACACGGTATAGAGCATGGAAATCGAGCTGACACACGGCAAAATTGTATTTTTCTATTCCCTATGCCCCATGCCCTATACTCTCTTTTGGTCGAGCGCAAAACACGGTTTACGTGTTTTCCACGCTCCCCTGGTGAAGTCGGGAAATTCAATGGGACGGTTTTCGGCAATCGAAATCCCAGACAATTCCACGACGGCACTCATCGTCACCGAGTCGTAAACGTCCAATGGAACCGGTTGTTTTGCCGTAACGGCATCAATCAATTGCCGGAGTTCGCAGGTATCCGTACCATCGTGACCGTCAACATGTTTGGCATTCCAGAACCGATGGTTGTATTTTTCTTCATACGGTTCCCACGGTTCCCACTGGCCAGCCTTGGGAGAAACACCTTCAAGATAAACCGACCCTTTTTCCTCGTCGTAGATCCCCAGGGTTCCCTGAACCATCCAGCGGTTGGCGTAAGGTCGGGGAAGTTGCACGTCAAGATTGAGTACCACCGTTTTCCCCAAGGCGGTCTTGAGAATTGATGTAATCACATCCCCTTGTGCAAATTCCGTCGTCGCGCCGGGATGATCGGCTCCAAAACGTTGCAATGCCCGGAAATTGACTCCCTTGGCCGCTGTGGCAACGGAATAAATCTCGGTGAACCGGTCACCAGCGTTGATGTCAAGCCAACTCAAAATCGGTCCCAAGGCATGGGTTGGATAGTAATTCCGGTTGTATTTTTTGAAATACGGAACTTGCCAGCGTTCCTGACCATTGCCGTCGTAATAGAAATAATCACGGGTATCGTGCGAATAAGCGCAGTGGGCGTGCATCATTTCGCCGAACAGGCCGAGCCGGATCATGTTCAAAATCGCAAGGTTATCCCGCCGAAAGCTCCAATTTTCAAGCATCATGCAGGAGACATTGTTTTTTTCCGAAGCCTCGACCAGTTTCCAGCAATCCTCGACAGTCACCGCGATGGGGACTTCGCAACCGGCAATGACGCCATGTTCCAAAACACCGAGGCTGATTTCGGCGTGTCTCGGCCAACCGGTGGCGATGATGGCCAAGTCGATTTTTTCCGTTTCGAGAAGTTTTTTCCATGCCTTTTCGTCGTCGCCGTAGACCGCCGGAGCGGTTTTCCCGGCGTCGGTACAGACCTTGGCGGCACGCTCGGCGGCGGACTTGAAAAGATCGCAAACGGCAACAATTTCCACTTCCGGGAAGGTCAGGAGAATCCGCATCAGGGCGAGACCCCGATTTCCCGAACCAATCATGGCGACTCGAACTTTTTTCAACTCAACCAAAGTCGTGGCTTGAGGGGCGGTTTCATAAGGCAACGAAGCGGCGACAACACCGGCACCAGCACTCATTGCACCGTATCTCAAAAAATCTCTGCGTTTCATAGGGAACACTCCAGGTTAAAGGGTTACTTCATTAGCAATTCATAAATACGACAGCGCAATGTTTACAATGCCTAGTGGAAATAAGGTTGAAGTTCCAAGACTTTGTTGTGTTGTCGCACTCATTCCTCATTAAAATCTATCCCGTAAAATAAATGTAAATTGCGAGAATCAGCACCAGGAGTCCGCCCGTGAGGATCACATCGGCCGAGTTCCAGCTCTCCCGTGTTTCCCGGCGTTGTTCTTCCGTCGAGGTCGCGTAGGTCAATCCGGCCACCTGTTCCGGTCTCGGACGCGGCGTTACCAAACTGACGCCGACGATAATGAATGTGCAAATCACCGTCAGGAAAATCGCAACGTAGGTGAAACTTGCCGTTGAAAACAGGTAAGGGGCGTAATTCATAAAATACGGAACGCTGGAGAAGAGTTGACCGTATTCCAGCGTTGCGTCCAATTGTGGGTCAAACATTGTCGCCGCCCAGGAAACATTGGCCCAGGTTCCCCCTGATTCCACGCTTTTGGCGACGAGTTCCATCACCATGCGGAGCATTCCGAGGCAAAAACCGATGACCAACCCGCACATACAACCGTAGGCGTTGATCCGTTTGATGAACACGCCGAGAAAGAAAACGGCGGCAATCGGCGGGGCAATGTACGCCTGAACGCTCTGTAAATAGGCGTACAGCGAGTTTCCCATGAATGGAATGATTGGTATCCAAAGCAATCCGAGTACAACCATCACTGCCGTTGTCAAGCGTCCCATCCATACGAGCATTGCTTCCGAGGCGTTCGGGTTGTATTTCGCATAAATATCCATCGTGAAGAGGGTTGAACTCGAATTGAAGACCGATGCGAGCGAACTCATCAGTGCGGCCATGAGTCCGCCGATGACGATCCCTTTGAGGCCGACGGGGAGAATTTCCTTCACCAACACGGGAAACGCACTGCTGGAATTGAGCAGAACTTCATTACTGATTTTCCCTTGAGCGGCCAGAGCGTAAGCGATCATGCCCGGTACGATGAACAGAAACACCGGTGTCAGTTTCAGGTATGCCCCGAAAATCGTCCCGCGTCGTGCCGCCCGTTGGTTTCTTGCGGCGAGCGTTCGCTGGACGATGTATTGGTCCGTACACCAGTACCACATTCCGACGATGGGAGCACCGAAAAGCAGACCGAACCAGGGGAAATCCTTGTGTGAAAGCGGTTTCCACAGGTTAAAATGGTCCAGTTTTTCCTCGGAATCTTTGAGAACCTGCCGCTCCGCGCCGTCAATGGTTTCGACCACGACAATTTTCCGGGGAGCATCCTGGCAGATGTTTTTCAGTTCGGTCCAACCACCGACTTGGTACAGCCCGATCAGCAAAACGCAGGTTGCCCCGAAGAGCAACACCACGGTTTGCATTGCTTCCGTGTAAAGCACGGCCCGGAGTCCACCGAGAATCGTGTAAAGACCGGTAATGAGGACCATTCCGATGGCTCCCACCCAAAAATTGTCGATCCCGGCAATCACCGGTGTCGGAAAAATCGCCTTGAACACAATACCGCCAGCGAAGAGAGTTACGGAGACCTTTGTGAACACATAGGCAATCAGGCTGACAACGGTCAAAAAGGTTCTCGCACTTGAGGAATAGCGGCGTTCAAGAAACTCCGGCATGGTAAACACGCCGCTTCGCAGATAAAACGGGACCATCACCCAGCCGAGCAGGAGCAAACACCAGGCGTGAAGTTCGTAATGCGCCATCGCCATCCCGTCTTTCGCTCCGGTTCCGGCAAGCCCGACAAGGTGTTCCGAGCCGATATTTGAGGCGAAAAGCGAGCAACCGATCACAAACCACCCGGCATGTCTTCCGGCAAGAAAATATTCCTTGGAGTTGTCGGTTCTTTGGAGAATCACCCACCAGGCGATCCCGATAAGAATGGCGAAGTACAGGCCGATTGTGAACCAATCGTAAAACCCCAGCCCGACCATCGGGGCGGCGTCCGTTGTGGCAAAAAGGATATTCATAGTGTGTTGAAAGTGGCAAAATGGATTCAGTAAGTCGAAAGTTTACAATATCTTCCACCGTTTTACCAGTAGATCGAACAAGACAATTGCAAAGTCTGATTTTCAAGGTAGGCAACCGACCATTGGAAGACTTCGCAGTCGTCTTGCGTCCTCCGGTAAGTCTTGCAATTGGTCTTCTACACCACTACAATCCAGAGGGTAAGTGTCCCGATGCCATTCCCGTCACTTTTCAACCCCCAGGAACATCTCCCATGTTACACCGAATCTCCCTGCTTGCCGTTCTCCTGCTTGCGTTCACTGTTCAAACGCAAGCCGCCCAAAACTCTGCGATTAGCCCGCTCCTCAACGAAAGCACGTTTCTCGTACTCCGGGTTGATCTGGAAAAAATTGATTTCGAGCAAATCACCAAAAATTTCCAGAAAAACCTCGAGGAAGGTGCTCCACAGTTCGGAGCCGATCCAATAAGGCTCAACGCTGTGGCTCAAGCTCTGGAAGCATACCTTAAATTGGCCCAAGAACTGGTTGAATCCCTCCGAAAGGACGCAAACGCGAAAGAACTGTATGTTTATTCGTCCACCGAGTTTTTTACGCACCAAATTCCATGCCTTTTCGCCATCCCGCTTGCGGACGAAAACCCCGAAACGGTCCGAACTCTTAACAACCTGTTTGGAAAAGCGAAATTGGATTTCATTGAATTTCCCACCCGGTTCGCAAGGCATGGGTTTTACTTTGCCAGTCCCGGTTCCCCTGGTGGGCCTCCTCAGTGGGTGGATCGTATGCTAGAAGCGCAACGCGAAGGAATCCGGCAACTTTACCGGACGTTGCGAACAACCGACCGTCCGGAAGTCGCTCAGGCGTTTGCCGAACTCGCGGACGACCCGATCCAACTGATTCTCATGCGGGTTCCAATGTTCACGGCATCGGTTGAGACGGTTCCTTGGGGAGAACTTCCCTATCTCCAAGCCAACACCGACGACGAGGACGAAGACGACGGGAACAGCCCTGACCCATTCGGCGGAGAAAAGAATGAGACCGATTCCCTCGTCTCGAAGGTTCGGTACGAATTGCGTGAAGGAATTTCCTGGATCGCATACGGGTTGAATCCGCAGGAAGAGCGGGTGCAATTGGTTGTCAAATCCCAGGGACCGGGTGGTGCCCGGCGAACGGCTCAGACGCTTGACGCGCTCGTCGATCACGTTTCCGGCTGGATGATTGAAGATGCCAAATACCGCTATGGGAACCAATTCGGTCAATACTTCGAGTCGAAAGAGGAGTTGCAATCGCTCATCATACCGTTCCTGCCGAAGCCGCAGTCCCCGGAATTGCTTTCGCTCACCATCGACAAGGCGTTTCAGGACACGCACGGTCCGAAAATCGAACAAGTCGTCAAGCGTATTCAGGAAAAAACGCAGGGACCGATGGGGAACATGAAACGTATGCAAGACTCCAATAATTTGAAACAAATCGTGCTTGCGATGCACACTTACCATGATGTTTACCGCTCGCTCCCGAGTGCTTCGACCGCTGACGCGAATGGGAAGCCTCGCCATTCCTGGCGGGTTGCACTTTTGCCGTTTATCGAGCAGACCGCTCTTTATGACAGCATCCGGGGTGATGAGCCGTGGGACAGCGAGCACAACAAACAGTTTCACGACCGGATGCCGCGAGTCTATGCCAGCCCGTTCCTTGCCAAGGAGGACGTGGAGAAAGGCTTGACGAGTTATGTAACGATTACCGGCGACAACGCCCCGTTTCCCGGTCCGAACAAGTGGAATACACTTGCGTACTTCACCGACGGCACCTCCAATCAAATTGTGTACGCCCATCGTATGACGCCGGTTTGCTGGATGGACCCGGCGGGAGACGTGGACTTCGAAATTGCGAAAAAAGGGATCAACAAGGACAAAAACGGCCTCGGTTCTCCAAGCGGCGACGATGGGATTAACATCGCCTTCGGAGATGGCCGCGTCGTGTTTGTTTCGGACACGATTGACTCCAAAACGGTGGAAGCCCTTATCCATCCCCGCGATGGTCAACGAGTCGAAAGTCCGGGCTCCTCCGGCGGCGACACCCGACCGGAGCGGCCAAGAAAAATCCCCAAGTCGGACACAATGAACACGATGAACAATCTCAAGACATTGATGATTGCCATGCACAATTTTTATGATGCGCACAGAAAGTTCCCCAGGAACTCGGAATTTGGGCCTACGGATGGTAAAAAGCCGCTCCATAGCTGGCGAGTTTGGCTTTTGCCGTATGTCGAGCAGGTCGCTCTTTATGACGGCATCCGGCGTGATGAACCGTGGGACAGCGAGTATAACAAGCAGTTTCACGACAAAATGCCGACGGTATACATCAGTTCCGGCTTGACGCCGGAGGAGATTGCGAAAGGGCATACAACCTTCGCCGTCGTCTGGGGTGATAAAGCCTTGTTTCAGCCGGATAAGGATGTCGATATGCGGAATATTCAGGATGGCACGTCAAACACCGGTGCGGTTTTCCAGCGTAAAGCGTCGTTCAACTGGATGGACCCGACGGCGGATATTCCGTTTGAGATTGCGGTCAAAGGGGTCGGCAAGGAGGACAAGGGGATCGGCGCGGCGGATCAAGGCCCCGGCGGCAAAAGAGGGAGCTACTTCGCCATGTTCGATGGTTCGGTCCATTTCCTCCCGGAAGATTTCAGTTTGGAGCATTTGAAAGCGATCATCACCCCCAGCGGCGGAGAGTCGTTTGCGTTTCCACGGTAGTGGTGTTTATTCGCAGATAAACACAGAGGTACGCACAAGACGCAATGGTAGGTTGAGGGCACCGACGAGACTGCCGGTTTTCACGTTACGCATCCAGCCATTGCACAGGTGATAGCGAGAACAATTTGTTATCGGCGGCTGGATTATTCAGAGCCATTGGCTTTAATCCCCAAGCTGGTCAGTTTACGGATTTTGTTTTCTTAAAAACAAAAAAAAGATGATTCGATAGAACAAAAGAAACAGGAACGCACAAACCGCGGAGGCACAGAATCCGGTCGGGCTGATCGGGTTGAAATTTTCGACGCTCCACGCCATCGTTACGACAAGTGGACCAGCACAACAACCCAGAATACCGACGAGGAGCGTCCCGATCAAACCGCTTGGTTCTTTGCCCGGCAGGATACTGCGAACGACCAAACCGATGACCGTTGCAAAACCGATCCAGATCAAGATCAGATTCACCCACTGCTGGGCCGCTACGGAAAGATTATAGTCAGGCATCAAAAGTAAGGAATAAATGATAAGTGACGAGTGACAAGCGGCAGGTGATACATTAGTTTTATCACTTATCACCCATCATTATCACCTACTACGGCTTACCAATGATTTGTTTCTTCCGCTTTTACTTGATTCATCATGCTTTCCTCTTTGGAGAGCGGAAATTGCGGGCCGGAAGGGAAGTGTTGGACACGTTGTCTCGTCCATTGCGCACTCGGCAACGTCATTCCATTTGAGTGAACGGTGCATCCTACCGAGGAAAATGCTCCCAGCAGGATTGTTCCTCCCATGATTGTAAGAACCCAACGTCCCATCATCTTTTTAATACGATTCATTTCTCCTCCTTGTGGATTTTTCTCCGTTTGGTATCGTTTGTGTCGGTTTTGACGGAAAAACAGACGGCCTTCAAGCGATTTTATCGACGAATCCGCATAATCGTCTTGAATCATATATTCCGAAAATTTTATTTTTTCGGAAATATACTAAACTTGGTCTCTCCATGCTAAATTGTAGTTTTTCATAAAACCGCTTGAAAAAAAGAGCGGGGCCACAATCTATACGATTGCGAAAAGCAAGGAGCCACTCGGGGCAACGTAGCAGAATCCCCGGACTGCGTTCGCTTGCGTGACGGTTTATTCGCGAACTGCATTGCATCTTCGGTACTCTATTTTCCTATGCTCCAAGTGACTGGTCCCTTGCATTTTGCGATGATTTCAGTCAGAATGAGGAGGATATTGTACGGAACTGGGCGAAAGGCCGAAGAATCACCGCCTTGGATCAAGTGTCAAGCCCCTTCGGACAAGACCGGTTACTGTAATACATACGACTCGAAACGATGAACGAAGAACAATTATTACATCAGGAAATCGAAGCGTCGCGCAATCGGCTCGGTAAAAAGCTGTTGATTCTCGGCCATCATTATCAGCGAGACGAGGTCATTTTGCACGCCGATCTGCTGGGAGACAGTTTTCAACTGAGTTCGGCAGCGTCCGAACTTGTTACCGGTAATTACCTGGATTGCGAGTCGATTGTTTTTTGCGGTGTGCATTTCATGGCTGAAACCGCCGACATCCTGGCCAATAGCCCGGAAAACCTCCAACACCGTGGTGGGCGGCGGGTCAACGTTTTGATGCCTGATGATCGAGCCGGTTGCCCTATGGCCGATATGGCCTCGTGGGACGCCGTACTGCGTTGCCGAAATCTTTTGTCGCAAATCATTGACGTTGACGACCTCGTTCCCGTTGCGTACGTCAATTCGAGTGCCGAACTGAAAGCGTTCTGCGGGGTTTACGGCGGGATCGCCTGCACATCGGGCAACGCCCGATCCGTGTTGGACCGGGCATTTTCGCAAAAACGGCGGGTTCTGTTTTTCCCCGATCAACACCTGGGACGTAACACGGCGGTCGAAATGGGGATTCCGGAAACGGCAATGAGCCTCTGGACCGACAACGCCCCGGAATACGGCGGGAACACGGCGGAGACGATTCGCAACAGCAAAATGATTCTTTGGGACGGTTTTTGTTGCATTCATCAAAGAATCCAAACGGAATGGGTGGATGCCGTACGCAAAGAACACCCGGAGATACGTGTGATCGTTCACCCGGAATGCCCCCGTGAAATCGTCATCCGAGCGGACGAGTCCGGTTCGACGAGCCAAATTTTACGGCGTATTACTCAATCGCCGCCGGGCACGAAATGGGCGGTCGGGACGGAATCCCGATTTGTCGAGCGACTTGCCCGGCAAAACCCGGACAAAACGGTCGTGGACCTGTCCCCGATGAATTATTGCCGGTCCATGAGTCTGACCAACCTTGATAATTTATCAAAGTTGCTTCGGTCCGTTGAATCAGGAACCCCGTACAATATCATTTCGGTGGACGAGAGCATCGCCCCGGACGCCCTGATTTGTCTGCGGCGGATGCTCCAGTGTCGATAAAGGAACAGGTCAAAAAATTGCCGTAACCCCAGTTTCGGGCCCACCAGGTTTCCTATTGCTTTTCCGTCAAGCCTGTGTAATAATCACGGCTTGCCTTTCGCCCCTTCCGGAAAATTTTCGATATTTTGACATGCCGACAGAAAATGACCTCCTCTGATTCCGATGTTTTTCGTG